>Ga0070697_100001268_pt1 | contig 19061 bp, 22 predicted proteins | sample KBSK1501metaG_FD_65475 | JGI IMG/M metagenome (GOLD analysis project Ga0070697, IMG submission 65475) | Corn, switchgrass and miscanthus rhizosphere microbial communities from Kellogg Biological Station, Michigan, USA - KBS K1-50-1 metaG | ecosystem: Host-associated > Plants > Roots >... | reverse complement strand
GCGGCTGTCAAAGCATCCAGATTCCTCAAAGTTCAATAGCTCTCAACCAGCACCCCGCAACAGGTTCAACACCAATCAGTTAGAAACCTCAAATTTCAACAGCGCTCAATAGCGGCTGGAATCTGGTTCGGGACCAGGGGGTCGGAGGTTCAAATCCTCTCTCCCCGACCAATGTTGTTCGTCTGGGTCATACACCCTGATCGAAGGGTCGGAAGTAGGTCCTACCGCATCGGCGACAATCGTTGTTGTGAAAGGTGCTGCCAACTGCAGTTTGAGCTCGGTGTCTGCCGTCACGGATACAGAAACTTTCAAGGGTGCGTATCCCTCAGCCGATATCTCTAAGTTGTACTGGCCCCACCTCAGGAACATTTGGAAGCTTCCCTTCTCGTCGGTGGAGACCGTCGTCGTACCCGCCCGGACACGAGCTTCGCTACTCCTACCCCATCCGCCGAGTTGATCAGGCCGTTGAGAACAAATTGGGTGCTGTGCGCTTGTGGCGCAATTGCAGCAGGCACTGCTTCGGCCGACTGGCCCGGAGCGGCGGTGTTCACTGCCCGAACAGGGGCAGCCAGAAGAAGCAAAGCCGACACTATGGAGAAGGCTTGTTTCACGAGTAATGGCCCTAACTCAGCGTCCGCTCTGTGTGAAGCTGGCCAGAGTCATACGCGCCTGCTCCGATCCAGGAGCATTGAGCGAAACTGAGTCCTGCAGATAGCGCTTAGCTGCGGCGCGATCGCCCAGCTTCAAGGCGATTTCGCCCGCATGGCGGAGCACTTTTGCATCGCGGATACCTACCGCCAGTGCCCTCTCGATCTGCTTGCGCGCTTCCGCGTCCTGATCGTTCAGGTGCAGTGCCCAGGCATAAGCGTCGAGTGTGTAAACATCATGGCGGCGGGCGTATTCCTGCCTGGCAATGTCCAATGCCTTCGCGGGTTGATGGGCATGATCGGCGTAGTAGAAGATCAGTTCGCGGTTTGAGTTGTCGGCTTTGACGGATTCGAGGAGTGACTTGGTTTCGAATTCCGCAAAGGCTTTCTTGGCTTCATCGGCGCGGCCTGCCAACTCGATCGTCTCGGCCACGTCGTATAAGTTCTCGGCATGGGGCGCAGTCTTATAGCGTTGCTGGAGGAGATCCAAGGCCTGGTCGTAACACTTTTGCTGAATGCGGATCTTGGCTAGGTTTCCCAGCGCATAGTGATAACCGGGGAACAGGGCGAGCGCTTGCTGCAACAGTTTCTCGGCTTCATCTGTCTTACCCGAGATGATCCGCAGATGGCCCATCTGGGTGAGAATCCAGGCCCGGTCCTCCGTCTCGGTCGGTGGCGTGGACTGGTATGCCATGTCCATCAGTTCGTAAGCGCCGTCCACATCGCCGAACAGCTCGCGCAAGTACGCGGCACGCGTCAAACCGGGAAGATTGCCGGGGCGAAGATCGAGCATCCACTGGGCGGCCCTTTCCGCATCTTTGTAATTTCCGAGTTCTGCATTGGCGTCGGCGAGGAAACCATAGACCAGGACATCATCGGGCACTCTTTTGTTGAGCGTCTTTGCGGCATCCAGGGCGGCGGTGAATTCGTGTCTGCACAGCATCAGCCAGATCTGAATCTTTTCGCCATCAAGGTTCCCGGGAGCAAGTGCGAGGGACTTCTTAAGTGTGTCCTCGGCCTGGGTGTAGAGGCTGACATCGGAGGTCTCGCGTGCGCGACGGGCAAGTGCCATCGCCAGAAGGTTGTAGCTTACGTACTGGGTGGGTTTCTTTTCGATCGCTTTTTTAGCTTCCGCAATACTGCGCTCCGCGGGTGAGAGGTGGTCGTTTCCGGTTGCATCATTGTTTTGGGCTACGGCGAACGTGGTAATTATCAACAGGAACAGAGAAAGAATTCTCTTCATGGACATTCCTCATTTCTACTTAGAGAGAAATCGTGGCCGCCGCTAGCGCGGCCACGTAGGTTGATTACTGAACGGGGCAGATGCCGTCGGGTTGTCCCGTGCAGCCTGCCTGGCCCGGACCAATGTGATGGCCGTTACGCCCGTTGTTGGCGGGCACAACATATGGGAACGTCGCGCCATAACCTTCCGGATTGAATTGCACGCCGTCACCGATCAAGGTGCCGAACTTCACCGGATCCACCAGAATGCCGGCCACCGCACGCGACGAGATGTCCACCGCGTCATCTATCGGCCTGCGTCCGTTGGGGTAGCCAGCGGTATCGCCCGCCAGGAATCCGAGCCGCTTCTGACTGCCGACCGGAGTTGGAGGAATGCCGGTATTAAGCCGCAACAGATCAGCCACCGGGCCTGCATCACCCGGACCGCAGCCCGGACAAATCGGTGGTATGTACTGGCCCAGAATCAGCAGGTCGGTCCGCGGATTCGGCGCCACCGGAATGCCGATAGAACTGAACACGCCCGCCAGCACCGGATTCAGGAAGAAGTCAGCAAACTGCGCATCGTTCTCTGGATCATCCATGCTGAACCGATCCTTGGAGCCGGTACCAATGATCAGTTCATTGATCAGCGAATTGCCCATGCGCTGCACCTGACGGAACGGACCGAAGTCTTTCTCCGGGTCCGGTGAGCGGCGCACGGTTACCCGTTGGCGCGAGGTAGTCGCATAGGTACCGATGACTGCTTGCTTGTCGCCAGCCCCATGAATCATACTGTCGACCGTAAGCATCGTGATGGGAACTTCCAGCACAATGGAGTTCACGTTGAAACCGGCCACCGCATCGGGAGCGTAGTTGTGAGTGTCGTCGCCATCCTCCGCCGCCGGCAGAACGCCGCCAACTCCCATGCGGAAGTTGAGGGAATCGAAGGCCGCGCCGAGATCGATGAAGAATAGATCGTCCACTGTCCCGGCGAAAACGCGTACGCCATTGCCCAGTTCGTAAATTCCCTGGTTGAACAGTGACCGGTAATCAGGCATAGTCCTCGGACCCACGTTGGATGGAACCGCGAACAGCGTTTTCCCCTTGTTCAGGCAAGTGGATTTTCCATCCTTGACCATGGTCACGGTGTAATTCTGGCGCAGGCTTAGACCTTCGGAGCCTGATCCGTCCAAGGCTGTAATCGGCGGGATCCCGGCGATACCGCCCACCAATGCGGTGAACAAGCTGGGCTGGCGGATTTCGGTCGCAAAACGGAATTGGAAGATTATGTCCTCCACACCGTCTTGGTTGTTGTCTACCCTCATCTCATAAAGCACGTTGGGGTCGAAGGGGAAATAGTTGGGACCGTTAGAAGGCTCAAGGAACGGGTCAACGTTCAGGATCATGGTCACCCGATCAGGATGGTCGTAGCTGACAAAGGCGTACCAGTCGGTGATGTCCGCGGCATGATCCAGGGCCGTGATCGGCGCCTCGCGGTGGCTGGACGCAAACAGGCTGCAAGGTGCCAGCATGAGCAGCGCCGTGCCGAGGGCCAGCAGTAGTTTCATTCTCTTCATGGAAAACCTCTCAGGGAGTGAATTTGGTGTACGTCGCCATCGTGAATCCACTGTCGCGGGCGCGGCACCACGCCCTGACGATCACGATTGGCTCCGTCTACTGGCCCATGTACGGAAGCGATTGCAAATTGGATTGGTTGCAGATTGTTTCAGCCGCTGATTGCAGCTTGTCTAAGACAGGTGTTGCTGTGTTTCGCGCGGACGTTTCCCGTGAAGTTGCTGTTACCCTAAATACGCAGATGCAGCGAAAACGGATGTGTACAGGTGGCGCTGCCCGCCATCCGCCACGGAGTCGCAGCCGTACTTCAGAAAGGAAGAGATAAACCGCACTTGTCCAGCGCTGAGTTAAGACGGGTTTCGTCCGACGCTTCGTTAGTGTCGGCGATACGCTCCGGTGACGAGAACGCGATGGCAGCTCTCTATGACCGCTACGCTTCCATCGTGTACTCGGTCGCTTTGCGAGTGCTGAGCGACACCGGCGCGGCGGAAGATGTGTTGCAGGAGGTGTTCATGCAACTGTGGCGAAATCCTGGAGCGTTCGATTCCAGTCGCGGCAACATGGCTGCATGGCTGGCTGTGATTGCACGAAACCGCGCGATTGATACGCTGCGCAAGCGGCACTCGGAGACCAATCTCGCCGATGAGGTCGTTTCCGTGGAGCCCGACATGGCCGGAGATGCGGAACGAGCCCGTGCCATGGAGAAGGTCAGACGTGCGCTTAGCGCCATGCCCCCGGTACAACGCGATGCGCTGGAGATGGCCTACTTCGAAGGGCTGACACACACTGAGATCGCAGCCAAAACGGGGGAGCCGCTGGGAACGATCAAGACGCGTATTCGCACCGGCCTTTTGGCTCTGCGCAAGGTTTTTGAGACATGAGCCTACACGAACAGTTCGCGGAGGATCTCGCACTTTACGCCCTGGGTGGGTTGCAGGATGACGAGCGAATCGCGTTGGAGAAGCATTTGGCGGAGTGCGCCGTGTGCCGCCGCGAGCTGGAGCAATTGCGCGGTGGCATGGCGCTGCTGGCGCTTTCGACTGCCGGCCCGACTCCGCCGCGCCGCGCTCGCCAGCGCCTGATCCATGCCATCGCCCACGAACCGCGCGTGATTCGGGCACGGCGAGTATGGTGGGCACCTGTACCTTGGTTGGCGACCGCGGCTCTTGCCCTGATAGCCGGCTGGTTCTGGCGTCGAAGTGATCAGCTTGCTCGTCGCGTGACCGACTTGGCGAAGGTATCGGCTGGGCAACAGGTGCAGCTCCAGCGTGCTCGCGAGGTCGTGGAGACACTTACCGCAACGGATGCCATGCGGGAGACGCTTGTCGCATCGAAAACTCCACCTCAACCCCAAGGCAAGGCAATCTATGTGCGGGAGCGTTCAAGCCTCATATTCCTGGCCAGTAATCTGCCGACTTTGTCGCCGCAGAAGGCTTATGAGCTGTGGCTGATTCCCAGGAGCGGGCCACCCATTCCGGCAGGTGTTTTCAAGCCGGATGCTCATGGCAGCGCGATCATTATCAATCCGCCACTGCCGACAGGGGTTGAGGCTAAGACGTTTGCGATTACAGTAGAGCCGCAGCAAGGGTCATTGACGCCGACGATGCCGATTGTGATGCTGGGCGCTGGAGAGTAGATTCGAGAGGCAACCGAAACCGGCTACGTCCGGTCTACCCAAGGCTAGTTCGGCTTCCACGGCGAACGGCGCTGGTGACATACCGAGCCTCAACTCCCGGCTCACAAATGCCGCAGGGGAAAGGATGTAACAATCACGGGCCTCAATCAGCGTATAGCCGCCTACGATGTCCTATCTCGAGTTGGACACGATGTAACATTGGCCTCGGCAAACGGCCCGTCTGTCACCGTTTTCTGCTTGCCCTTCACTACCTTTGCCAGTACGCTCCAGGGGCTGACCTCGGTCCTATGACCCTTCTCACCAAGCCCCTTAAACCAGGCCATCCATTTCTGCATCGACTGCTGGATTCTCTCAGGCGATCTCCCCGCCTCGCCACCGCGATAAAGAAAAACGTACCCGCTCATTGTGATTCCTCCTTAGTTTGGTGCCTCTAGTTACTAGACGTTTGAAAGGAGTGACACCGGACATTTTTTCAAATAGCGTCCAGACGGGAAGATCAAAGCCGGACAAGATTTTGATGTGGGACAGCGGGGTTTGCCATGGTCACAGCTTGCTCAGGCTGGCTTCAGCCCGCTTGTGACCCTCGTGGGCAATTTCCTTGGCGTAGCGACGTAGCTGCTTGGCTTCACCTTTCTTGACCGCACCGACGCGGTGCCTCAGCCGAACGCCGAGCCAGAGTGATACCGTAGGCTGAGCCTAGTAATCATGCAGCAGCAACCGCTTGTTGCATTCGTACAGGATCACCCTTGCGAACTGTGCCTGGCCGGAGGACGTTCGCATACACGCCCACACTAGGCATTTCCGAACCCAAAGCCGGGACATAGAGCTTGTTGTATTGCGCTGCGGTTCGTAATATGCCGTGATCTTGCGGCAAATCAGCTTGCGGCAGAGTCGTCATGACGCAGCGGGGGCACGGGTTAGTGACCTTCAGCATCAATGACTCACCGATTTCGAGAGTCAATCCAACCCATGAGTTTTCGACAAAATTCGGCGCGTCCTTGCCGGCCGCGACAATGATATTGGGCCGAAATCTTCGCGCTTCGAAGCGACCTTGGGGGTAGAGTTCGCGCAGCCGATTGAGTGTGTTGGTCGTGATTACGTGGGCCACTGCGTAGTCGAAGAAACTGTCCTTTGGCGACGAAAGCGCAATGGATTCATCGGTCATTGTTTCTCGGTGAGCAAGGCCGTCGATGTCTGGCCAGTATTCTTCAAGAGCCGGAGACTCAGGAGCGGTTTTCGCCAGAGTGACCTCTCGCTCAAAAAAGCGTGAAAGAACCGCATTCGCGTTGTGCTGATCACTCGTTATGTTGCTGCCGTCCGGCAGCATTATCCAGACTGGAGGCACAGGATGGTCTTTGCGCGGGGGTTCGACGAAGCTGGCATGGCAGTCAAACAGCCGCACCCACTTGCGCGGATTCTTTGCACTTGCAATCTTTCCCGTGCTGTTGTCGATAAGCGCGTAGGCACGATCACCGATCAGTCCGCCTTCGGTCACCTCAGCTACCGTCAATTCTTCTCCCATCATCGACTTCACAGGATAGCGGAGGGCGGACAAGACAAACCCCGCGATATGTTCGTCGCTCATGATTGCCCCTCCTCCACAAACAAGTATTGACGCAGATGGCAGACCAACATTTTGCGCCCGGTGGGACACGGATTCAAGACCGATCTCGCCTGAAAGACGCAGGAACGGTCTAACTAATCCTTCTGCTGTTCTGATACGCAAGACCACGGTGTCCGGGCCGGGAGTGGGAGCTCACACAAACGCGCATTTTCTGAGTCTTGCAGATGCCGGACGAGTTTTTGCGCAGCACAGGAAATGAGGATGATTTGGTTTATGAAAGACGCCGTTCTCTTTAGCGAGCTTAGCTGAAGACTCCGTCCACGACGATTTTCCACTCATCAAGCAGCCATTCTGGGACGTAGCATCGGTTCCTGTTGCGCTCGCACCAACTTCGTAACGGGAATGAACCGGCACAAGTCTGCTTCGTCAGTCCCAATTCTCGAACTTTGGTTTCAAACTCAGTAGCAGCAGCGGGACTGTGCTGCATTGGCTTCCCCCAGTTCGGATTACCGCGTTTGCGAGCCGGGACTGTTAGCGCAAAGGGTTTGATCATACGCAGGAATCATACTCCGTCCCACTTGACTTCGCCGCTACTCATGCCGCTAACCCCTGGCACGAAAAATCGGATTGTATGAAATCGGGTCTGGGGTTCGGTGCCGGCGGCGTGGGAGAGGTTTATCGCGCGACCGATTCGCGTTTGAAGCGCGTAGTGGTGGTGGCTCTAAAGGTCCTTCCTGCGGAATTCGCCAGCGACAAAGTAGCGATTTCGCCAGGCAAAACGAATCGAGCGAGAGAAGAAAATCGACACTAGCAGGTTTTTTGCACAAAAACCCGCCGATCTCCCTTCTGTCTCGGCGCGGGCAGGAGCTTCGTTCTTCGTTTCTCTCTCACACCGGCGTTCCTTCCACGACGGCCAGCTGAAATGGATTCGAGATTGAAATTTATTCCGGCGGGATGGCGGGCTGGAAAGGTCGAGCAGGGATTGCTCGCGAGTTAACTCAGCCCAGCACCCGAAGCGCTGGGCTGAGTTTGCTTGCCAATGAAAGTCGGCTGCGCCACACCAACTTCTCTGGGGAGCGATCGCCCGCGTGCTACCTGCGGTCGACGGCATACTGGGACACTTGAATCACTCCAAATAACCCATTTGCATAGTTATTGGGCCCGGCACTGAAGAAGAGCTGATTCTTCCGACCGTTCATCGCATTACCTTGCCCGAATTCGATACCCCACAGCTGGTCTATGACAATATTCCTATTATTCTCCTTGAGCGTGCCCAGGAACTTCCCCGTACTGGCATCGAAAGCGTTGATCGTACCCTGGGGAAGATTGTTGGTCACGAGAAAGGCATTACTGAACGTGCCAAAATTCGACGGAGCCACTGCCATTCCCCAAGGCTGATTCAGCGGCTTTCCTTGGGCAAACCGTTTCACGAAAGTGCCGTTTTCCGCGAAGATATCGATGAACCCGCCGGGGGTCGTCCCGGTGCTGGCGAATGTCACATAAACTTGTCCGTTGATGTCGGCAATCCCATAGGGCGTGAAGCCTGGCGGAATGGTTGAGTCGGTGAACGAAGTCACAAATTTGAAGTTGCCGTCATATTCGTCCACTTTATTGTTCGCGGTGTCGGCAGCATAGAGGTAGTTGCCTGACGCATGGGTGGTGATGGCCAACCCGGTATAGACAGCGCCCGTGCTGAGGTTGTTCACCGCAATAATGGCGTTCGTGGGATCCGCTTCCGGATTCCAGCCGCTGATGGTGCCGTCAAGCGTGGCAAACAGGAACAGCGCGGGACCGGAGCCGTTACTTCCAGTAACGACGAACTGCGACGAGCCATTGAACACCGTGCCGGTAGGGGATCCAGTCCCCCCGCCGGCCGCAGGAATTGTTACGACTAACGACTGCTTCACTCCCTTGCCAGTGTAAAGCGTGGAGAGGCCGGTGACATTATCGCTGACCCAAAATGGGCCCGTGGGAGACACCGAAATACCCCAGGCATTGACCAGGTCGGAATCGACAAATTTCGCCATCCCAGCCTGGTTGGAAACCAAGTTGATGTGTTTGTATTGTGCCAGCGCAGCGCCGTCGAAAGCGAGCACGATTACGAGCGTAGCGCCCAAAACGAGTTTGCGGGTAAACCATCGAGACATATGACTTCTCCTTCTGCGACGGAAGATGCGTTGGGGGTGCACCGTGCATTAAGGTCTCGTGCACCGCGCCATCGTAGGCTCGCGCCCCGGAGCGGGTTGTCAGCGGAAGGTCATCGATTTGTCAAATCGTTGTCAGCCATGGCGCGCGAAGGCACCAGGCGTGATTACAATCACGTCGGGGTATTTGACCGATTGGGTGAGCGCCCTGAGAACGGAAAGCATTGTTGAAGTTGAAGTCTTCCCTGAAAAACCGAGATTCAAATTCATCAGCGTTTGCAAGAACTAGGGTGACGTTGTGATGACTGCCCGGGCGTCACAGACTGGCTTCTATTTAATGCGAGTGGGTGTGGAAATGCTCCAAGCTAGGCAGTCTGATTGTTTCCGCATGATCTGCGCAATTCCTTTTTTGAGATCGTTGCGCACTTTCTTTGCTGCGAGATCCAATCGTGCAATTGTGCGATTTTGGGCGAATTTGGCCGCTGTGTCGATGCAACGCTTCCCCGGTTGAGCACAACAGGTCGGACATTTGAAATCGAAGCTGGTGGTCTTGGATGTAACTTCAATTCTGTATCATCACTATCATTTGTGATCATTGTGCACGACGTCCGGGACAATCAGCTACCAGAAATCGCGCTCAATCGGGCACACGCCAGTGCCCCTAAAAATCCTCGCAGGCACGCTTCAACTCGTATTTGAGGTTGCCGATTTCGGCTATCTTACAGGGTACATTCTCTACATATTATTGCGGCAGCTTCGCATCGCTTTGGGTCACGCGCTGAAGCGATCATTTCTCGTTTCATCGTGAGTTCTTAATTGGTATCCCAGCCCATGTACCGTCATCAGGCGCACGGGATGCGACGGATCGGCCTCCAACTTCAGCCTGAGCCGTCTCATGTAGGTCTCGATTGCCAGTCGCGACGATGGCCGGTTTTCGTCAGTCCACATATTGCTAAGCAACTCTTCGCGAGAAACCACACTATGGGAATTATGCTTCAGAAATAGAAGCATGCGGCACTCTCGAAAGCTGAGTGGAATGACAGCGTCGGGGCGAATCAGAGTCAACTTCGCCGGGTTGAGCCGAATATCTTGGTAAAGATGGATCTCCTCAGCATGGAGTTCATTTTGCATCCGGCGTACCACCGTGTGAACGCGTGCCAGCAGCTCCTTGGGACTGAAGGGTTTGGTGACGTAATCGTCAGCGCCAAGTTCCAGCAAGACAACCTTGTCCGTCGGATCGGCATGCGCGCTGAGGATCACGACGGCAGCTTTGCTATCAACCCGCTTTATTTCGCGGAGGACCTCCTCGCCACGAAGTTCCGGGAGGTTAAGGTCCAGCAGCGTGATGCAAGGCGGCCGGTTCCGAAACTGCTCCAGGCCCATCGTTCCTGTGGATTCGACGCTCACCTCGCAACCGTCAAATTCGAATAGTCGCGTCAGCGCCTTCTGAAGCTTTCTATCATCGTCGATGACGAGTACATGCTTCATGTCGGCCCAAGCCTCTGCACGAAAGCATTGCACTTCACATTACATTGACTGACGCCGTCGTGTGACGACTTGACCAGAAAAGGACAATCATTTTACGGAACAGCGATAACACCTGCTCTCGTGTGCGCTGTTAAGAGACCTTTTACACCCCCGCGCGCCGCCTCTCAGGTGAGTCGTACAGGATGACGGGCCGCAGGGACATGCTCGCCAATGCGGATGGGCGTTTCTACGTCTTTCCAATGACTGTCGCGAGTCGGTTCAGCGACTTGCTTCAAGATTCTGGTATCCACGTTTGTACCCTGCGACGAACGAGCGCCGGTCGGCGTCCTCGCTCCAGCGGCCCCAGGGTATGTGCTCTTTCAAGCCGTTTTGCCGGTGCAGGCTCCCAACAAACATGCCATCGCGATAGGCGGCATTGCCCGCATACCTGATTTCAGCTTGGTCGGTCTGGGAAGAGGTCACGAAATCTCTGCCGACGAAGACAGAAGAGGTAAGCGCCATGCCCAAAACGAATGAATGGGAGGCTCTCATGGCCTAAATTCTCCTTAACGGTATGCTGCAGTATCGAATGTAGGAAGACCCGGGCCCCCAGGTGTTAACGGCAGGTCAAATAAATGTAAAAGAATTGACAGGCTTTCAGGTTTATCTCAGGGGCTTGCTGGCCAGAGTCTTACTGAGGTTCGATTGTAGCCACTTTGATTGCGCGGTTCTTCGGGTCCAAGCTCCCGGTGGGCTCGACCTTCTGTCCCACGAACTTGGCCGCGAGATCCTGATTGTCCAGCTGATAGACGTGCTGTCGCGCCGCAAGTACGAAGTGTCCTCCAAGGTTCTTAACGCAGTAACGGGAGCACGCCGCGGGAGGCCGCCCATGGATTTGGACTTCAACATCTCCTGGCGCGAGCGGGTGAGCGCGTGAACATTCATCGCGCGCTGGCTATCTGATATTTCTCCCCGAAATGTCCTGACACCTTTGCCGCCATAGCACAGAACGAGGTAAACAGGACTGCCGATAAAGCGACACTCACTTCAATTGCTTTCATCCCTTCTCCAGATTCTAAGGCAGCACGATTGCTTTCATATTGCATGGCTTCGTACTCATAAGGAGTTGAATTCTCAGCCCTTTCTCAAGGGCTGTGGGCGAGCCCTGCGGGATTCCACGACTCGACGACTGCGTCCATCGAACAAATATTCACTCCCTCTGACACTCGGGCTCACTTCGGGCGCGCCACTCTACCGGGCGCGTGCGACCAACCTTCAGGGCTCCTGACGAAGCGGGCCTAAACCTGGCAAAAAAATGACGAGAAAATGACGGGTCATTGACCGTTGGATGACAATGCCCTCTTCCGCCTTCCTTATGCTGATTTCGTCGTTCGCTAGAACTCCAGATCATCTGCAAGGAGAAAAATCGCGTCCTATGCGTGAGGGGTGGAAGGTTGGGAAGCATGACAACGAAGAGCGCCATTCTTATTGCTGCTTTAACAGTGATGATCTGCATTTGCAGTGGTCAGGCTGTGAAGGTAGGAAATCCTCCCACCTCGGCAAGTAACGCTGCGGGCACAGCCACTCTCAAAGGTGTAGTCAAGATCGAGGGCAGAGCACCCAAGTCCAAGCTCATTAACATGGCAGCTGACCCCAGCTGCGCGAAACAGCATGCCTCTCCTGCTTTGATTCAGGAGATAGTAGCTGATGCAAAAGGCGGGTTGCAGAATGTAGTCGTATTTATTGCGGATGGATTAGGGGACCGCACTTTCGACGTCCCTAGTCAGCCAGTCGTCATTCATCAAAAGGGCTGCATGTATGAACCTCATGTCCTGCCCATGCGGGCGAATCAGCCCTTGGAAGTGATGAACGACGATCCAACTACCCACAATATCCATCCGATGCCCGTCAATAACCGCGAGTGGAACAAGTCTCAGCCGCCCGGATCCAAAGCAAAAGAAACTTTCGCTCGAGAAGAGATTGCAATCCCGGTGAAGTGCAACGTTCACCCCTGGATGCGGGGATATGTTGCGGTTTTCAAGCATCCATATTTTGCGGTGACAAGCAGGGGCGGGAGTTTCAATTTGAACAACCTGCCGCCGGGCACTTACACAATTAAGGCTTGGCACGAGAATCTGGGCACCGCAAGCCAGAAGATCACCGTGGGTGCGAACGAAACGAAGGCCATCGATTTTGTTTTCAAGCCACATGCCGGAACGTAATGTCAATGCTGATTGTCCGAGAACGAGGACATGAGAATGAGACTCGGCCCTGCTGCGATTCCGTATGCTATCAGTCTGTCGGTTTGTACTCACTCGTTCATCTTCAATTATTGAGCTATGTTCGCGCACGGCGCAGGGTGCGGTGGATCGTTCGAATGGAAAAAATAACAAGCGGAATGCGGAGTAGAGGCTGGGTGCGCGCCTCCAGCGAAATACGCTGAGTGTCAATACATGGGAGAACCTTCCAAAAAGCGCCAGCGGCGGGCAGGGCGTTGACAGATTGGAGACGAACATTTAACAAACGGCTGACACTGACAACTCTCGATGTTGCAAACATGGAATCCTCCCCAGGCGTTGTCAGGTCCCTAAGCGCCCCCGATCTGAACGACCTTGGTTGAATCAACGCCACTTTCAAACAGAGCTTCCAGGAGGAACCATGAAAGGCTACTTTCAGAACGTCAGAGTACTTACAGGAATCCTTGCCATCGCACTCGGGCTGCTCCCCGGGCTCGCGACGGCTGCGGAACATTCTTCGCCCCTTCAACTCGGAACCACCATCACTACGATTGCCTCGACGGTCCCAGCTAACGGCGATGTGAATCCTTATGGGGTGGCCTTGGTGCCACACAGCAGCGGATTACTGGTCCAGGGAGACATTCTGGTCGGCAACTTCAACAGCAGTGCGAACCTGCAGGGAACCGGCACCACCATTGTGCAAATTGCTCCCAATGGCACGGCCAGCCTGTTCGCGCAAATTAACGCCAACAGCTTGCCCGGATTGTGTCCCGGCGGAGTAGGACTTACGACCGCTCTGGCGGTATTGCGCACGGGGTGGGTCATTGTGGGCAGCTTACCGACAACGGATGGCACTGCCACCACTGCTCAGGCAGGTTGCCTACTGGTGTTGAACAGCAACGGACAGGTGGTCGAGACCTTCTTTGGCTCGCTGATTAATGGTCCTTGGGACATGACTGCACTAGACGACGGCAGCACCGCATATTTGTTCGTCACCAACGTCCTAAACGGGACGGTTGCCGCTGGCGGCAAAGTTGTGCACGACGGAACCGTCGTGCGCTTGAACCTGAGCATCACGGGTGGATTTATGCCCAGCCTGCAATCCATCACGGTGATTGGCTCTGGGTTCTCGGAGCGAACCGACCCGGCGGCGTTGGTGATCGGGCCGACCGGCGTGGCGCTCAGCACCGATCACAACACGCTCTATGTAGCGGACAGCCTCAACAATCGGATTGCATCAATTTCTAGCCCAGTCACACGGACCACGGCGATCAAGAATGGGACCACCGTCTCGCAGGGAGGGAGCTTGAACGATCCGCTGGGCATGACGCTAAGCGACAATGGTGACATCCTGACGGTGAACGGAAACGATGGCTTCCTCGTAGAGACCACGCCGGCGGGTGCCCAGATCGACCAAGTGCTCCTCGACAGCACGGGTAACCCACCGGGAGCGGGTGCTCTGTTTGGGCTGGTGGAGGTGAAAGGGACGGGGATTTACTTCGTGGACGATGTTACGAACACCTTGAATCTGCTCGACTGAGGGTCGGAATGCTACCTAAGCAGGCGGTTGGAGACGCTGCTCACGTCTTCCAACCGCATCTTTTTTCGCCGACTTGTGCTGTGAACCTTCTGATCAAAGGTTGTGCTGCGCCAAAACTCGTCAAAACCTCGCGCACTCGTAAAATGAAAGACTTCCAACGGCGTGTGGCCTTGTGTTGCGGTAGAATTTTGGCCGATGGTCCCCTTCCTCCGACACTTGATTGGCTGGATTGCTGGTGTCTTCCACTCCCGCGAGGATCTCATCCTCGACAATTTGGCTCTCCGCTAGCAATTGCTAGCTCTGCACGCAAAACGACCTCGTCGCCGACTGTCGACCGTCCACAAGATGTTCTGGATTGCCCTGCGAAGACTCTGGTCGGGATGGAAAGAGTCGTTGGCCCTAGTCACTCCAAGAACGGTCGTGGCTTGGCATCGCGCGGGCTTCCGACTGTACTGGAGATGGCTCTCACGAGGCCAAACGAATCGGAGGCGGAAACCGTGTGAGTCAGGAGATCCTGGCCTTGATCTTCCGCAAGGGGGCGGAGAATCCAACCTGGGGAGCACCACTCATTCACGGTGAACTGGGCTTTTGTTCTGTCGGAACCGACGGTCTCACGATTGCTTCGAAGGCTCAAGAAAACTGCCGATCCGGCACAACGCTGGCTGACGTTCTTGCGGAACCACCGCGAGGCCATCGCGGCCATGGACTTTTTTACAGTTCCCACGCTCACATTTGGTGTGCTTTATTGCTTTTTCGTCGTCGCACATGATCGGCGCAAGATTCTCCGCTTCAACGTAACGCGAAACCCCAGTGCACTTTGGATCGTGCAGCAGATGCGAGAGGCTTGGCCGTACACTCCGGCGCACAGGTTCCGTATTGTTCGACCGTGACGCGAAATTTGGCAACGCCGTGGTGTCGTTCGCGAGAGAGATGGGAAGTACGCGCGTACGCACCGCTTTTCGTAGTCCTTGGCAGAACGGCATTGCGGACGTTGGGCGGGAAGTTGCCGACGAGACTTGCTGGATCACGTCATCGTGCTCAACAAGCGACATCTGAAGCGCCTGATGGCTGATTACATCCGCTACTACCACGAGGACCGGACCCATCTGGGGCTCGCGAGGGACACACCTGCAAGTCGGCCGACGGCGCTGCGTTCTGCGGCTGGGAGTATGATTCAGTCCTTTCCCCGACTCGGTGGACTGCACCATCGATACGCCGCCTAGCCGCAATCGGCTACATTTCCAGATCAAGTCTCGATGCGGCTGCTGGAAGTGCTGCTTTTTGGCCACGCTGTCGAGGGTGATGTCATCAAGGGACTCAATGCCGCAGCAAACCATTTCAAAACCCGCTTCCTTCATCAAACGCAGAAGTTCCGGATCGTGCGCTATTTCTATACGCATGAGGGCAGTGAAGCGAGCACGGATGCCCGCGTCTATAACCGCTTGTAGCAGGCGCTTCGTGAACTTGGCATCTAGTCCAAAGTTTGCGTCGGTAATGTAAAAGACCTTAGTGCGTAGAAAATCAATCTTGTACTTGATGTCTTCGACAATAGCGTCGATACTGCGCTTGCGGTAGCCAGTACCGCCGATCTTGTTTTCGTAGCAAAACTCGCAAGGAAATGGACAACCGCGGGTAGTTTGCACGAAATTTTCGTACACCTTTCCTCTCCGAATCTGCTGAATCAGGTTCTTGCGCCGAAAACCGCGCAGCAACGAATAGCTGGGGATCAGATCAAAGTCTTTCATGAACGGCCGAGCAGGATTATGTACGTGCCGGTCTCCTTTTTTGTGCGAGACGCCCTGTACTTGGTCCACACTGCCTGAATGCTCAAGTGTTTGCAGCAGATGGAATGCGGTTTCCTCGCCTTCTCCACGCACGACATAATCGAAACCATGTTTGAGCGCTTCGTCGGGAACCATGGTGGCGTGCGGACCGCCCGCCACGAAGACAGCGTCCGATTGTTGTCGTAGGCGGGCAACCATCTCATAAACTCGCGTGGCATTCCCCACTCCGACGCTAAATCCGATTACGTCGGAATTACAAATATCCTCTTGATCGAGTGCGTTCATGCACTCAACATAGACAGAAACATCATGCCCACGTTGCGAAAGATAGGTTCCTACTTCAAGAGGCCCCATCTTCGGCATAAGTAGATGGGAGGTCATGGTGTAAAGACGGGCGTTTAATTCAATGATGGAGACTTTCATCGTGCCCACCCTGTTCTGAGGTATCTATCTCACACTCAGCCTGTGCTCGAGAGGCCATCCTCATTATCACGCACTGCGCGTACGCAGGCTGCCAGTTGCCGGCTCAGCAAAGCAAGCCCTGGCATTTAGAGTCCTGATGCAGATTGTCAGAAGTTTGCTCGTGGGCCTTAATGAATCGCTAAGCAGAGTGGCCGGAAACGGAACCAGTCGTACCACGGACGAGCAATATGGGATATTTTGTGAGCTACCTGCTTAGGATTTCACGTCGAGAACTCCACGAGAAACTTCTCGGGGCCGATGGCTAGTGTTGTACACGCGGAGGTCATTTTTTTGCAACCATGATTCTCATCGCTGGCATAGTGCTGCTTGTCACGACATATTGGGGACGGCTGTTAGGAGCGAGAACCCTGGGTGTGCCTACCAAAAACTCCGTTCACGTTGAAATCATTGAATTTGCAAAGAAAAAGAAGAGGAGTGTAGAACCCGTAGCTAATCCCTGTCGTTCGCCAAAATCATGTGCGGCTCTGAAATCAACAGCTTGCGAAAAATCCTCAGCTCAGCTTCTGCTATGAATTCAAGCCATGTTTGGCATTGTGCTGCTTTGGGTCAGCGTACTCGCTTAACTATTCTGCTCTCGCCGAAGGCTCCTAATCCAAAATCTCATCCTGCGTCAACCGCTGGCTGTTTTCGAGCGCCAGAACTCTCGCCCCAAACTGGCCGTCGCAGACAAGATTTTCTGGATATTCCTTGGCCGCTTTTGGTCTTCGTGGAAGACGGCGCTTATTGTCGTGTCGCCTGATACCGTGGTGCGTTAATCATACGAATGCAGGAGGTTTTGATGAGGGACAACTCATTCGAGCAGAAACGGGTGCGATTCATTGGCACTGGAGCATGACACTGCACGCAGTGCGCGGCTGGGTGGTTCTGGGCGGTATTCATAGAAAACCTCCTGGCAAGGAGAAGGCGACAAGGATGTGCATTTTGACGAACAGAGAGCGCGAGAAAAAAGAAGGTTGTTCTGTTTTCGGAAAAACATTCGCTAAGTATTTGAAAACACAGAAATTCATCAGGTTTCATCTAAGCGTGGGGCCGGTTCGAAATTGATCCGAAATCAGAACAGTATTATCTCGTTTGTTGGTCGGGGAGGATCGGTTGAATCTAGGCGAGTAAGCCCGGCTGCTGCTGTTCAGAAAAGAAACTGAAACTATCGCCCAGGCGATCTGGCATATTTTCACCCTCGCACTCAAAGACAACGATACGGGTGACGCTTACCATTAGCGTCCAGGCAACCAAAAGCCCACTGACTTCCGTCAGCGGGCACCCTAAATTCACACGGAATGATTGTTACTTGCGCAAGGAAGTCTGTCAGATCGCTCTCACGGTGTCAACAAATAGGCGGCTTGGCTAAAGGATCAAGCTGGTCTCAGAGATTCCGACGACGAGTATGCCCTTGCTTCCTCAGCTTTTTTCCAGCTTCTGTTTGAGTCTCTGATGTCCTCTTGCCGCCTTACTCGTCTTGGCAGTGATATCTGCACTAAGCAGTTATTGACTCTGGTTTTCCACTGCGATGTGTTTCGTGTTGGGGTTGTTATCCAGCCGTCGCCATCCGGGGCAACTGTCACCCGCGCAAGGCGGTCCTGTGTATCGCCAGATCCAGCCGTTTTGATGGCGCTGGTAAAGGCGATCGCCCGTGGCCACGATTTCGCGCGTATTAGGATTGTTGTCCAACCGCTGCCAGCCTGGGCAACTATTCCCGCTGCACGGGGTGCCGGTATAACGCCAGATCCAGCCATCGTTATGTAATTGGTACAGCGCCGTTCCGCCACCAGTGATGGCGACAGTTTTGGGATTATTGTCCAGCATCTGCCAACCCGGGCAGGAATTGCCGCTGCATGGTTTGCCCGTGTAGCGCCAGATCCGTCCGTTGTTGTGCAGCTGGAAGAGCTGATTGCCCGCGGCAGCTATCGCCTTTGTACTGGGATTATTGTCCAGCATTTGCCAACTGGGGCAGGAATTGCCGCTGCATGGCTTCCCCGTGTAACGCCAGATGCGCCCATTGTTGTGCAACTGAAAGAGCTGGTTGCCGCCGGCCGCAATTCCCTTGGTGTTGGGATTGTTGTCCAGCATCTGCCAGCCAGGGCAGGAATTGCCGCTACAGGGAGTGCCGGTGTAGCGCCAGATGCGTCCATTATTATGCAACTGAAAAAGCTGGTTGCCGCTGGCGACTATTGGCTTGGTATTGGGATTGTTGTCCAACATCTGCCAGTTGGGACAGGAATCGCCGTTGCAGGGTGTGCCAGTGTAGCGCCAGATGCTGCCATCCCTATGATGCTGGAAGAGCTGAGATCCGGCTACAACGATGTCATCGGTGGCCACATTATTGTCGAGTTTTTCCCATCCTGGACAGAAATCACCGTCGCATTCAATTCCTGTGTATCTCCAAATCTTTCCGTCAATGTGTAACTGGTATACAGGATCCTTATGCAACTGGTAGATAGAATCGTCGGTGCCAACCATTGAAACATCGCTTGCTGCAATCATCCCCGTGCGAGCGTTGTTGTCCAGCATCTGCCAACCCGGGCAGGAATCACTGCTGCAAGGCGTTCCTGTATAGCGCCAGATACGCCCGTCATTGTGCAGCTGGAGTAGTCCGGTGCCCGTGGCTGTAAGTGCGACCGATTTAGAGTTGTTGTCGAGTCTTTCCCAGCCGGGACAACTGTCCCCGTTGCAGGGCGTTCCAGTGTAGCGCCAGATCCAGCCGTCGTTGTGCAACTGGTACAGCTGACCGTCAGCAGCGACAATGGCGACGGTCTTGGAATTATT
>Ga0070697_100001266_pt1 | contig 19075 bp, 26 predicted proteins | sample KBSK1501metaG_FD_65475 | JGI IMG/M metagenome (GOLD analysis project Ga0070697, IMG submission 65475) | Corn, switchgrass and miscanthus rhizosphere microbial communities from Kellogg Biological Station, Michigan, USA - KBS K1-50-1 metaG | ecosystem: Host-associated > Plants > Roots >... | reverse complement strand
CTCTATCGCTGCGCCGACGGCCGCTGGTTTCTCCTGAACGTGCTGAACGACGATCGAGACTGGCCGCATCTCTTGAAGGCGATCGGGCGGCCCGAGCTCGGCACCGATCCGCGCTTCGCCACCACGCCGGCCCGGCGCGCGAACGCCCGCGCGCTCGTGCCGATCTTCGACCAGGTCTTCGCGGCGCGACCGTGGGCCGAGTGGCGGGAGATCTTGAACCGGCATCGGCTCACCTTCGGGGAGGTCGGCAAGGTCGACGACGCGCGCGACGATCCCCAGATGATTGCCAGCGGAGCGCTGGTGCCGCTGGACGATCCGCGCGCCGGCGCCGCGCTCACCGTGGCGAGCCCGCTCTGGCTCGAGGACGTCCCGAAGGTCGCGCCCCGCTTTCCGCCCGAGCTCGGCGAGCACTCGAGCGAGATCCTTCGCGAGCTCGGCTACGGCGAGGCGGAGATCGACGCGCTGATCGGCGCGCGCGTCGTCGTGCAGGGCAAGAGCGCGTCCTGAGGCTCGCGTAGGGGGTTGTGACGGCGACGCGGGCGCGCGAACAGGGATACCTCGTCATCGCCGACATCTCCGGCTACACCTCGTTCCTGACGCGCACCGAGCTCGAGCATGCTCACGGCATCGTGGCCGAGCTGACCCAGCTCGTGATCGCGCGCCTCGGCGAGCCGCTGCGATTCGTCGAGCTCGAGGGCGACGCCGTGTTCGCCTACGCGCCGGCGGCGGCCTTCGCCGACGCCGAGCGGCTGCTCGACATCTTCGAAGGCTGCTACGTCGCTTTCCGGCTGCGGCTTGAAGAGATGCGCCGCGCCACGACGTGCACCTGCTCGGCCTGCGCGCTCATGGGCGCGCTGGACCTGAAGTTCGTCGCCCACCTCGGAAGCTTCATTCTTCAGCAGACGCCGACCGGGCTGAAACCGCTCGGGCCGGACGTGATCCTCGTCCACCGCCTGCTCAAGAACGGGGTCGGCGAGGCGTTCGGGACGAAGGCCTACGCGCTCCTGACCGACGCCCTCCTCGAGCGCGCGGGCGGCACGCTCGGACTGCCCGCGCACAGCGAGCGCTACGATGATCTCGGCGAGGTGCGCGGCCGCATCGCGGACCTCGCGCAGGCCGTGGCGCGTCACCGCGAGGCGCGCATCTTCGTCGGTCACGACGAGGCCGACCTGGAGCTGGTGACGCCGCTGCCGGTGCCCTCGTCAGTCGCCTGGGAGTACCACATCGACCCGCGCAAGCGAATGCGCTGGCAACTCGACGCGCGCGAGATCGAGGCGAAGCCGAACGCCGCGGGCCGGGCCGGCGTGGGCTGGGAGAGTCATTGTGACCACGGCGCGTACACGCTCGTCCATCGCGCCGTGGACTGGCGCCCGTTCGACTACCTGACCCTGGAGTCCACGCCGGTCGTGCGGGCGCCGCTGACCTTGCCCCGAAGTCATTCCACCTTCGAGTTCACCGAGGACGGCCCAGGCCGCTGTGTGGTCGCCATGCGGGTGCGTGCCCAGGAGCGGGGGCTCTGGACCCGTCTCACGATGCCGCTGGGGATCTGGCTCATCCGCCGGCAGTTCCGGGCGCACTACGAAGTGCTGGCGCGCGTCCTCGAGGAGGACCGGCGCGAGTGGTCGGCTACGAGTCAGCCCGGATCGTTCGCGGACGGCTAAAGAGAACGACCGCGAGGGAATTCAGCGCCGGCCCAGGCGGGAAGAGGTTGACGTAGTGCTCCTCGCGCAGCACCAGCAGCTCTTCGAGCGGAGCCGCTAATTCGTCAACACCCAGCGCATCGCGTCTCGCCTTCAGAATTTCACGCGTACGACGACCAAAGAAGGGGCCCGTTCGCGTGAGCGCCGCGTCCCAATCCATCCCAAAGGCGGCGAATGCGCGGCGGCTTGCCTCACGGTGGCAACCGTCGGCGTCGATGAGCGTCTCGTCGAGGTCGAAGAAGACACCACTCAGCATTGCGTTCTCGCCTGCCGCAGTCCCGATCGGTGCTAGCGGTCGCCGCCGCGGCGCCGACGATCAGCCGAGCTTGACGCCGTACTTCTCGAGCGTGTCCTGACGGAGCTCGAGCCCGAGCCCCGGCGTGTCGGGGACGGCCATGAAGCCGTCGACGATCTTCGGCTGCTCGCGGAACAGCTCGAACCAGAGCGGGTCGCGCGTCGGGTCGGCGAACGATTCGAGGATGAAGCCGGTCGGGCTCGCCGCGACGGCGTGGACGTGGATCTGCGGATCGTGGTGGGCGGCGAGCGGGATCTGATAGAGCTCGGCCATGACCGCCGCCTTGCGCCACACGGTGAGCCCACCGGCCCACGTCGAGTCGATGATCAAGTAGTCGACGAGACCTTCGGCCACCATCGTGCGCAGGCCGAAGGGCGTGTACTCGGTCTCGCCGGCCGAGATCGGCATGTTGACCTCGGCCTTGAGACGGCGCAACGCGTGGCGCTCGTCGTACCAGGGCATCGGGTCCTCGAGCCAGAAGATGTCGTGGGGCTCGCAGAGCCGTGTGGCGCGCAGGGCGCTCGGCAGATCCCATCCCTGGTTGGCGTCGAGCATGATGGCGACGTCGGGGCCGACGGCCTTCCGGATCACGCCCACGCGCTCGGCGTCGGCTTCGGGCGACAGGCCTGCCACCTTCACCTTGATCGTGCGATAGCCGTGCTCGAGATAGAGCGCCGCCTCGCGCCGGAGATCGTCCGGGCGCTCGCCGTCGCGATAGTAGAAACCGGTGACGTAGGCGGGCACGCGGGAGCGGAGCGCTCCGCCAAGCAGGGCGTGCACGGGCCGGTTCGTCGCCTTGCCCATGAGATCCCAGAGCGCGATGTCGATGGCGCTGATGGCCGTCACGAGCTGGCGGCGCTGCTGCGCCAGTGTCGGAACCCCGCGGACGCTCGTGTAGGTCAGCGCGAAAAGATCTTGCCAGATGCGCTCGACCCCGAAGGGGTCCTGGCCGACGACGAGCGGCCTGACGCGCTCGAGGATCTGGCTGACCGCCTTCATGCCCTCGGGCCCGCCCTGTGACAGGAACGGCCCGTGCGCCTCGCCGATGCCCACGAGGCCGGCATCGGTCGTGAGCTTGACGATGAGCTCGCTCACTCGACTGATCGTGGACGTGGAGGTGCGGACCGGCTGCGGCAGCGGCGCGGACAGGAAGTACGTGTCGAGCGCGTTGATTTTCATCGGCACCTCCGCGACTTGATCAATTGGGAACGACCGTCGAGGGCGAAGTTTAGCGCAGATCTCGCCGGCCGCGGGCCGGGTCTCGGAGCACCGGGGCCCGGCCCTTTTTTCGTTCGCGCGCCCGCCTCGCCCTATCATCAAACGAGAGACCTATGCCGAGACCTTGGCGCCTGGGACGCCCCTGCGTGACCTGCGGCCGCGTGCAGCTCGTCGACTCGCGCGGGATCGCGTGCTGCCTATCGTGCGAGCGCGCGACGAGCGACGCCCCGCTCGTGCCGCTCGACTGGCCGACGGGACGAATCCTGCGGGTCCAACATTCGTACAAGGAGCACAGGCGAGCGCCCGATTACCGCAAGCCCGAGCCGGACGACTTCCCGCGCTTCGTTCCGGCGACGGTTAACTGGGAAATCCCCCGGCCCCCGGCACCGGTGTTCCAGGATCCCCTAGCGCCGCCGAAGACGCGCCCGAACGCGCGCCGCGGCGCTCCTCCGAAGCTGACCGTGGAGAAGGTGCGGTCGCTCTTCGAGAAGCTGCCCGGCGCCAGCCTCGCGGCGCTCGCCGAGCGGCTCGGCGTGGACCAGCGCACCCTCAGGCGCTTCAGGAAGGCGCGCGGCTTGAGTCGGCCGGCGCGCGGCTTGAGTCGGCCGGCGCGCGGCGCCCGGTCGTAGCGCGCGCCAACTCAGCGGACAAAACTCCCGACGTTCTTCCTTTCTGTCCGTAGATTCGCCCCGTCATCTCCCTCCAGACTAGTTGCAGTAAAAAATTTTTCGCGTGGAGGGTGACTCAGATGGAGACGTCGAAGGTCGCGAAGGAGCCCGAGGAGCACCCGGCGGCCCGGATCTTCCCGCGGCTGTCGAACACGGCGCTGATGGAGCTGGCCGAGGACATCAAGAAGCACGGGCTGCGGCAACCGATCACGATGCACGAGGGCAAGATCCTCGACGGTCGCAACAGGTGGGCCGCGTGCCGGATGGTGGCCGGCGTCGAGCCCGAGGTCGTCGAGTACGAGGGCGACGACCCCGTCGCGTTCGTGATCAGCCAGAACCTGCGGCGCCGGCACCTGACGCAGAGCCAGCTGGCGATGGTGGCGCTGAGGGTCGAGAAGCTCCTCGCGGCCGAGGCGAAGGTCGGCCGCCCGAAGAAAGGGGCCAATGTTGGCCCCGTTTCCAAGCGGTCGGCGGTCGGGGCGGCCGAGGCGACGGGTGTCTCGCCCACGTACGTGAAAGACGCGAAGGCGATCGCGAAGGCGTCGCCCGAGGTTGCGCAGGAGGTCGAGGAGGGCAAGCTCTCCATCTCGAAGGCGAAGCGCGACCCGCGCGTCAAGGGCAAGCGGCGGGCCAAGAGCAGCGCGCGCGTACCCAAGCTGCCCGAGGCGCTGCTCAAGGTCAGGAACAAGACGCTACACCTCAAGAACACCGTGGCCGTCATCGAGGAGTTCGTGGAATCCGACGTCTTGAAAGACCAGGCCGCGCATTCGGTCGTGATCGACTTCGTGAGGCTGTGGAGGGTTATCGCGGCGATGCACGCCGACTTCGTCGACGGGAAGAAGCCGATCGTGACGAGGATGGCCGCCGCGTAGCGCGGGATCGACGAGGCGGCGCAGGTGACGTTCCACCCGATCGCCGGGCTGTTTCCGGAGATGGACGCCGACGCCTTCGGCGCGCTCAAGGCGTCCATCTCCGAGCACGGCGTCCTGGTGCCCGCGCTGACGTGCCGCGGCCAGATCCTCGACGGCCGCCACCGCGACCGCGCCTGCCGCGAGCTCGGCATCGCGTGCCCGACGATCGAGTGGGACGGGCGAGAGCCCTGGCTCGCGCTGCAGGCCCTGAACCTGCGGCGCCGCCACCTGAGCGCCGGACAAGTCGCGGCGATCGTGGAGGAGGCGCGCCGGCGCTTCCCGGAGGTCGCCGCGCTCGTCGACCGGGCGCGGGCCGAAGCCCTGGCGCGCAAGGCCGCCGGTCAGCGGTCGGGCGGCCGCGGCCGGAAGAAACTTGCTGGCAGCCCTGCCGGGAAGTTTTCCTCCGACGTCATCGGCGAGTCGGTCGGCGTGTCGGGCCGGACGGTCCGCCTGGTGGAGCAGGTCGCGCGGCAGCGCCCGGACCTCGTCACGAAGGTCGCGAGCGGGGCGATCGGCATCGGACGCGCCGTCCAGCTCGCGGAGCGCGAGAGGTCCAGGCGCCTGCGCTCCGAGATGATCGCCGCGCTGCCGGACCCGTCCGGCGACCACGGCGTGCTGCTCGGCGACTTCCGCGAGGTCGGCCGGCAGGTCCCCGACGGCTCCGCCGCCTTGGTCTTCACCGACCCGCCGTACGACGGGGACTTCGCGGACGTCGCCGCGGTGTACCGCGACCTCGGCCGGTTCGCCGCACGCGTCCTCGCGCCGGGCGGATCGCTGGTCGCCTACGCCTGGAACACGCAGCTGTTCGACGTCCAGCCGCTCCTCGCGGATTCGCTGCGGTTCTGGTGGCCGTGCGTCGCGTTCCACGACGGCGGCGTCCTCCACCAGGCGCGATCGCACGGCGTGATCGTCGCCCACAAGCCGCTCCTCTGGTTCGTCAAGGGAGATGCGCGGACACCGGGCCCTTACGTTGCGGACGTCGCGCGGCAGCGCCGCGAGAAAGGACTGCATCCGTGGCAGCAGGGCGTCGGCCCCGCCAGGCACTTCGTCGAGGCGCTGACGGAGCCCGGCGACCTCGTCGTGGATCCCTTCGCCGGGTCGGGGACGACCCTGGTCGCCGCGAAGGAGCTGGGGCGGCGCTGGATCGGCTGCGAGATCGACGCGGAGACGGCGAAGTCGGCCAGGGCTCGCGTGGACGGCAAGGCGGCGTGAGCGCGCGAAGCACCGCGACAACTAGCGGGTCGCGGGTTCACCACGGGGGCCGGGCGGTTGACGTCGAGCCGCTCGGCCCTTTCGCTGTTCACCGGTCGGAGATTCGGCCGGTGGTCATCGCACCGATGGGTATGAGTTTGATCTTTCACGGGAACCGATCCCGGGATACGATTCGACCGGGAGAGAGGGAGAACGTCGATGTCGACCGCGCGCTTGAGCTTGATCCGCGATGCGGCACGGTGGATTCCGTTTCCGTTCGCGGACGATAGGATAGGGGGTCCTCTACTCCTCCATAAGAGGGAGTATCCCTATCCGGGTGTCCGCGAACGGAAACGGAATCTGACCCGGGCGGTGCCCCGGTGACCGACTCCGACTCGCGGGAGCTGGAGGAGATCGAGGCCGACGACCGGCGGCACGCCGAGGTCCGCCGGAGACGGCGCGAGGAGGCCGCGCGCCGGCCGACGTTCGGCGGCGAGCTTCAGGAGGCGATCGACGTCGTCGAGGTGCCGCCCCAGATCTGGTCGGGGTCGAGGCGCGCGTGGCTCGTCTCCGAGCGCGTCGTCACCGGGAAGGGGCGCAACGCCGGCCGGGCGTCGGTCTCGGTCGCGATGTACGTCGAGGACGACGAGAGCCCGATCGTGGGCCCGAAGGGCGGCTGGAGGCTCGCCGGCCGCCGGTGGATGTTCTCGGCGCGGCAGATCCCCGGGTGCGTCCCGGCGATCCGCGCGATGTTCGACGCCCCGCGGATGCTCGCGGCGCTGCGCGGCGGGGGAAGGGGCGGCTTGCCGGACTACCCGTCACACAAGGCGTGGCAGGTCCTCGAACACCTGAAGACGCTCGGCGCGCCGGCCACGCGCGAGGCGGTCAGGAAGGCGGCGAGGATGACGCAGGCCCACGCGATCGCCGCGCTCCGCGAGCTGGAGGGGCGGGGCCTGGCCGAGCGCTCCGGCGGCGCCGAGTTCGTCGACGACTCGACCGCGCGGCGCGAGAGGCGGAGGCGCGGCGTCCGCGGGAAACCGCTCCTCTGGGCGGCGACGCGGCGCGGCCGCGAGACGAGGCTATACCCGGCGGTACGATAGGGGACGCATGCGAAGGAGGGCGACGATGGCGAGCGACGCGTTCACGGCGAGGAACTGCCCGACGGTCATCCGGATGGGCGAGATGGAGGTGCTCCTGAGGAACCGCTGGGAGATGCGCGACCTCGGGCGGATGATCGACGAGGGCAAGGTCGTGGTCGTCCACGAAAAATGGTGCCCGGTCGCGACGGCGGCCGGGAAACCGCTCTGCTTCTGCACGCCGCAATTCGGGACGCCGAGGCGCCGGCGGGCGCGGGCGACGGCGTGAGGAACAGAACGCTCAGCGCGGCGACGCGGGAGAAGCTCCGCTCGGCGACGCTCGCGAGCTGGCGGTCGGGCAAGAGGCGTGATCGGAGGACCAAGAAGCAGATCGCGGCGGACCGGCAGCGGAACCCGTGGGAGCCGATCGAGCGGCGCCTCGAGCTGGAGGGGAACCGCGAGCGTCGCAGGGACGAGGCGCGCGGCGCGGTGATCTTCGACTTGGGAGGCACGATGCGAAGGCTCACGGCCAAGGAGGCGCTCGCGGCCGCCGCCGCGGTGGGCGCGAGGCCGGCGCGACCCGTGACCGCCGATTTTTAAGCTCAAGCCCCTATGACCCGCCCGCGCTCGTGCCGTGACCGTCGCCCACGTCGTGGCTCGCGGAGGCAGAGCCGGCTCCGGCGCGTCGCGGCCGAGGTGATCCGCGAGGCGTGGCGCCGGGTCGTCGAGCGCGGCGACTACTCGTTGCTCGACGAGGTCCGCGCCCTTGCCCGCGAGATGGTCGCCGCGGAGCGCGCGAGGCGCTACGGGCTCGGGCGCTGCCACGACGAGCGGACCAAGATCAAGATCGGCCTCGCCTCGAGGGCTCGCGCGAGGGAGCAGAGGCGCTCGAAGTCCACGGGCAAGTTCCTCGGCCCGTCGGAGCGCGACTAGCCGTTTCAAGTCGGGGAGCCGACTTGTCTTATCGCCCGGGTCGCGCGAGGGGAAAGGGAAAGCGACGGCGCCTGCAACCGCGCGCTCGGGTTCCTTGAGCGCGCGATCCGCGGCGACGGCGGCCGAGGCGCGTTCCCCGACGTCGACGACTGGCTGCGCGCGGCGTTCGCCTATCTGCGCCGCCACGGCTCGCGCTGGCGGGTCGCCTAGCCTGGGGCTCGAAGCGGGTCGAGGCCGTCGCCCGACCTAGCCCGGCGACCCGTTCTCGATCCCCGCACCTGCGCCCACGCCATCGCAGCTTACCTGAAAGCCCCGATCATCCGCCTTCGCGGTGGCATCGCGATCAGCAATTGACCTGGAGGTACGCGAGGCGGAAGTAGTGGATCGTTACTAAAGCAAAGAAAAGCGTGAGGATGATCGGGACGTAGAGAAGGATCCAGTTGGCGTTCGGGGGGAACGCTATGTTGCCGCGGTACCGAGTGTACGGATGAGTCTCGTCACGTCTGATGTCTCTCAGCGTCGCTTCAACGAGCCGATGCGTCCGAATGACGGCCAACGCGATGAGCAACGACACGATGGTGATCGTCAAGAGCGCCCACGCTTTGATCCAGTACCCGCCATCGATTCGAGACAATCCGAGCATGAAGACCGAAGCGAAGACGAGGTAGAAGTTGATGCGGTCCTTGAGGAGCCCCTCCAAGTGCTTTCGTTCCAGATCGACTCGCTGGGTCGCCAGTCGGAGATCCGTAGGGACTGTCGCGGACGGTAGCCGCGGCGCGGGCATTGGCGCACCGCAGCGAGGGCAAGATGCGGCCTCTGTCGAGACTTCCTCGGCGCACTCGCGACAGGGGGCAAGGGCCATGACTATCAGCGTACGATCAGCAGTTTTAGAACCCGGCGATGTTCGAGCGGTACTTGCCGCTGCGGTTCAGCTGAGCGGCACCGCAAACCTTGGTGGTTCCGGGAGGTGCTCCACGCGCTAGAGGCGGGCGTCTCCGCCCCACCGAAGCCGTCGCGATCATCAGGGGGATGAGCGGTAGCGTGAGCTTGTCGCCGGGCGGGAACGCTCGCCACGGTACCACGAGGCTCCAGAGGGGCCGCCAGGCTCGGTCCCAACCCACGCAGCGCCCGCTAGGCGCCGCACAGGCGCGAGGTCTCCGACGGGGCCGCTCTCCCACCCGAGGGGCCCGCCTCGGCGTCAACCGTGACCGTCCTCGTCGACCGGATCTCCTCGGTGACCACCGCGCCGACCGCTCGATCGCCGGGGGCTAGACAGGTCCCCGTACGCTAGGCGGTAGGGATCGAGAAGGGACCACCTATCGGTTGCCGGGAGGATCGGGCGTGAAGGCGGCGAAGAAGGCGAAGAAGGCGAAGAAGGCGAAGAAGGCTCGCAAGCGCGGCAGGCCGCGGCTCGGCCGGACCACGCAGATCAAGGTCAGGCTCCGCCCCGCGGCGCTCCAGACGCTCCGGGGGCTCGCGGCGCTCCGCGGGACCTCTTGCGCGGCGATCGTCGAGCACGCGCTCGACCGGCTCTTCGCCTCGCTCGCGGTCGAGCCCGACGAGGTCGCCGAGGTCGTCGGCGATCCGGGCGCCGGGCCGGCCCTCCGCTGGCTGGCGGACCAGGAGGCCGAGCGCGTGATCCGGGAGCGCCGGATGGGGGTGCCGAGGTCGTGAAGACGGCGAGGACGATCCGCGGGAGCACCGAGTCGGTCGCGCGCCGCTTCGTCGGCTTCACCGAGGCCGGCCGGCGCTGGCGCGAGCGGTATCTCAAGCGGCTCCGGGAGGGCAAGCGCCGCGAGCGCGCGATCGCCCGGAAGGCCGGCGCGTGGGGGATGAAGAACCAGCAGCGCGGCTACCAAGAGCGGCGCGCGGTCACGGCCGTGCTCTTGGGCCCCAAGGGAAAGAAGCGCGGCGCCGTCGTCTACGCCGAGCGCGCCGGCGGGACTCGCGATGAGGTGAGGAAGCACGACGTCCCGCTCCGGAGCTTCGTCAGCGATCTGAAACGCAAAGTCAAGATCAAGCGCGCGATGAGCAAATCCGAGGCGCTCAAGCTCCGCAAGCGCGTCCGCGCCGCCACGGCCGCGATCACGCGCGCGAAGGCCCGCTCGGCCGTCACGGCGTTCGACGCGCCAAACGCGATCGAGCGCGAGGCCGCCACGAGGTTCGGCGACGCGCGGCTGCTCAAGGTCGCGCGCGAGTCCGCGCGGCTCGTCGAGGCCGCCGCGTCGCGCTCGGGATTGAGCCCGGCGCTGCGCCGGCGCGTGGAGGCCCTGCGCGCCGAGGTCGCGGAGATCCTCAAGGCGCTCGGCCGCCCGATGGAGCGCGGGCGCGTCACCGGCGACGCCGAGTCGGACGGCGGCTCGGGCGAGATCTCGCGGCTGCTCCACGAGCCGGAGACGTCGACCCGGGGCGCCGGCAAGGACGACGGGATGGGCGGCGACCCGCTCTACGAGCGTTGCGACGAGTGCGGCGAGGTCGAGTGCGAGTGCTCGTCGGAGGTCGAGGAGGCGCAGGACTGGGACGACACCGGCATGGACGGCGACGCGGCCGAGGAGCCCGACGTCGACGAGGGGCTCGACGCGATCGACGAGGAGACCGGCGAGCGGCGCGGCGGGCCGCCGTTCACGAAAGAAGAAGTGAACTACCGATACGCGTCGGACCCGCGGCGGTCGTGCGGCCGGTGCCGATTCTTCCAGGAGCCGGCGGGCTGCCGGATCGTCTCCGGGATGATCATCAAGACGGACGTCTGCGACCGGTTCGAGGCGCGGGGCGCGCGGTGAAGCTGTACAGCTCGACCTTCTCCCACGTCTTCGACCGGGCCGAGCCGCTCGGCGACGCCAACAGTTATCCCGTGCCGTGGCCGGCCGGCGCGCCGGCGTCCATCGGGGTGGTCGCGGCCGACCTCACGATGCTCGTCACCCGCAACGACGACGTCGACACGCGGATACTCGAGGCCTCGCTGCAGCGCAACCTAGACTCCCAGGTCGTCGCCTTCGCGCGGATCGCGCGCGAGATCGAGGGGTGGGAGAACTTGCAGAACGGCGCCCTCGGCGGCTCGGTCGTCAAGGAAAGCCAGGTGTTGCCGGTCTCCCCCAGCGACTCTGTCGTGTTCTGGCAAGTCGCGCAGGCCGACGGGCTGTCGCTGGTCGTCCGCCGCTTCCCGAGCCCGCCGGCGCCGCGGCCGATCAACGGCCAGCTGAGGCTGCTCTTCAAGTTCGTCCAGCTTGGCAGCGACGGCCGCCCCGTGCCGGACACGCCGTCGAGGGTCCGGCAAGTCGCGCAGGCCGGCGGCCAGGCGCTCACGATCGTCCGTGAAGATGGGTCCGTGTGGTTCACCTCAAACGGCACGGTGGCGACCCCGACGTGGACGCAGGTCACCACGCCGTGACCGCGGGAGGGGGAGGGCGACGGTGAGGCTCGTCCGCCCGGTCGTCGAGGTGGTCGGCGGCAACTTGGAGTCGGCGCTGCGGCACCTGAAGAAGGCCGTCGAGCGCGAGGGCGTCGCGGCGTCGATGCGGCGGCACCAGCATCACGAGAAGGCCGGCGACAGGCGGCGGCGCGAGCACCGCGAGGCCGTGCGCCGGCGCAAGAAGGCGCTGAAGAGGTCCGAGAGGACCGAGGTCGAATTGGAGGGCTGACGAGATGAGGCGACGGCTGAGCGAGGCGGCCCGCGCGCGGCGGGCCATCAGGGCGTTCGACAAAAGTTATGGCGCGGGCGGCAGGGGCGAGCGCGGCTCGTTGCTCCTGGAGTCGAGGGGCAGGCGCGAGGAGGCGCTCAAGGCCCGCGCCGCCGAGGCCGCGCGCAGGTGCGAGGCGACGCGGAGCGAGGCCCGGCGGCGGGAGATCATGAAGCGCTACGTCGCCGCGCTGAGGCGCGAGGGCTACGGCGCCGAGGAGGCCGTCGGCGCGATCAAGGACGCGTCGCGGGGCCTCGTGGCCAAGCGCCGCGAGGAGGCGGAGGCGCGCCGCGAGGACGAGGCCAAGCGGCCGTTCGGCCGCGAGCCGCGCGCCACCAGCCCCGATTGGGGTGACAAGGAAGGCTACGAGGACGAGGGCGTCCGAAGCCTGGGCGACGACGACGACGACGATGCCGATGCAGACGACGAGGACGATGCAGACGACGAGGAGGGTTACTGACATGTCGAGCGAGGGACGAGCGGCGGCGATGGAGCAGGCCCTGGTCGAGCACGTGCCCGGGGCGCTGCTGAGCGAGCGGGTCGCGAACGCGTTGACGAGGAACCACGGCGTCGTGGCACTCCGGGCCGTCCGCGCCGAGGTCGCGGCGCTCGGCGGCGAGGCGCTGGCCCTGCGCTTCTGGCGGCTCGCGGGGGCCTACCTGAACGGCGTGGCCCAGGACGAGGCGGCGAAGCTCGTGCTCGTCGCCGACGTCAAGGCGCTGGAGCCCGCGCCGGTGCACCGCGGGGAGAGCACGTGGCACAACATCGTCGCGTGACGGTCGACCCGTCGGACCTCGCGCTGGACCTCGCGCTGGTCGCGGCGGCGCTGAGCGAGGAGGCGATCTTCATCCCGCACACCCACGACCTCGTCGATCACAACCAGGCGCTGTGCCCGCGCTGCCGCTCGGCGCTCGCCGCGGAGGTCGAGTGGTGCGGCGACTACCGCCTCGCCTGCTCCGGCCCCGGCTGCGCGTACCGGGTGATCTGGCGCGACCGGACGGCGAGCGGCGGCGGCCACGAGTGGGAGCGGCCGGCCGGCGCCCCCGACGGTTGGACCCCGCCGGTGAGGCGGCTGTGAAGCCCGAGCGGGACCCGCGCGAGGCGGTCGAGGAGGCGCGGCGGCGGATGGACGCGACCGCGGCGGCGCAGCTCGCCCGGCGCGGCATCCGCGCGACCCGGCGCAGCCTCTTGACGCCCGAGGCGCGGCGCGCCCGCGACTTCCTCTTGGAGCAGCTGCGCGAGCTGGACCTCGACGGGCGGATCTCGTGAGGCCCGCCGTCGCCGCGCTGCTCTCCGCGCCCTCCGTCGCCGCCGGGTGGCTCTCGCTCGCGATCGCGCGGGCGACCCGCCGGCCGCGACCGGCCCCGGACCCGCACTCGATCGACGACGCGGCGGAGCTGGTCGACCGGCTCGCGGACGGCGCGCACGGGAAGATCGTTTGCAGGCGCTACTTGAAGCTGTTCTGCCACCTGATCGTTCGTGACGAGAGCCAGTACCTCTACTCCGAGCGCGACAGCTTGATCCGGTCGATGGCCACCCTCGCGGGCTGCGACGTCGCGCTGCTCTACCGCGACGTCCAGAAGGTCGCCGCGGTCCGCGACCGGGACGAGCGGGACGCCGAGGAGTGCGAGCGGCTAGAGCTGATTACAGGGATGAGTGGCGCCGACCCGTTCGAGGAGGACGACGAGTGAAAGAGAGCGTGGCGACGCGGAAACGGAAGTCGGCTGAAAACCGGCGGCGCTGGGCGGACCCCGCGTACCGCGCCAAGGTCTCCGCCGCACTGACGGGGAAGAAGCCCTCGGCGGCGACGTGCGCCAAGCTCTCCGCGGCGAAGCGGGGCAGGAAGCTCTCGCCGGAGCACCGATCGAAAATCGCCGCGGCCCAGACTGGTCGAAAGCTCTCGGCGGAGCACCGAGCCAACGTCTCGGCGGCCCTGGCGGGCAGGACGTTCTCGGCGGATCACCGCGCGAAGCTCTCCGCCGTCCAGCGCGAGCTGCTCCGATCCGGCCCGCAAGATCCGCGGCATTGCGAGATATGCAACGGGCGCAACTACCGCGGGTTCTCGCTCAACAGGGACCACGACCACGTCCTCGGCCACTTCCGCGGGCTGCTCTGCAGATCCTGCAATCAGCTACTCGGTCACGTCGAGGCGTGGCTCGGCGGTCAGAACGAGACTCTCAGCGGCGTCCCGCGGGACGAGGCGCTGCTCCGGAGGATGTTCGAGTACCTGAGGCGGACGGCGTCGCACTCGTTCCAGAAGAAGGAGGCGTGACGTGACGGGCACGGTGAAGTCGTGGTCGCGCGAGCGCGGCTGGGGGTTCGTCCTCGCCGCAGGGCGCTCGTACTTCTGCCACTACAAGGACGTCTCGCCGGCGCTCGCCTCGGCGGACGGCCGCCGGAACTTGACGGTGGGCCGCGAGGTCGAGTTCGAGCCAGCGGAGACGGACCGCGGTCCCAAGGCGCTCGACGTCCGGCCGACCGGCGCGGCGCCCGACGACCCGGCCGCCTGGCCCGTCGTCAGGGCGGAGCTGCTCGCGCCGCCGACTTAGCCGGGTCGCGAAACCCCGCGAACGGGCCTCTCATGCTCGGGCGCGCTCGCGGGGCGCCCGGCCGGGACTCTCGCGTCCTGGCCGGGCTCCTTTTTACAACGTCTCGTAGGAACCTCCAGGAGTCGTCGGCCGTCCTCGGTGCGATCCTGGGCATCCGAGCTGAGGCCAACGCGCGAGAGGCGAGAGAACGCGCATCCCGAGGCCGCTCTATCGCGGCTGACCTGGCCGCACTAGAACCAGCGCGACCAGAGTCGCACCCTCTCCTCCCAGTTCCCCTCCTCGGCGACCGCCATCATGTTCGCCTCCGGGTAGGCCGCGCGGGCCGTGTGGAGGAACCGGAAGTGGCTCCGCCAGCGGCGGCGGAAGGCGTCCCGGTACTCGATGCGCCCGGTGACGTAGATCGCGACGGCGCTGTCGGCGAGCTTCGTGCGTTCGTCGGCCGTCAGGACCCTCGTCATCGCGATCGGGTATTGGCCCGCACCGCCCGGCCCGAGCATCGACGTTGGCACGAACTCCCGCGAGGGCAAGGCCGGCACGGAAGTCGGTCTCGGGAAGGCGTCGACCCAGGGGTCGGCCGCCCTGACCCGCAAGTCATACGCGGGCGTCTGCCCCGTGTTCTTGAACTCAAGGTGCCCGCGGACCGCCGCACCGAATGGCGCGGGCGCCGGGATGTTCAGCTCGCACTCTTAGATGAACACGTAGGCACGGAGCTGCCGCCTCGCGCTGTCCCGCGTGAGCCACCACTGGACGACCCCCACGACGACGAGCCCGACCGTAACGACAACGAGCAGGAAGGAGAAGGCCGCGACGGCAATGTCCGTGCCGCGCGCGTCGCAGGCGAACCTTCGAAGCCACTCCTCGCCCCGGTCGGCGCGCGGGCGCGCGCACCAGTCGGCGATGCGCGTCAGGATCCACGAGAGCATCGTCGGGGCCGAGTCTACACGATCGATCGCGGTCGACCCGCCGAGCGCGATCTAGACCCTCGCCTCCGGTCACAGGCGCCTGCCAGACGGGCTTTCCGGCCCCACCCGACCCTAGGCCGCTCGACCGCGCCGGGCCGGCCTGGTGACCGCCAGTGACCCGTCCGGGCTCGCCGCCCGCCGCTCCCCGCGCCGAGATGCTCGAAAACCCCGATGAACAGAGCCTACATCGAACAGAATTTTAGGTTGTAAATCTAGGCCCGAAGGATCGGAGAATAGAGCCCACGGGCACACCGATAGAGCCCGACGAGCCGGCGTGGCACCGGCGCCGAGGCGGCGGCCGGGGGAGATCCGCCGGAACCAGACACGCGGGAGGGCGACATGGCGAAGCGGTCGGCGAGGACGTCGAAGGCGGCGAAGACGATGACTGCGGATCGCAAGAGGCAGCTCGCGGCGTACGGAAACGCGAAGCGCGCCGCGCAGAGGCGGCTCCCGGTCGGGCGGCGCGTGACGTACCCGGCCGATGGGCTCGTGAAGTGGGCGCGCGGGAAGGGCGGCGTCGTGAAGAAGCACGAGAAGGCCGGAGGCGTCTTCGTCGCGATCGGCGCGAAGGAATTGCTCTGCTCCCCGTTCGCGCTGCTGAATAATCGAAAGGAAGGAGACGCGCGATGATCGCAGGCGTGTACGCCCGAAAGACGAACCGCCCGAAGAAGAAGGGCAAGAGGCAGCCGACCGAGCACGAGGAGGTCCAGTCGAGCGTGCGGCTCCAGATCGACCGCGCGCGGGAGTTCGCCAAGCGGAAGGGCTGGGCGTTCGACCCGCGCTACGAGTGGCACGACGACGGCGTCAGCGGCGAGCTGTTCGGCGACAAGCGGCCGGGGTTCCAGCGGATGCTGACGTACGTCCTCGACGAGCGCAAGAGGCAGAGGGGCGGCCGGCTCGACGTCCTGATCGTGTCCGAGGAGTCGCGGCTCGGCCGCGAGCAGACCGAGACGAACTACCGGCTGAAGCAGATCGTCGCCGCGGGCGTCCGCGTCTTCTGCTGGGGCGACAGCCCCGAGCACGGGCGCGAGATCCGGATGGGCACGGCGATGGAGAAGTTCTCGCAGGGCGTGGCCGCGTTCCGCGACGAGGCCGAGGTCGAGCGGATCAGCCAGCGCGTCAGCAGCGCGCTGGGCGACAGGTTCGAGCGCGGCGAGCCCGTCGGCGGGCGCTGCTACGGCTACCGGGACGGCAAGGTCGCGGCCGACGAGGCGAGGATCGTGCGCCGGATCTTCCGGCTCAGGGCCGAGGGCAAGGGGCTGCTCCAGATCGCGAAGGAGCTGCGCGATGACGGCGTGAAGACAGCGCGCGCCGGCCTCCCGAATCGGTTCAATCAGAAGTCGACCGGGCTCTGGCACCCGTCGCAGGTCCGGGTGATCCTCCGCAACGAGCGGTACCGCGGCGTCGTGAAGTACGCCGGCGCGGAGCGGCGCGACGAGTCGCTGCGGATCGTCGACGACCGGTTGTGGAAGCGGGTCGAGGCCGCGAACAAGGTGGCGCGCGAGGCGACGTGGAGGTCGGCCGACGGCAGGCACATCCGGTCGCGCCCGCCGAGCGGGAAGCACGCGATCACGCGCTTCGTGGCGTGCGGCGTCTGCGTCGCCGCCGGCCGCCCCGGCGGGATGAGCCTCAGGACGGTCCCGGTCGACGGCCGGCGGTACGAGTACCTGGTCTGCTCGCGCTGGCGGAACTACGGTCCGAAGGGCTGCCCGAACGCCGCGCGGCTCTCTCTGCGGAAGGCGGAGGAGAGGATCCTGGCGGGCTTCGAGCGGGCGCTCGTCGCGCAGGGCATCGTCAACGCCGTCGAGCGCCTCCGGGCGGAGGGCCGCAAGGACGTCGACGCGGCGGCGGTCAAGAGGGAGATCGCGCAGATCGACGAACAGAAGCGCCGGCTCGTCGAGGAGTACGCACGGGGCGAGATCGAGGAGGTCCGCCGGGCGATCGCCGACCGCAACGCGCGGCGGGAGCACCTCGAAGGGCTGCTGATCGGCGCCCGGGGCTCCGCGGCGAGCCAGGCGGCGTCGGCGCGGTTCCGCAAGGAGCTGGAGGAGGTCATGACCGACTGGCGGGCTCACTTGAAGAAGAACCCGCAGACGGGGCAGGTCGTCCTCGGCAAGGTCCTCGGCGCGAGCAAGATCGTGCTGACGCCGCCGAGGCGCAAGGGCGATCGCTGGGCGTTCAAGGCGCCGGTGAACTACGCGCGGATCGTCGACGAGGTCGCGGACGACCTCCGGCTCGTCACGCGCTCCGGGATGCGCTGGTCGCTCTGGGGCAAAGGGTCATCGTCCGCAAAGGACAAGTCGAATCCAGGGCGATGATACCCTAGCTCGACCGCTCGAGCCCTTCACGGAGGCGCGATGAAATCGTTCGTGATCCGATTCGTGCTCGTTGCCGTGGTCCTGTTCCTCGCCGTCCCACCGCCGCCCGTTCCGGCGGCCCCCGAGGGGCGCCCGCAAGCGCCCGCCGGCACGATGACCTGGGGCGTGCACGTCACGCTCGCCGCGCGGTGGCTCGATCCGAGCGACACCGAGGCGTTCATCACGCCGTTCATGGTGCTGTACGCCCTGCACGACGCGCTGGTGAAGCCGATGCCCGGCGGCGACAACACGCCGAGCCTCGCCGAGTCATGGGCGGTCTCGAAGGACGGCCTCGCCTACGAATTCGTCCTGCGCCGTGGCGTGAAGTTCCACAACGGCGATCCGGTCACCGCGGACGACGTCAAATACTCATTCGAGCGCTACCACGGCGCGGCGGCCAAGCTGCTCAAGGACCGCGTGCGCGAGGTGCAGATCGTCGATCCCGGCCGCGTTCGTTTCCAGCTGAGGGAGCCGTGGCCCGACTTCATGACCTTCTACGGCACGTCCGCCACCGGGGCGGCGTGGATCGTACCCAGGAAATACGTTGAGAAGGTCGGCGAGGACGGCTTCAAGAAGGCGCCGATCGGCGCCGGCCCCTACAAGTTCGTGAGCTTCAACCCGGGCGTCGATCTGGTGATGGAGGCCTTCGAAGGCTACTGGCGCAAGGTTCCGAACGTGAAGCGTCTCGTGTTCCGCAGCATGCCCGACGAGACCACACGAGCAGCCGCCCTCAAGGCCGGCGACGTCGACATCGTGTATCTCCTCAGCGGACCCGTGGCGGCCGAGGTGAAGCGGTCACCGGGGCTGCGCCTGGCCGCCGCCATGCCGCCGGGCGTCGTGTTCCTCGATCTGCCGGAGCAGTGGGATCCGAAGTCGCCCTGGCACGACCGGGGCGTGCGGCTGGCGGCCAGCCACGCGCTCGATCGGAGCGCCCTGAATCAAGCCGAGACCCTCGGGCTCTCGCGGCCGACCGGCGGGCTCGTTCCGCGGGTGCTGGAGTTCGCGAAGACGTTCGAGCCGCCCGTCTACGACCCGGCGCGCGCCAAGCAGCTTCTCGCCGAGGCCGGCTATCCCTCGGGCTTCGACGCCGGTGACCTCACACCGTTCCCGCCGTTCTTCTCGCTGGCCGAGGCCCTCGGAAACTATCTCCAAGAAATCGGCATCCGTACGCGCTTGCGCACGATGGAGCGCGCCGCGTTCCTCACCGCGTGGCGCGAGCACAAGATCAAAGGCGTCATCATGGGCCTCGGCGCGCCGGCCGGCAACGCCGCGACGCGCATCGAGGCGTACGTGATCAAGACCGGTATCTATGCGTCGGGCGTCGTCCCGGAGATCGAGGATCTCTACGCGCGCCAGGCCCGGGAGCTCGACCGGAAGAAGCGCGAGACGATGCTGCACCAGATCCAGCAGCTCATGTACGACCGGGTCCTGCACGTGCCGATCTTCGAGCTCGCGTTCCTCTGGGGAATCGGGCCCCGTGTCGACGAAGCCTGCGTCGACCACATCAAGGGCTTTGCGTACTCGGCGCCGTACGAGGA
>Ga0070697_100001263_pt1 | contig 19117 bp, 19 predicted proteins | sample KBSK1501metaG_FD_65475 | JGI IMG/M metagenome (GOLD analysis project Ga0070697, IMG submission 65475) | Corn, switchgrass and miscanthus rhizosphere microbial communities from Kellogg Biological Station, Michigan, USA - KBS K1-50-1 metaG | ecosystem: Host-associated > Plants > Roots >... | reverse complement strand
GTCGGCTACGTTCTCGCGAGGCTGCTGCGTCTGCACGCCGGCTGGCTCGGGGGACGGTGGGCAAAGCGGGTCGGTGCGCGCATCTCGCACGACATCGGCCGGCGGATCGCCGACGACCTGCTGGTTCCCCTGGAACAGTTCGACGCCTCGCGCGCGGCGCTCGGGAACACGGTGCGCGCAGCGGACGAATGCGCATGAGGCGCGCGATCACCGCGCCGGCGGGCTACGTTCCAGGCAGGCTCGACCTCGCGCGCGCGTCCTTAAATATGCTGGATATGGGTTGGTTTGGCGATGCCGGCGCAGTCCGTCGACGCTCCGCCGATTGACTTCAGCCCCGGATGCGATAAGCGATCATCAGCCGGAGAACCAGCTCATCTCGAGCGGAGCAGCTCGCGGTCGATCATCGTTCCGCGACACACATTCGATCCGCATCTGCATGCGTACGCGTCGGGGCTGTCGTCTGGGTCGCCGGGGCGCAGATTGTAGTCGTAGGTCAGCTCTTCGCCCGGGTCGATGTGCCGTAGCGCATGCACGAATACCCGGTCCCCCTCAACCGATGTCTCGCAGTTCGGGTCGCAAGAGTGGTTCATGAACCGGATGCTGTTCCCCTTGACTCCAGCATCAATCGTGAGGCCGTCATCGAGGGCGAACAGCAGCGTGTAAGAGGGGTCAGAGTTCCACGCGCTTGACGTCTCGCCCTCCAACGCGACGTCAATCACTCGGCCTTGATATTCGCCGACGAGATCTCCCGCCATGTACGGCGTTCGTGCGAACAGGCCCCGGCCGTGAACTCGCGATCGCCGAACAGTGTATGAGCTCAAATCCCTACCTTGGGCGCCGACACAGGAACAGGTCTCGGATGTACTCGTCGCTCACCACCGAGGCTGTGAATCCGGCCTTCCGCAGCAGCCGCAGCCACACCGCGCGCGCGAAAAGGCCATGGGTTTGTCGCTCGTGCACGACCCGAACGACCCCTTGCTCGTCACGGAGCAGGATTCCGAAGTCAACCACGATGGCCGTGTCGCTAGGGTCTGGATCCGTGGTCCACTGCACGTACCGAAGGCCACGGTCCTCTCGATCGCTGCCTCCGTGCTCTGTGCTTGGGACAAAGGTTTCGCGCATCTCATCCGGCACGAACAGGGCGACACCGCCGGGCCGGCAGTGAACAAATGCGGTTTCCATGACCGCACTCAAATCCGCTTCGGTGGTCATATGGCAGACCGCGTCGTGAACAAAGACCGCATCAAACGTCCTGCCCAATCGCAGGGTTCGTATGTCGCCTTGAATGTGCTCGCACTCGGGGTTCACCGCTCGATTGACCGCCAGCATCTGAGGTGACATGTCGACGAGGGTCATCGCGAAGTGCGCTTTCAGGTGAAAGGCGTTGTTTCCGCTGCCAGACCCAAGGTCGAGCACAGTTCGCGGCCGAGGATCGGATGACTCGGTCAGCAGGCGATCGAAGAACGAAGCCTCTTCCCGAAACTCGGCCGGACTCGCCATGATCGGCCACCATTCGGCCAGTTCGTCGTAGAGCTTCATGACCTGTTGATCGATACGTTACAGAGGGTTCGGCGGTGCTCGCACTCAAGGCCGACTTGGCTTCGCCGGCGGATGTGGACCGCGCGGTCATTTTCCGGCCGAGGAGGTGTGCCGAATGAGATCAGACCGAACCCAGGGGAAATAAAGAAAGCCTCGTGAGGCCTTCACCCCACGAGGCTTTGTTGCGAAATCCTACGCCCGAATCATTCCCCGACTTGTGACAAGCCGGAAGAGGGCCAGCAGGATGACTGCCCCAACGAACGCGACGATGATCAGTGCCACGAGGCTGCTTACGGCTATGCCGACAAGGCCGGCGAGCCAACTGCCCAGGAAGGCGCCGAGGATTCCGACGACGATGTCCCAGACGAGCCCGAGACCGTGTCCGGTGACCACCTTGCCGGCAAGCAAGCCGGCGATTGCTCCGACGATGATGAAGATCAGCACGTTCATGCGGACCAAACCTCCTGTTACCGCGCGGGCAGCATTTGACCGCTCCGGTCGCTAAACAAACGGCCGACACCCATCGCCCACCCGAAACGGAGTTCGAATCTGATTCCAGCGATCGGCCGCCACAGGCCCGTCTACGCTTCCGGGAAGAACTCGAACTGGATGGCGGGGCGACTAATCGCGCGTTGAGCTGACCCAGCCCGCGATCTGAGCACGGGAGTTGAACCCGAGCTTGTTCAGAATGTTGCGAATGTGAGTGTCGACGGTGCGCTCGGAGATGAAAAGACGCGCTCCGATCTGCTTGTTGCTGAGCCCCTCCGCGACGAGGCGTGCGACCTCCGCCTCCCGCCTGGCGAGGAGTCCCACGCCGGCCTCGTTTGTCTCCCCACGGCGCCGATCGACCGGCTCGCCCAGCGCCATGCTCACCGCGTCGTCACGACTCAAATCCTTTCCGGCCTCGAGCTCGGCCTCGAACCTCGGCGCGCCGAGCGCCGCGGTCGCCACCTCTCGAGCCTGCGTGATGATCGGGCTCATGGCCGGCATGGGGGTCGCGCCGGCCCCGATCCGAATCTTGTCCGACGCTCCCAGGAGCTGCGCGGCCACCTTCGCTTGACCCGCGACCGCGGCGTGATGGCCCAGCGCGGCGAGCAGGTAGTACTGACCGATCCGGTCGTCGATCCGATGAGCGATGCGCAGCGACTCCCGGTAACGCTCTTTCGACTCCTCGAGGTCGCCTGACAGCAGCGCGGCGCCGCCAAGGTTGAGATTCATCATGTGCAGCGCGTACAGGTCGCCCACCTGGCGGCTCAGGCGTGCGCCCTCGGTGGAAACCAACTTCAGAGTCGCGGCATCGCCCTGGAACAATGCGCTGAGGGCGCGCGCCTGCAGCACACCCACTTTCGCGGGCACATCGTCGAGCTCGGCCGCCAGCGAGTCGGCCTGGGCGAGCAAGCGCATTGCGGACTCGCTATCGCCTGCCATGCTCTCTGCGATCGAGGCCATCGCGAGCGAGTTCGCCAGCTGGACGGGCTGTGCGGCCGCGCGCGATGCGCGAATCGCGCTTTCCAGGGCGGGCATCGCTGCGACCCAGTCGCCCTGCAGCACCGCGAGAAATCCGCGGATGAAGTAGGACCACCCCAGGGTCTCCGGGTATCCGGGACCGGAGGCCAGCAGAAGGTCGAGCCACCGCACGCCCTCGGTGGTGCCACGCGTGATCCAGAACCAGCTGAGGGAGGTCGCCAGCTGGATTCCGCGAGCGGAGTCGGACTCGTCCAGGCATCGCCTGAGGATCGCTCGGATGTTGTCGATCTCGAGATCCATCCACGCGAGCCACTCGGGAAGCCGGAAGCGCGCCTCGGGCGACATGCGCTGTGCGGTCGACACGTAGTAGACGGTGCATCTCTCCAGCACCTCTTCTTGCTCGTCCGCGCCTTGCAGCTTGCGGGCCGCGTACTCGCGCATCGTCTCGTGGAGTCGGTGGCAGGCAACCCCTCGCGCGTCCTCTTTAATGACGAGCGATTTGTCAACGAGCGATGAGAGCAGCTCCAGCGCCTCGTCCGCCGGCACCTCGTCTCCGGTGCACACACCTTCCACGTCCTCGAGGGTGAACCTGCCCGCGAACACGCACAGCCGCCTGAGCAGCGATTGCTCGGCGGCGGAGAGCAGCTCGTGGCTCCAGTCGATGGCGACCTCCAACGTCTTGTGGCGAGGCAGCGCCGCTGGGCCGCCGCCGGTCAGCAGGCCGAAGCGGTCGCTCATCCGCCCCAGGATCTGCTCGACGGTGAGGATCCGCGTCCGCACCGCCGCCAGCTCGATCGCCAGCGGCAGGCCGTCGAGCCGCCGGCACAGGTCGGCGACGGACCCTCGGTTGGCCGCAGTCAGCTCGAATGCGCCGGACGCCGCCACGGCGCGTTCGACGAAGAGCATCACAGCCTCGTTCTGACGCAGACGACCCAGAGGCTCGGCGGCGTCGGTGGACGGGAGGTCAAGAGGAGGCACGGGGAGGACGTGCTCGCCAGGGGCGGACAGCGGCTCCCGGCTCGTCGCGATGACCCGCACGCCCGGCGCGGTCCGAACTATCTCGGCGGCCACGCCGGCGGCCGCGTCGAGCAGGTGCTCGCAGTTGTCGAGCACGAGCAGGAGCTGGCGGTCGCGAAGATGCGACAACAGAAGCATGAGTGGCTCTGTGCCGGCCTGGTCGCGCAGGTCGAGGGCCGCCAGCACCGCGTTGGCGACCAGCGTGGGCTCACGTAGTTCTGCCAGCTCGACCCACCATGCGCCGCCCGCAAAGCGCCGCCCGAGGTCTGTGGCGGCGCGCAGCCCCAGGCGCGACTTGCCCACGCCGCCCGGTCCAACCAGGGTGACCAGGCGGGCGCCGGCGAGCTTCTTTTTGAGCTCGGCAAGCTCGCGGCGGCGGCCGACGAAGCTCGTGGCTTCGGCGGGCAGGTTGCCGGCGCGGCGGATGGGCCTGGCCATGATCGACCGAACGTACTACGTACCCGATCGGCGATTCCACCGATTTTTGCGGCGCGTGACCGCCCTAGCGTCAGAGGCGATGACCGAAGAGCTGGTCGTGCAGCGAGTCGAGGTCCTTTTCGTCGGCAGCGCCCCCACGCGTCAGATGGAGCGCGCCTCCGGGGTGCAGGACGTCGAGGTCGACGGGCGAGTCCTTCGCTGCACCGTCCACGGCAGCTTTCAGCCTTTTCTCGAGGCGCTGCGCGGTCACGAGGTCATCAGCCTCAAGTCAACAGATTCAGGAGAGTGAACATGGTCACCAGCTATCCCGTGCAGTTCGACGTCGATTTCCCGTCCAAACCGCTCAACCGGCTCAGCACCGCGTTCCGCTTCATCATCGCGCTCCCGATCGTGGTCCTCTTCACCATGCTCTCGGGCGAGGCCTTCGGCGATCGCGACCACTCCACCGGGAACACGCTCGTGATCGGCGGCGCGGCTGTCTTCGTTCCGCTCGTCCTGATGCTGGTGTTCCGGCAGAAATACCCGCGCTGGTGGTTCGACTGGAACCTCAACCTACTGCGCTTTTCCAACCGTGTCACCGCCTACCTCGCCCTGCTGGACGATCGGTATCCGTCGACCGACGAAGAGCAGTCGATCCACCTCGACCTTGCGTACCCAGACACGAAACAGATGAATCGGTGGCTGCCCCTGGTCAAATGGATTCTCGCGATTCCGCACTATTTCGTGCTCCTCTTTCTTGGTCTCGGAGCCATCGTCGCCGTCGTCATCGCCTGGTTCGCGATTCTGTTCACCGGCACCTATCCGCGCAGCCTGTTCGACTACGTGGTCGGCGTGCTCCGGTGGACCAACCGCGTCAACGGCTACGCCTTCACGCTGGTCACCGACCAGTACCCGCCGTTCAGCCTGAGGTGACGCGACGGTTTCGGTACAACCCAGGATGAGAGCCGTCGTTTGTCGCCGGCCAGGGTCACCGGGAGGGCTCGGGCTCGAGGAGGTCGACCAGCCCGCGGTGGAGGACGACGGCATGCTGGTCCGGGTCCACGCGTCTTCGGCCAATCCGGTCGACCTCTACGCCCTCTCCCGGATGGCGCACCTCCAGCGCCGGCGCAAGCCGATGGTGGTCGGCACCGACTTCGCCGGCACGGTGGAGGCGACAGGAAGAAGCGTGACGGCGTTCGCGCCTGGCGACGAGGTCTTTGGGGCAGCCCGCGGCTCGTTTGCCGAGTACGTGAGTGTCGCCGCGAGCGCCGGCGTTGTGCGGAAGCCGGCGGGCGTCTCGTTCGAGGACGCCGCCACGCTTGCTGTGGCCGCCAGCACGGCCCTCCAGTCGCTGCGTGACCATGGACGCGTCGAGAGTGGACAGCGCGTCCTGGTCAACGGCGCCTCGGGTGGCGTTGGCACCTTCGCTGTCCAGATCGCGAAGTCGTTTGGCGCGGAGGTTACCGCCGTTTGCAGCGCTGGAAACGTCGACCTCGTCCGCGCTCTTGGCGCCGACACGGTCATCGACTACACGAAAGAGGACTTCACGCGGAGCGGTAAGCATTACGACCTCATGCTCGACGTCGCGGGCAGCCACACGTGGTCGGAGTGCGCGCGAGTCCTGGACAGGGGTGCCACTTACGTCGGCGTAGGCGCGGCAGCCGTGCAGCACGGCAAGGGGGGCCCACGCCGGGCCCTGGCCCACTTTCTTGGTATCCGCCTGGCCTCGACCGGGAGTGGCCGCAGGGTCGTCGTCCTCTTCCTCGCCAAGCTGCGAAAGGACGATCTCGAGCTCCTCGGCGGGCTTGTCGAGTCGGGGCGCGTGAAGCCATCGATCGAAAAGCGCTATGACCTTGCTGGTGTGCCGGAGGCGCTGGCGCACATCGAGAGCGGACATCTTCGTGGCAAGCTGGCGATCCGGATCGATCGGTGAACGCGACCACCAGGGCGAGGATCACCGGCGTCGTTTTACCGGCGCTTCTTCGTCACCTGCTTGTTCCCCTCGAGGTGCTGAGCTTCGCAGCACAGGCGCTGATGCTTTGGCTGTTGGTGAGGGGAGTAAGCGAACGGCGGTGGCAGGACCTGGACGCGGTGGTGGAGCGCTTAGCGGCGGATTGGCCGCGCCACCTCATTCCAGAACAAGATCAGTACCGGCGCCCCTGACATCGATTTCCAGCATCAAGGTGTCGATTGGTGGAAGGGAGGGGAACCAGTGAATCCCTTGGATGGCGGCGCGGCCGGCTCGCTTCAGCACGCGATCCTCGATCGCAGCCAGCGTGATCTCACGTCCGTAGATCTGAATCGCGGTCACGTCGTCCCACGAAACCTCCAATGTCGCCATCCTTTCGAGGATCGCATCCATGATGGAGTCGAGCATCGTGGCCGGGTCGCTGCGTTCTTCCTCGGGAATCCCCGACACGACAAAAGCCTTTCGCCCACCACCGACCGTGGCAGGCGTCGTGAAGGACAGCGCGTGGAGGCTGGGCTCCGTTATGTCCGGAGCGGCTACCGCCACATTGGTTCGAGCTGCCGGCATCAGCGCGTCGAGATGCAGGCCCAGCTCACGAAGACGCTCGACATAACCTTTGTTGAAGGCGGCGAAGCCGTCCATGGTCATGGGCGCTGGGATCCGCAGCTCAAAGCCCGCTAACGCCAGAACTGGCCTGCCCGCTCGAGCGACCACCCTCTCGGCAGCCTTCAGCCCCTCCAGGAGCGGAACAGGCCGCGCGAACCTGGCGTGCACGATGTCATATCCCGGATCGGCGACCGCTCCACCCGAGAACGGTCGCCCATCGAGCGCAATGAAGCGATAGCTGCCCTGATCGTTATGGACGATCCTGGCCGGCTGCACCACCTGCTTAGGCTATGTCCTCGGGGCGGTCGGCGTTCCAAGGGCAAACGTAAGTTGACTGAAGGAGGCGGCATTGACCCGGCGATTCCGGTTCGGTATCTGCACCGATCAAAACATGACGTGGACCAAGACCGTCGAACGTTGGCAGCTGTTCGAGCAGCTGGGTTACGAGAGCGCTTGGCTGTGTGATCACCTCATCCAACCGAGCCGTCCGGAGGGTCCTTACTTCGAGGCGTGGTCGCTGCTGGCCGGTCTGGCGGCGCGCACCGAGAAGATCAGGGTCGGCGTCCTGGTCACGTGCAACACGTTCCGCTACCCCCAGGTCGTGGCCAAGATGGCCGTCACCGTCGACCACATCTCCAATGGCCGTCTCGAAATCGGCCTCGGAGCGGGGTGGTACGAGCCTGAGCACACGATGTTCGGAATCCCCTTTCCTGAGGCGAAAGAGCTTGTCGCCCGCTTTGCAGAGGCCGTACAGGTCGTTGACCTGATGACCCGAGAGGACACGATCTCCTTCGACGGCTCGCACTACCAGTTGAGAGGAGCGCGCTCACGCCCTGCCAGCGTGCAGAAGCCCCGCCCGCCGCTGGTGCTTGGCGCATTCGGGCCGCGCATGCTCAAGATCGTGGCTGCTTTTGCGGACACCTGGAATGCGTTTGGAACTCCGACTGAGATGCGCGAGCGCAATCAGATGCTCGATGACTATTGCCGCGAGATAGGTCGCGATCCCGACACCCTCGATCGATCGCTCTACTACTGGGTCGCGAAGGCGGACGCCGACCCCTGGGCATCCGAAGATGCGTTCTACAGCGTGCTCGAGCCGTACATGGACGCCGGCGTCAATCAGTTCATCCTCGACCAGCCCCGCGACGATCAGCTGGACATGCTGGAGTGGGCGGCGCGAGAGGCCTTGCCGAAGTACTCAGGTCAGGCGCCTCAGGCAGTCGAGCCGGCGAGCGCCTCCAGCATCGATACCCGGAACTGGAGGCGCCCCCAGGATCATCTGTAGCCGTTGGAAAGATGGGTCGTGGCAGGTACGCAGGAATCGGTGACCTGACTGCAGCGAACCCCTCGGTAACACGTGCCCTCGGGCGTCCATTTAATACGTGGATGTAGCTGTGTCCGAGAGAGTCAGGGGCTCGTAGGTGTGGCGGGTCGGTTGGCGGCGTCACTCCACTGAGGACGCCGCCAATCCGTTGCCTGTCACGCCGCGGGGCACGTCAAGGGATCGGAAGCGTTGATTCTCGGCGAGCCTCCGACGGGCACGCCTGGGAATGTCGCGACGATGATCGTCTCGGTCGAGCCCGTGTTAACGGCGTTCAGGATGTGACCGGGACGCTCAATGAACGATTGCCCCTGCGTATACCTCGTGACCTCGCAGTGGTTCCCAACCGATTCATACGTGGTCATCTCGCCGTGCTGGATGATCACGACTGCACCTCCGGGATGCGAATGCCAGCCCGATGAGCCACCAGGAGCCACGGTGATCTGGGCAACGACCACGTCCAGGCCCTGACCAAGGGGAAGACTTCCGTTGGACATGTATGTCCCTCGGCCGATGATCTGGCTGACGAATCTGTCTGGCGGTGTCGCCGCCCCCGGAGCTGCAGTGACCGTGAGCAACACCGCGCTGAGCCCGACTGTTACCAGTGCCAGCGTGATGCCCCGCCTGGTTGGCAGCTTTGGTCGCCCCACAGCGATCGAGCTCCGTGTTTCGTCGCGCGTATTTCTGGGTTCCATTCGTCGATTCTCCTTATCGCCTTTGACTATCGGATTGAAGACTGCTGATGGGGCCGATCCTAGAAGCGCCACTGGAGTGCGTAATCCGTCGAAATACCTAGAGGCGGCACCCATTCGTTCGTGGCACGCGGCTGCGGTTGTCGGGATTGGTAATTGGCCTGCTCCGGGGTTTGGCGACGCCTCGACTTGAGAAGGGACCTTCGAGGAGAGGCTAGGTATTTCGACTGATTCCGCTTACGCAGCGCATTTTCTAGCCTGGCCTCTGCGCGGTACGGCGGAAATCCAATGAATTACAAGGAGAGTCGAGGAAATGGAGGCTAGTACAACGTTCCGAGGAAGCAGGTTGTCGCGCAAAGGCGTGGGGACGGTCGTGGCCGCCCTGGTGGCGTCGCTGTTGCTGGGTGGGGTGGGTGGCTATGTCATCCGCGCTGTTGGCAATGCGCAGTTACCCTCGGTCATGACCAACGCTCAAACCCAGGCACCACCGGCGGTCGTGCCGCCACAGTCGCTGCTACCGGATTGGGCCTACCGCGATCCGAACCAACCGACGATGCCGTGGCAGACAACGGACCCGAACGGCAACGTCATCAACATCTGATTTCGGAGAGCCAAGTGTCGCGTTCGGCCACCGGGCCGTTGAACGGGCGGTTCCAGCGCAAGAGGAGCATGGGCGCGGGCAAGCCGCCCGCGCCCTTGACACTGCGGAAGGCCGCTCCTAATCTCGCTCGATTGGGCTTCAGCGACACTCGCCCTCTTCCGTTCCCGTCCAGCAAGCTGGTGGGACGCCAGCGGGAGATCGCCGACATCTTCGAGCTGCTCAACAACCGGCGGTGTGTCACGCTGATCGGAGCTGCCGGCAGTGGTAAGACCCGGCTTGCGCTCGAAGTGGCAGGCCGATTTGCCTCCCGCAAAACCAACCCCCCACGCCTGGTCGAGCTGGCACCGCTGGCGGAGCCCGACCTTTTGCCCCACACGCTGGCGCAAGCAGTGGGAATTGAGGAAGAGCCTGGCCGTGCAGTTGCCGAGACCCTGGAGGATCGCCTGGCCGGCTACGACGGCTTGCTTGTGCTGGACAACTGTGAGCACCTGATCGAGGCCTGCGCCGATATCGTCGATCGCCTGCTTCGTCGGTGCAGTGGGATCCAGATTCTGGCCACCAGCCGTGAGGCGCTGCGCGTGGATGGCGAGGTCGCGTGGGTGGTCCCACCCCTGGTGGTGCCTGCGGTGAACGCGTCACTGAAACAGGTGAGGCGGTCCGACGCGGTCCAGCTGTTTGTCGATCGTGCTCGCCAGGCAGCACCCAGCTTCGAGCTGACTCCCGGCAACGCTTCCGCAGTCGCTCTTATCTGCCGGCAGCTCGATGGACTGCCACTCGCCATCGAGCTGGCCGCATGCCGGGTGTCTGTCGTGAACGTGGCTACCATCGGCGACGAGCTGGCGGACAGGTTCCGTTATCTAACCGGTGGCTTCCGGACCGCCCCAGGCCGTCAGCGAACCTTGCGAGCGGCCATCGATTGGAGCAATGACCTCCTGACCGCGGAGGAGCGCCAGTTGTTCTATCGACTGTCTGTTTTTGCGGGTTCGTTCGACAGTCAGTCGGCGGATGTCATCTGTGGTGGCGGGTCGGTTCCGCCGGGACGGGTCCTCGAGCTGCTCGAGAGGCTGCTTGGAAAGTCGCTTTTGGTTGGCGTCGACATGGTCGATGGCCGGCGCCGCTATCGGCAGCTCGACAGCATTCGAGCGTACGCCTTGGAGCGCCTGCGGCAAACGGGAGAGCTCGAGCATTTGAGACGTCGCCATGCGGAACGTTTTGCTGCTCTTGCCGACTTGTATGTGGCTCAACCTGACTGGCCGGCAATCATGCTTGCGCACCTTGACAACTTTCGGGAAGCGCTGGGCTGGAGTGAGTCCGCGGACCCCGAGCTCCACATCCATCTGGCGATTGGAATGGGCAAGTTCTGCCTCAATCAGGCGTACATCTCGGAAGGAAGCAAGTGGCTGCAAGGAGCCATCAGATCGGGTGTTAAGGCTCGACCGTCCCTTCGTGCTGATGCGGCATTGATCGCCTCGCTCCTGGCATGGCGACGGGGCGCCGACGACGAAGCCGATGCGCATGCTTCCGAGGCTGTCCGGCTACGCCGACGCGAGGGCAACGAAGTGATGCTCGCGCAAGCGCTCGGGACCCTCGGATTCGTTCGGATCCTTGCTGGGCGCCTCAAGGAAGCCGAAGCGCCGCTGGCGACGCAGATGGCGATCGCCGAGCGGCTTGGTGACGCGAGCCTGCTGGAGGGAGCGCACTTCAACCTCGCCATGCTCAAGGCGTACAAGGGCGACCTCGAGGGGGCGCGCATGAACCTGGCACACAGCCGGGCGCTCGCCGAAGGAACCGAACGCGACACCGCGATGATTCGCAACCTGGGCGGCTGGGTCTTGCTCCAGATGCACGATCTGGAGGCCGCCAGGGCTGAGATCGCGAGCGCCGTCGGCCAACGCCTCGGAAAGGGGTCGCGGGTGGGCTTCGCATCGGATCTGGATGCCGCCGCGGAGATTGCGTTTCTGGAGCGCGCTCCAGAACGTGCCATGCGCTTGAAAGGGGCGGCCGACGGAATTCGCGACGCGGCAGGCAGCAAGGTGCCCCTCATGAGCGTGTCCAGCAGGGCCCGTTGGGTCTCCCGGGCCGAGCGTTCGCTTGGCAGGGCTGCACGCAGCGCATGGCTGGAGGGGAGGCGGCTGACCATGGAGGAGGCCGCGTCTTACGCGCTGGCGTCGCACGATGCTGCCCCGCCCCGCGGCGCGGTGCCCGGTGAGGCCTCCTTGAGCCGGCGCGAGATCGAGGTGTCGGAGCTCGTCGCTGCGGGAATGACCAACGATCAGATCGCGTCTCGACTGCGGCTCTCCAAACGAACGATCGATGCCCATCTCGAACATATCCGGGGCAAGCTCGACGTGCGCTCCAGGGTGGAGATCGCGACGTGGCTGAGAAACAGACAAGAAACAGTTATTTCGAGCTAGCAACTGGGTCGAGGATCGAGCTCGCGCAGCCGGCACGATCCGCCGCCGCCTACCCCAAGCTGCGAAAGAAAGCGATCACGCTGTCCGGATCGTCCATGGCGGCAGTCAATCGGCGACCACTGCAACGCCGATCCCCGGGTGTGATGGAGCGCCCCACACGATGCCGGCCCGGACGGTGTGGCGGGCGGTAAGTCGCTCGGTCGCCGATCGTGTGTGGCCGAACGTATCGGCGAACTGCACGGGCTCGCGACCAAGGTCAAGAACGGCGATATCGGCCACACGACCGGGCCGCAACGCGCCGAGAGTTTCGGACCGGCCGATGGCGCGTGCGGCTCGGTCGGTCACGGCGGAGATCACCTCCCTCAAAGGCATCCCGACGGCCAGCATCTTCGACATGACGTCGGGCAGGCTTTTCGCCTTCGCGGCGCTGATGCTGTGCAGGTCCGTGCTGATCGTGTCCGGCCAGAACTCGCTCTTGCCGGCGATCTCCGCAACGTCGAAGTCGAAGCTGCCCGCGCCGTGGCCAACGTCAAAGAGCACGCCGCGCTGTCTCGCGGCGGCCGCCGCAGAAGTCAGATGCCCGGACTCGCGCAGGCTGTGGGCAGACCCCGTGAAGCAGTGCGTCACGATGTCGCCCTCGCCGAGCATTCCCAACAGCTCGTCGATAGGGCGATCGGAGTCCGTGATGTGAACCATCACCGGCAGCCCGACGGCCTTGCCGACGGTAAGCGCCCGCTTCAACGGCTCCAGGCCATTGGAGCCGGTCACGCTTTCGCCGCCCTGTCTGACTTTCAGGCCGACGATCATGTCGGGAAAGCGCGAGATGGCGGTCGCCGCCGCATCAACGTCGAGCAGCCCCAGGTCGCGCGACTCGCCGACCGGAAACGAGGCGAGACCGATCGTTGAGATATGCAGGAACGCCAGCACTCGGGTCCGCGAGGCGTTCACGATCAGCCGGCGAAAGCCCTCGATCGTATTGGCGCCGGCATCGCCGGCACTGACGACGGTGGTCACCCCCGTCGTCGACGACGTCTCGTCGGCGGGCACGGTCAGGGAGCACACGCCGGTGTACACATGCGCGTGGATGTCGATGAGGCCAGGCACGACCAGACCACCGCCTGCATCGATGATCCGAACGCCGGACACCCGGGCTTCATCGCCGAGATCACGCTCCAGCTCTGCGATCCGTCCCCGGCGCACCCCGACGTCGAGGTGCTCGTCGATTCCCTGCGCCGGGTCGATGACCCGGCCACCCTTGACGACGAGATCGAACCGCGGGGTCACGTTCAGCGGATCAGGCCCGCTCGGCCACGCGCACCCTGGTCAGAGGATTGAGCAGAGGTTCCCCTCGGAGCCCGCGCGCGATCTCTTCCGCCACTCGGCGGATCAGGTCTGGCTCCGATTCGTTTGAGTAATAGGACATGTGAGGCGTGATCACCGCGGCCGGATGATTTCGCAGCGGATGGTCGGCGGGAAGCGGCTCATCCTCGAAGACGTCGATGGCGACGCCGCCCAGCACTCCCCCTTCGAGGGCGGCGACGACGGCGTTCAGATCGACGAGTCCACCTCGCGCCGTGTTGATCAACAGCGGTTTTCGCCTGGCGTTCTTGAGCGCTTGCTGGCTGATCAGATGCTTGGTCTTCGCTGTCAAGGGGACATGCAGCGACACGTAATCGGATTCCGCCAGGACTTCATCCAGGCTCGCGACGGATTCCACGCCTGGCACATCGATCGGCGCCACGGGATCAAACGCCACCACCCGGAGGCCGAAGGTCAGAGCCCGCGCGGCGACGCGGCGCCCGATCCGTCCGAAGCCCACCAGGCCCAGCGTGCGCCCCTGCATTCGCGGAATCTGGCCCTTCGGGATCTCCCAGCCTCCTTCGCGGACCGACCTGGTCGCCTCGCCCAGGCCCCGTGCGTGAACCAGGAGCAGGGCCATCGTGTGGTCGGCGACCTCGTCGAGACAGTAGTCGGGCACGTTGGCGACCGGGATGCCGTGCCGCTCTGCAGCCGCGATGTCGACGTTGTCGTAGCCGATGCCGTAGCGCACGATCGCCCGGCAGCCGGCCTTGGCGGCGGCCGCTATGACAGCCTCGCCGACGGGCGCGTACCCGACCATGATCGCGTCGGCCTTGGCCGCTTCGCCCGCAAGCGTCTTCTCATCGCTGGAAGGTGACAGCCAGACCTCGGCGCCAAGCGGACGCAGGACACCTTCCTCGATCTCGAACGAAGGCATGTCCGTGTCGGTGACGAGTACCCGAAACATCTCGATTGACCCCTCGCTATTCAGATGGACGGCGAAATGCGTATCTATGCGTGCTTGGGGATGAAGGCGGTCGCTTCCATCGCCACCAGCCAGTCGTCTCCTTCGAGGCCGCTCACCTGGATGAAGGTGCTCACCGCCCGAGGCTCCTTGAAAGTCTTCATTCGTTCCGCGTTGATCTGGGGGCGATTTTTCATGTCTGTCGCAAAGACTCTCACGCGGACCACATCGTCGATCGTTCCGCCTGCTTCGCGCAGGAGGGTGTCGATGACGCCAAGAATGTGACGCGTCTGCGCCCCGGCATCGCCAGGAGCGATCGTCTTTCCCTCACCGTCGACCGGGCCGATGCCCGATAGATACACCAGCTCCCCCCGGCCCATTTGAAACGCCGCAGCGTGCAGCCTCCAATCGCGGTCCGCGAGTGACTCGGGCAAGATCGCGACCGCTCCATCGGCGGACTTGGCGCGTCCAGATGTCATACCTACCTCCTGGGACTCGGTTTTTCGCTGCGCCGCCGGATGGCCGGCGGAGATTTCGAGCTCGACCATGGCAATTTCGCCAACCAACCTTGGTATTTCGACGACCGTGAGGGGGGGAGGCGATCCAAACCTCAGCTTGATGTCGCTCCACACCGCGGGCCATTGTTCCATTGAGGTCGTGAAAACCGAAAGCCGCGCGACGTTCCCCAATCCCATACCCGCCTCCTCGAGGACGGGGAGCATCAGGGCGTCGAGAACGTAATGCGTTTGCTTGAGCAGGTCGCCGGGGAAAATCTCCTGGCCGTGCTCGTTATACGCGGCGAATCCGGAGATCTCGAGCAATCCTTCTCGGTCGATCCGCCTCACCGGCGATACCTTCCCGTGCGCCATCACTCCCTCACTTGGCCTGGCCCGCCCTCTTCGACCGTCGCCTTCCAGAACCAGCAGCCCGGCCGCCGCGACCAGCCAGAAGCACCGACGTCTGCTGCATGTGATCCGTGATCGCGTGGTCCAGCGCGTCGACGTCTCGCGCCGCGAGCGCCTCCATGATCGCGCGGTGGTTTTGCTGGATCTTGTCCTTCGAAATCAGGCGACGCGACGTGGACAGGAACTTCCTGGTGAAGATCTCCATCTGCGGCCACAGGCCCTGGAGCGGAGGAAAGCCGGACAGCTCGTAAAGCCGCGCGTGGAACGCCATGTCCGCGTCGACTCGTTCTGCGGCCGTCCTCGAGGACAGTCGGGCGAGCTGGTGCTCGAGGTAATCGATGTCGGATTGGTCGAGCCGCTGCATCGCCAGGTGCATGGCGAGAGGCTCGACCCGCTCGCGAAGCTCGTACAGATGGTGAACGGTGTCGACGGAGAGGGAGGCGACGTAGGTGCCCCGCCGGGGCACGTTGAGCACGAGACCGTCATGGGTGAGTCGGGCCAGCGCTTCGCGCAGCGTGCTCTGGCTGATCCCGAGGTCACGCGCGTAGGTGACCTCAAACAGCCGCGTCCCTGCCGGCAGCTCACCGCTGAGGATCTTGCTCCGCAGCTGATCATGAGCTTCTTCGGATGCGCGCCGGCGCGATAGCGAGGTCAGCAAGACCGGCGCGCCTGACATCGCTGGGTTGCTTGACACGTTGCCGCCTCCGCTATAATCTCGCGATAATCGATTATCGATAATAGCACCGATGTCCGGCGACTCATAGGAGGTCACGGAAGATGACTCGATCAGCACTGACCGCAGGACTTGGAGCCTTGCTCGCGCTGGTGACCATGGCCTGCGGGGGGAGTCCCACGCCGACCTCCACCACCCCACCCTTCAAGACGATTTCATCTGGGACATTGACGATTGCCACCTACGGATCCGCTCCGCCCTTGATCACGGTTGGTCCGGGACCAAACGACATCGGTGGCCTGTCAGGTGGATGGGCCAAGGCGTTTGCGACCGAGTACGGTCTGCAGATCAAGCTCTTTCAGACGACGTTCGCCTCGTCCCTGCTCGCCGTTCAGCAGGGGAAGGCGGACATCGGCGCACCGGTTTACTACAACTCGGATCGGGCAAAGACGTACTTCTACACGTATCCGGTCGACGTCGAAGCCCTTGTCGTCTTCACCAAGAAGTCTTTCTCCTACAGCGGCCCCTCCAGCCTCAAGGGTCACAAGGTTGCGACCGTGACCGGTTATGTCTGGACGCCGTACTTTCAGAAGTTCTTCGGCTCAGACCTCCAGCTCTACTCCGCCGCCTCGGACGCCAAAACCGCGTTCATGAACGGTCAGGTTGAGGCGTATCTCGACGCGGACATCAACTACTTCAGCGCGCCGCTGAGTCTGTCACCGGATCTGTCGCTGCACACGGTCAACGGCGGCGATTTTGGGATCCCGGCGGACATCATCGCCAACCAGTCCTACTGGATCGTGAACTGCGGCGAGAAGGACCTCGCGGCCGCGATGGACAAGACACGCGACAAGCTCGAGTCGAGCGGCAAATGGAAGACCATCGTCGACCAGGACGGAGCTCCGCCGGGAACGCCCCAGCAAACGCCGAAGCTGACTGTCCCCACCAACCTTTGCTAGGGACCGAACCCTGCTCCGGAATCAGCCCGCCGTTCAGCCAGGCCGGCTGACGACTTAATCTGCAAGACGCGGCTCCAGAGCCGCCGAGGCGGATGCAAACGTGCTGACAACATGGCTCGGGATTCTCGCTGCCGGCTTCGTTGTGACCATCGAGCTGTCGGCGATGACCCTCGTCCTGTCCGTTCTCGTCGCCGCGTTGCTCGCACTCATGAGCATCAGTCCGTGGCGACCCCTGAGAGGAATCGCGAGCGTCTACGTCGACGTCTTCAGGAGCATCCCGATTCTCGCTTTGGCGATCTCCGTGTACTACGGGTTGGGCGCGACGCTGCACGCCTTCGGAATCACCCCGTTTGGAACCGCGGTGGCAGTGCTCACAGCGATCGAGTCGGCCTATCTGGCTGAGCTCTACCGCGGGACCTTGGAGGCAGTCCGGAGGCCTCAGTGGGATGCGGCATCGAGCCTCGGACTGAGATGGATCCAGACCGTCCGGCACGTCATCGTGCCGCAGGCTTTACCGGCCGCGATACCGATCACCCTGAACATGGCGATCGCCATCGTCAAAGACAGCTCGCTGGTGTCGCTCATCGCCGTCAGCGAGGTCACGCTCGTGGCCAACCAGCTGATCGCCGAGACGTTTCAACCAGTACAGATCTATTTGCTCGTGGCCCTCTTGTACGTCGTTCTGATCCTGCCCCTGTCGCAGGTCTCCAGGCGCATCGAGGTAATGGTCGCGCGCAGGTTGGGACTGCAGCAACGGACGGATCAGGAGAAGGCGCTCGAGAGGCTCAGCATCCAGGCCGAAGCGAGAGCCGGTTAGCGTGGACGAGTTCCAGGGCGTCCTGCCGTACCTCCTTCCGGGCATTCTGGTCACCCTGGAGATCAGCGTCGGCGCGTGGGTCGTGTCCGCCGCGTTGGGTCTCGTTCTCGCGGTGATCCGGGACACCCGGCAACCCCTGATCAGCTTGCCGGCCTCCATCTCGGTGGACGTTGTCCGCGCGGTGCCCCAGCTGGTCGTCCTGTACATCGTCTTTTTCGGTCTGAGCACGCTTGGCATCAACCTCGACTCGCTGACCGCCGCCATCATCGGGCTTGGGATCTCGGATGCCGTTTTCACCGCGGAGTACTACCGAGCGGGATTCCTGACCGTCGCACCGGCGCAGCGCGACGCCGGGCTCAGCATCGGGTTGAAACCGCTTCAAGTCGCGAGGTTCGTCATCATCCCGCAGACCATTCCGTTCGTCGTTCCGCCACTTCTGAACTCGTTCGTCGGCTTGATGAAGTCCGCAACGTTGGCGTCAGCGGTCGGCGCGCCTGAAATTCTTTATGGGGGTCGGAACTATATGGAGACGACAGGACACGTGGCTCCCGCCGCGGTCGCCATCATGGGCCTTTACATAATCGCGACCGTTCCCTTGACGAGGGTGGTCAGGGCCCTCGAAAAGCGGGTCCAGCTCCGGACGCGGGTCTGATGTCGGTACCGGCATTCGGCGTCCGCCTCCCATGCGCCGGCGTGCTGGCCAGCCCGGCCGCGATGGTTCGCGTGGCTCGCGAAGCCGAGGATCTGGGCTATGACTCGGTGTGGGTCCACGACTACCTGATCTGGAACAAGACCCTGGATCGCGTCCACCTCTCCTGTGGATCGCGCGAAGCCGTCGAAGCGGCCGGCGATGACTATCCGCCGATCTTCTTCGAGTCGCTGACGAACCTTGCGTACCTGGCCGGAGCAACCAACCGGATCCGCCTTGGGACGGCGATCCTCGTGCTGCCTTACCGCAACGCCCTGCTGACCGCCAAGCAGCTGGCGTGCATCGACGTGCTGAGCAATGGGCGCCTCGAGCTGGGAATCGGACAGGGCTCCGGCAAGAGCACCCTCAACGAGGACTTCGAGGTCCTGGGGATTCCGCGCCGGCAGAAGATCCAGCGAACCCGCGAAACCTTTGAAGCGATGCGCAAGATCTGGACCGAGGACGCGCCGGCGTTTGAGGGCGAGTTCGTCAGATTTCCGTCCGCCACCATTTTCCCGAAGCCGCTGCAGAAGCCATACCCGCCGATCTGGATCGGAGGCTCGACCGAGACGTCGCTCGACCTGGTGGCCGACTATGCGACCGGGTGGATCACCTCCGCGATTCCACCGGAGCGCCTGCCGGCGGCCATCGACGGCCTCAACGCGAAGCTGCTGCAGCGGGCAAGGCAGCCGTCCGAGATGACGATCGCGACAGAGATCGAGGTTCTCGTTGCCGAGACGACCGACAAGGCAAGAGAGCAGGCCGCGCG
>Ga0070697_100001262_pt1 | contig 19122 bp, 17 predicted proteins | sample KBSK1501metaG_FD_65475 | JGI IMG/M metagenome (GOLD analysis project Ga0070697, IMG submission 65475) | Corn, switchgrass and miscanthus rhizosphere microbial communities from Kellogg Biological Station, Michigan, USA - KBS K1-50-1 metaG | ecosystem: Host-associated > Plants > Roots >... | reverse complement strand
GTTGAGCGACGCCAGGTTGCAGGCCGTGTCGTTCAGGAACATGTATTCCGAGCACGGGTTGCTGGCGTAGATCCGGTCCGTGTTGGCGCTCGTGTGCCAGTCGTTGATGGTCGTGTCGTACTGGATCCCGGGGTCGCCGCAGACCCAGGCCGCCTCCGCCATCTTGCGGAAGAGGTCCTTGGCCTTGTACGTCTCCATGGGCTGCTTGTCGACGACGGACCAGGTCGTCCAGTCCTTGCCGTCGACGACCGCGCGCATGAACTCATCCGTCACGCGGACCGAATGGTTGGCGTTCTGGAAGTAGACCGAGCCGTACGCCTCACCGGTGAACGAGGGGTCGTAGCCGGCCTCGATGAGGGCCCAGGCCTTCTTCTCCTCGTTGAGCTTCGAATCGATGAAGTCGACGATGTCCGGGTGGCCGGCATCGAGGATCACCATCTTCGCCGCGCGGCGCGTCTTGCCGCCCGACTTGACCACGCCGGCGAAGGCGTCGTAGCCCTTCATGAAGGAGACCGGCCCGGAGGCAGTCCCGCCGCCGGTCATCTTTTCCTTCGAGCTTCGGATGGTCGACAGGTTGGAGCCCGCGCCCGAACCGAACTTGAAGAGCATGGCCTCCGTCTTGGCGAGGTCCATGATCGAGCCCATGTTGTCCTGGACCGAGTTGATGAAGCAGGCGCTGCACTGCGGCCGCGGCTCGACCCCGACGTTGAACCAGACCGGCGAGTTGAAGGCCATCTTCTGGTGGACCAGGAGATGGGTCAGCTCCGCCTGGAAGGCGCGCAGGTCCTCGTCCGTGGCGAAGTAGCGCTGCGTCTCCGCCCAGCCGGCGATCGTGTTGACGACCCGGTCGATGAGCTGGCGGACGCTCGACTCGCGCTCCGGGGTGCCGACGTGGCCGCGGAAGTACTTGCTGACCACGACGTTGGTGGCGAGCTGCGACCAGAAGCGGGGGACCTCGACGTCCTTCTGCTCGAAGACCGTCTTGCCGGACTCGCTGCCGATGCTGGCGGTCCGGGTCTCCCAGTCGATCTCGTCGTACGGGTGGACGCCCGGCCGGGTCCAGCGCCGCTCGAAGGTCAGGCCTCGCGTGCCCTTGCCGTCGAAGCTGGCTCGCCACGGCCCGCTCAGCTTGCGGGTGTCGGTTCCCGAGGTGGCGCCTGACCCCTTGCGTGTCTTCGCATCGAGCGCCGGCGCGACGTCGCTGCCTCGGGCCATCGTCCTGTTTCCCTCCGCCCCGCTCTGTCCCGGCGGGTCCGCTCCGTGCGGACTGTGGTCGCCGCCTCGTAGCTGCCACTCGCCGCCAGTCGCCCGATCGAGAGGCCGTCCAGCGACAGTGCGGGGGCCGGAGGGATGAAGTCCGGCGGCCGACCTGGAGGGCGTCACGGTCGATCGTAACGACCCGCTAACAATAGCCCGGCGTTTGGCGCCAGTCAAGCCCAAAACACAAGATGTTGTGGTTGCTGCGATAACTGTAACGCTAGATGTTGTTGACGGACCGTCCACACGTCGAGCTCGATTGTCCACCGCGGGAGGCCGGTCGTCCACCGCCAGGAGGCCGGTTTTCCACCGCCGGTCCACGGCGGACGGGGTCCGGTCCGGTCGCCGCTGAACCGAACAGCCGTGCGGTTTGGGCTCTTTTGGGCCCGTCGCGGCCAAACCGGCGCGACACGATCTCCGTACCGAATTCGGACAGTCGCGCTACTTTGGTATGGATCGCAGGCAACCAGTTATCCGGTTGAATTGGTCGATGGGACGCCTCGCCGGCCTCCGCGCGATAGGCACGATCGTCGTCGCCGGGCTGCTCGCCGGCTATGTCGCGGCGGAGATCGTGACGACGGCGACCAGCGGCGGGGTGCTGGTCGGGTCGGCGGAGTCGCGTGAAGCCCATGACTACCTGGTCGCCTACCTGGCCGGCGACGCCACCACAGCCACCAGGTACCGACCGACCGATACGGTCACCAAGGCGCTCGAGATCCAGAACGTCGAGCGGGCCGCGAGCGTTCGCGAGATCACCTCGATGACCTACATCGGCGGCGCGAGCCAGGGCCGGATGGGCGTCTACCTCTACGTCGTGACCGGCCACGCCACCGGCGCGACCACCGACGTCCTCGTCTCGTTCGCCCTGACCGTGGTCGACGGCAAGATCGTGGCGGTGAAGTAGCCATGACCCTGGCGGCATTCCCGGCGACGCAGGCCCCACCCGGGCCGGCACGGAGCATGGGGCGGACGATCGCGACCCTCATCCTCTTCGCCGCCTCGCTGGTCCTGGGCGTGGCAATCCATGTCGGCGTCGCCACGCCGCCGCCGCCCGTCGACCGCTTCCCGACGATCGACCGCGGGGCGCCCGAACCGGCGACGACCGCGGCGATCACGCGGGCGATCACCGCCCGCGACCCGAAGGCGCTCGCGGGGGCTTATTCGGCCGAACTCCTCCAGGGCTTCCAGGAAGCGATGGCCCCACTCGTCGACGTCGACGAGATCCGCTATGCCGGTGGCGTCGAGCAGGGTGGCGAGACGCTGGCGAGCTACCTCGCGACCGGCCGGGACCAGCAGGGCCAGCCGGTCATCAGCGGCTTCGTCATCCATGTCCGGGACGGCAACATCACGGGCTTCAATTAGCGCAGGCAGCGAGCGAGGTGGATCAGCCATGACGCGTGTCCAATCCGCGGCCGACACGGCAGCCTTCGTCGTCGAGCGGAACAGCCGGCGCCTGGTGTTCCTGCTCGGATCGGTGCTCCTGCTGCTCCTGCTGATCGGCGGGCGGGGGATCGCCAACGGGCTGGTCGGGCTGATCGGCATGGCGCCGGTCCTCGTCGTCCAGCTCTTCTTCGCGATGTTCTACCTGGTCGCCCAGTTCGGCTTCCTGATGTGGTTCCTGTCGCGGCCACGGAAGTACGTCGTCACCCCGGACAGCCCGCAGATCGGCCTGACCTTCGACAACTACCGCGGCCAGCCCGACCTGCTCGACCACGCTCGGAGCACCGTCCGCATCCTCAAGGGCGTCCGCGAGTTCGAGCTCAGGGGCGGCGAGATGCCCAAGGGGATGCTCCTGTCTGGCGCGCCGGGCACCGGCAAGACGTTCCTCGCCGGCTGCATCGCGGCCGAGGCCAACCTGCCGTTCATCTACGTCGACGCCAGCTCGATGACCAGCATGTGGTTCGGGATGGACGCCCTCATCGTCATCTCGCTCTTCCGGCAGGCCCGCAAGCTGGGCCGCAAGTACGCGCCGAAGGACATGCGCGGGGCCTGCATCCTGTTCATCGACGAGCTCGACTCGATCGGCATGGCCCGCAGCGGCAACCTCGCCGGCGGCAACGGCCAGATCCAGGGCGGGATGATGGGCGGGATGATGGGCGGCATGCGGGGCTTCGCCCTGAACACCCTGCTCAACCAGATGGACTCGCTGGGGCAGCACATCGAGGACCGCATGAGCCGCCGCTTCCTGCGCTGGATCGGCCTCATCCGCGGGCCCGTCGCGGCGAAGCCCGTGGTCTTCGTCATCGGCGCGACCAACCGCCCCGAAGTCCTCGACGCGGCTTTGACCCGCCCCGGCCGGCTGGACCGGATGCTCGAGGTCTACACCCCTGACGCCACCGGCCGGCGCGACATCATCGAGCACTACCTGGCCCAGAAGGCGCACGTGCCCGACATCGAGATCGACCTGATGGTCGCCGACTCGATCGCCTGGACCCCGGTCCACATCAAGACGATCATCAACGAGGCCCTGATCGTCGCCCACGACGACGGTCGCGACGCGCTGACGTATCGCGACTGGCTGGCCGCCGCCGACGAGCGGTTCATGGGCCTCAAGCAGCCCATCCGGGTGATGCACGACGACGACAAGCACGACCTGGCCTACCACGAGGCCGGCCACGCGGTCGCGGCCTACTACCTCCAGCCGGAGAACCGGGTCATCAAGGCGACGATCATCCGGCGCGGTGGCGCCCTCGGCGCGGTCCAGCCACGGCCGAAGGAAGAGCGCTACACGATGCACGCCCGCCAGCTCGAGACCGACATCATGACCTACCTCGCGTCGCGGGCGGTCGAAGAGGGGATCCTCAAGACGCGGATGACCGGCGCCTCATCGGACCTCCTCGGCGCGACCCAGATCGCGTTGCGCTACTGCGCGGCGTTCGGGATGGGCTCGTCACTGCTGGTGGTGGCGCCCAGCGGCCCGATCACCTATCCGATGCCGGTCGCCCGCATGGCCGACTCGCTCCTCGACACCCTGATGGCCGAGACCAAGCGGCTGATCAAGGAGAAGGAGTTCGCGGTCCACGCCGTGGCCGCGGCGCTGATCGAACGCGGCGAGCTGATCGGGTCAGAGCTCGAGGAGGTCTTCTCCGCCGCCGAGATGAGCCAGAAGAAGAAGGCCGGCAAGCCGTTCGAGCGCAAGCTGTTCGCGCTGCCGCGGATGTTCGACGAGCCCGGCGTCGCCGCCGCGGGCGGCGGTTGGCCGGTCGAGTCGCCCGGCGTCGCGGCGGCGAAGGAACCCGCTGCGTACGGGGACATGTAGCGGCCTCGTCAGGCCGAGACATCGATCGCGATCGCGGATTACGGGCCCGCCTCGAAAGCCACCGTCGCACCGAACGGCGTCGCACCCAGCACGGGCGGATGGTCGCCGGTGATGCTCGTGTCGAGGGCATCGAGCCAGCGGACGCCGCGGCACACGGCGGTGCCATGGAGCGCGGCCGGCGTCGCGGTCACGACCTGGACGGTGCAGGCCCGCGGATCGTCGGCCGTCCAGTGCTGCCCGCCGCCCACCCGGTCGAGCGTCAGGTAGGCCGGGCCCATGTCGGCTTCGGCGCCGGCGCCCGTGATGGTCAGGTACCAGCCGTCGACGTTCGACCAGCGGACCAGTGAGCCGAACTGGGCGTACAGGTGCGGCCCGCGATTGATCCGGTCCAGGACGAGCTGCGTCCCGTCGCTCAGCTCGATGGTCGCGCGGCCCGCGTGATAGGTGGCGATGGGCGTTGGCGCGCCGGCAATGCCGGGCAACGACGGATCGTTTCCCGGCTCCCCGACAGTCCCCGCGACGCCGCCGCTCGTGCCGCCGATGGGCAGCTCGCTCGCGGTGGGCATCAGTCCGGCCCCGGCGAGCAGCTGGCAGCCGCTCGCCGCGAGCGCCGCCATGACGATGAACGCGACGAAACCGGATCCGCCGAACCGCCAGCGGGACCCGGGCCGGCCCGGCCGACCCCCCAACGAATCCTCCCTACAGGCCGCTGTACGCGTGCAGCCCGTTGAACCAGAGCGAACCCGAGTACGTGACGATGACCATGCCGAAGCCCACGACGAGCAGCAGGGCCGCGCGCCGGCCGGCCCACGACCGCTGGTTGCGGGCATGGAGGTAGACCGCGTAGGTCAGCCAGGTCACGAGCGCCGCGGTCTCCTTCGGGTCCCAGCCCCAGTAGCGCGACCAGGCGATCGACGCCCACCACGAGCCCAGGATGATCATCGTGGCGAAGATCGGGAAGCCGATGACGACCGCGCGATAGGCGACTTCGTCGAGCACCTTGTGCGACGGCAACCAGCTGAAGCGATCGCGCGGACCCTGGATGAGGTAGGCCACGCCGGCCGCGAAGCTCGTCGCAAAGATGCCGTAGCTGATGACCGCCATCCCGACGTGGATCGTCAGCAACGGCGCGTTTTGGAGCGCCGGCACGAGCGGCTGGATCTGCGACGGCAGGCTCGACGCGTACAGCAGCAGCGCCAGCGCCACGCCGGTCGGGAGGAAGCCGATCGAGCGGATTGGGTAGCGGCGCTGGAGGAACAGGTAGCCGCCCAGGATCGAGGTGGCGAACGCCTCGCTGAACTCGAACAGGTTGCCCCACGGGCCGCGACCAACCACGGCCGCCCGAAGCGCGAGCGAGGCGGCCAGCAGGCCGAAGGCGACCAGGGCACTGACGAGCGCGGCCCGCCCCAGCGGGCTGGCTCCCGCACTCTCGGGCCGCTCCGCGCCGCCCGACGCGACGAAGCTGCCGGTCACGACGCCGGCAAACGCGGGTTGCGGACTCGCCGTCAGGGCCGGGAACGTCCGCCGCCCGTTCGCCAGCAGGACGGCGTGGCCAACGTGAGCGGCGAAGGCGATCGCCACGGCCCACGTGGCGAACGTGAAGAGCAGTTCGGATGCGCCGGCCATCGCCTCTGCCTCAGGCTGCGGCCGCGCCGCCGGGTGGCGGCACGGCGCGACGGGGAACGAGGGCATGCGGCTTGACCTTGAGGACGAGCCCGCAGTTGCCGCAGGTGTCGAGATAGGCGTGCCGGACGACTTCGCACTTGGGGCAGATCACGTCGAGGTCGTCGCCACAGACGTCGCAGCGCCGCGCGTTCGGCGGATAGATGAGCGCGTCGCGGTAGCAGAACGGCTCGCCGCGCGGAATGATCGGCCGCCCGTCCGCACCGATCGCCGCCGCCACCGGGCCGGCCTCGATGGGCAGCGGCGCGCGCGGCTTACGCAGGAAGTAGATGACCCAGACCAGCAGGCCCAGCGACACGATCGGCCCCAGGACGCCGATCACGAGGAACACCGGCAGCAGCTGGATCAGCGCGCCCCAATCGGGGATGACGAACAGGCTGGTGACGTGCAGGAGGCCGTTCCAGATGTTCTGGAGCGCGTCGCCGATGCTCACCCCGGCATTCTAGCCGGGGGACCGCCGATTCGGGTTCTGCGGGCCGCCCCGCGCCGGGTGGCCGCGCTTCGGATTGCCGTGCTTGGTCGTGGCCCCGCGGCCCGGTCGCCACGGGGTCGCCGCCTCGTCGCGGACGCTTCGACCGACCTGCGCCTCTGGCGGGCGCGGCGGCCGGGGATTGCCGATCGCCGGCGCCTGGAGCGTGCCGCGGGCGAGCCGGGCGAGGATCCAGGCGGTCCGGGCCGTCTTCGCGCCCTGGGCCTGGACGGCATGGCGCAGCTCGCGGTCGTCGGTCACGACGAGGACGTTGTCAGCGCCCGCCGCGACGCCCGAACCAGCGCGCGCCCCCTCGACGAGGGCGATGATCGCCTGGTCCGCCGAGCGGCGACCGGCGTGGCGGACGATCAACCCGGACGCGATCCGCTCGCCGCGCAGCCCGGGCTCCGGCGCGCCGTCGAAGACCAGCTCGATGCCGACGTTGGGCGGGATCGCCGCCCGCAACCGGCCGATTGCCGCCGAGGCCGGCAGCGGCGTCGTGCTGCGGCTGCCGGCGTGGAGCAGGTTGTTCCCGTCGACGATCAGGCGGTCGACGCCTTCGAGCGGACTCCGCGCGGGCCGGGTCATCCGCGGATGGTAGGCGCGTCTGGGAGGACCGAGCCCACCGCGGGAGGTCTGACGATTTCGTTCGACGAAATCGTCAGATGCCGCGGCGCGCCCCCACCCCGACGACTGACGAAATCGTCAGATCGCGGGGTAGCTGAACCCGACCCTCGCTACGATGCCGCGGTGCTCCTCCTGGTCGATCTCGACGGCGTCGTCTATCGCGGCGCGGATCCCGTGCCCGGCGTTGCCGCGGTCCTCGCCGAACGGGCGAAGGCGGGCGACGACATCGTCTACGTCACCAACAATTCGATGCACTACCGGGCCGACTACGTCACGCGCCTCTCGGCGATGGGGGCGCCCATCGCGCCCGATCGGGTCGTCTCCTCCGCGCGCGCGACCGCGCTCTACCTACGCGAGCACGAACCCGGCGTCCGGCGCGTCCTCGCGGTCGGCGCCGGCGGGCTGGAGCGCGAGCTTCGCGATGTGGGCCTTGACGTCGTGACCAGCGGCCACGCGGCAACCCGGGCGAGCCAGGAGGCGATCGATGGCTACGAGGCCGCGGGCCGGCCGGACGCGGTCGTGGTGGGCCTGGATCCGCAGCTCACCTACATGCGCATCGCGGTCGCCGCGGACGCCGTGCGGGCCGGCGCCAAATTCGTGGCGACGAACCGCGATCCGGTCTACCCAACCGAGCGTGGCCTGCGCCCCGGCTCGGGCAGCGTCGTCGCGGCGATCGAGGCGGCCTGTGGCGTGACACCGATCTCGATCGGCAAGCCCCAGCCGCTGCTCCTCGAGGAGGCGGCTCGCGCGGTTGGGCGCGAGGCGAAGGACGCGGTGATGATCGGCGATAGCCTCGCGACGGACGTGGCGGCGGCCCGCGCGGTCGGTGCGCGCAGCATCCTCATGCTGACCGGCGTCGCCGGACATGAGGAGCTCGAGGGGCTTCCGCCGGACCAGCGACCAACCGCGGTCGCGGCCAACGCCAGCGAGCTGGCGGCGGCACTCGAGCGACTGGCTGCCGACACGGGCCGCTGATGCGGCGGATCTCGGTCGTCGGCTCGAGCGGCTCCGGCAAGACGACCTTCGCCCGGCAGCTTGCGGCCAAGCTGGGCGTTCGGCACATCGAGCTCGACGGCCTCTTCTGGGAGCCGGACTGGACGCCAGTCGACGACGCCACGTTTCGGACCCGCGTCGATGCCGCCACCGCCGGCGACGCGTGGGTCGCGGACGGCAACTACGCCCGGGCGCGGGACATCGTCCTCGCCCGCGCCGACAGCGTGGTCTGGCTCGACCTGCCGCTTGGCACGTGCCTTGGCCGAATCCTCAAGCGCACCGCTCGCCGCGCGCGCACCGGGGAGGAGCTCTGGTCCGGCAATCGAGAGAGCTGGCGCAGGCACCTCACCCGCGACTCGCTCGTCTGGTGGCTGGTGACGTCCTATCGCCGCAAGCGGCGGGAGTATCAGGCGCGCTTCTTCGGCCCGGAGCGGCAGTTCCCCCACCTCGACGTCCACCGCTTCCGCAGCGCTGCCGAGGCGGACGCCTGGCTCCGTAATCTCTAGCGGAGCGCGTCGACGCCGGTGGCCCAGGCGTCAAACCCGGCGCGCAGTGGCGCCAGCGTCGCGTCGTCGGCGAAGGCCACGTCCAGCGCGTGCCGGTCGATCGCCCACAGCTCGTGGGGACTCAGGCCGATCCGCTCGATGGCGTGCGCGTATTCCTCGGACAGGCTGACGTCCGAAACCGTCGCGTCATCCGTCGACAGCGTGACCGGGACGCCGGCGCGGAAGAGGCGCGCCAGCGGATGGGCCTCGACCGATGCGACGATCCCGGCCTGGACGTTCGAAGTGGGGCACAGGTCGAGCGTCACGCCGCGTGACGCCAGCTCGCGACACAGGGCCGCGTCGTCGACCGCCACCGAACCGTGGGCGATCCGTTTCGGATCCAGCTCGAGGGCCCGACGAACCTGCCCGGCGCCATCCCACTCCCCGGCGTGCAAGGTGATCCGCAGACCCCCGGATCGCGCTGCCTCGAAGGCCGCGCGGTGGAGGAGCGGATCGGGGAACGCGGCCTCGGGGCCGGCCAGGTCGAAGCCGGTCAGTCCGCGGTCCAGGAAGCGAGCTGCGATCCTCGCGAGGGCGACGTTCTCCGCGGGATCATGTGACCGGAGGGCCGTGCAGATCAGCCGGACGGTGGTGCCCGTGCGCGAGGCGGCTTCGGTCGCCCCGGCGCAGACGGCCGCGATTCCGTGCTCCAGCGACAGCCCGCGCCGGACGTGGAGCAACGGCCCCCAGCGGATCTCGACGTACCGGACGCGGTCGGCCGCCTTCGACTCGACGAGCTCGGCGGCCACGCGGGCAAGTGCCTCGGCGTCCTGCAGCAGGGCGATGGGCAGCTCGAAGGCCCGGAGCAGCTCGGCCTGGCTCGCCCCAATTGCGGGGGCGACGAGCGCGGCTCGCATCGCGGCGGCGTCCCGTGGCGCCTCGACGCTACGCGTCCTGGCCAGCTCGAGGGCGGTCTCGACCCGGATCGAGCCGTCGAGATGGAGGTGGAGCTCCGCCTTCGGCATCCGGGCGATGAGGCCGTCAGGAGCCGCGGGCGGGGTCACCGCGCGATGCTACGATGCCGCCGCCCGAACGACCGGCAGCAGGAGAGCGACCGCGTGACCGTCCGCTCCCGCCTCGCCTCGCTCGCGCCAGGCGCGGGCTTCGGGCTCGTCATCGTCGCCGTCTTCGTCCTGCTGGCGTTCGGTTCGGCCGGCCTCATCACGGCCGTCGATCACCTGCCCGTGGCATCGGCCCGGCCCGAGCTGACGTGGGCCGGCGACGAGGCGATCCGTCCCGGCCTCGACGCCGCGACGACCGATCTGGAGGCGATGACCCAGGACATCGATCGGCTCGGCGAGCTGGGTCGTGGCGCCCTCGCCGCGCTGGCCGGCAGCAAGTGGGACATCCTCGACTCGGCCGTCGCCAACGGGGCGGTGCTCGTGAGCGGCATTCGCGACCGAACTGACGCGCTGCGCTCCCGGCTGCTCGCCCTGCCAGGCCTGGGTCGCACGGCGCAGACCCGGCTGTCGCAGGACAGCCTCGACCGGCAGCAGCGGCTGTTCGCTGCGCTCGACGCGACCGACGGGCTCGCCACGGCGTGGGCCAGGCTGGCGGCCGGCGGCATCAACGCCGCGCAGCTCTCGACGCTCCTGTCCCGCCACGACGTGCTCATCACCGACGCCATCGACGCTGGCCTGATGCGGCTCACCCAGCAGGCGCTGGCGAGCATCGACGAGGCGACGGCCACCCTCGACCAGGCGGCCGCGTTGCGAGACAAGCTGGCGAACAGCGTCGACGTCACCGAGCTCAACGAGTGGCTCCGGCGCAACCGCAACTACGATGTCGCCCTGCGCCGGCTGTACGTGGCTTCGGCAGCGTCGCCGAGCCGCGTCAGCCCCGAGCTGCGTGCCGCAAGCGACGCGGAAAAGGCGGCCCGCGAGCAGCTGCCGGGCGACACGAGCGGGCTGGTCATCATCATGGCCGAGATCGGCCGCGGCGGGATCAACCAGGCGGTCCTCGCGATCGAGCAAGCGCGCGGTTCGCTGGCCGACGTGCTCGACGCGGAGGCAGCTGCGGCGTCGCCGTCTCCCGCGCCGTAGGGCCGCTGAGCGACCGGCCCGCGCGGGTACACTCGCGCCACCAGACCACCCCGCCGTGCAGGTGACCACGGCGCCCCCAGGAGCAGTCGCGCGTGCAACTTCGTGTCGTGACAAGCCAGCCGTGGGACGTCAAGGCCGACGTCCTCGCCATCCCGATCGTCGGCGAGCCGGCATTCGAGGGACCGAACGGCGAGCTCGACCGCCGCAGCGGTGGTGAGCTCAAGGCGCTCGCCGCGTTCGGCGAGCTGAAGGGCAAGCTCTATTCGACGGTGCTCGCCGCGTCCGGCGACCTGCCGGCGGGCCGGCTCCTCGTCGTGGGCGCCGGCGAGGCGGACAAGCTCGATCGCGAGGCCGTCGTGCGGATCGGAGCCTCGATCGAGCGGCGCCTGGGCGGCCGCCAGGTGGGCAGCCTCGCCGTTTGGCTGACGCCGCTGGGGGACGCGCTCGTCGACGGCGGCCCGACTGCGGTCGCGGAGCTCGTCGCACGCGGCGTCGTCCTGGGGACGTACGAACCCGGGTCGATCTATCGCGAATCGGTCGAGGATGCGCCCCCGGCGCTCGCCGAATTGATCCTCGTCGCTCCCGACGGTGACAAGGCCGAGCTCCAGAAGGCCGCCGAGCGCGGCGTCGTCATCGCGGAGGGGGCGAACACGGCCCGCACCCTCGCGAACCGGGCCGCGAACGACGTCAGCCCGGAGGTCCTCGCCGACGAGGCCTACACGATCGCCCGCAAGCATCGGCTGTGGATCGACGTCATCGGCCCCGAGCGGGCCACCGAACTGGGCATGGGCATGTTCATGGCGGTTGGCCGCGGCAGCGACAACCCGCCGCGGATGATCGTCATGCGCTCCGGTGGGGAAGGGGAGAAGGACAAGCTGGACCGCCACGTCGCGCTGGTCGGCAAGGGCGTCTGCTTCGACTCCGGCGGCATCTCGATCAAGCCGTCCGACCGGATGGACGAGATGAAGCTGGACAAGACCGGGGCGTGCACGGTCATCGCGGCGATCGCGACCGTCGCGCGGCTCAAGCCCGGCACGCCGCTGCTGGCCGTGGCCCCGGCCGTCGAGAACATGCCGGGCCCGCACTCGACCCGGCCGGGCGACGTCGTGAAGGCGCTGAACGGCAAGATGGTCGACATCACCAACACCGACGCCGAGGGCCGGCTGATCCTGGGCGACGCGATGACCTACGCCGAGCGGCTGGGCGCCACCCATCTCGTCGACGTCGCGACGCTGACCGGCGCCGTCGCCCGCGCCCTCGGCAACCAGGTCAGCGGCGCGTTCGGGCAGGACCAGCGCTGGTACGACGACGTCGTCGCGGCGGGCTCGCGGGCCGGCGAGCGTTACTGGCAGCTGCCACTGGTCGACGAGTACGTGCCCGAGATGGAAAGCTGGTACGGCGATCTCCAGAATTCGGGCAGCGCGGACGGGTCGCTGGTCAAGAGCGGGCTCTTCCTCCGCGAGTTCGTCACCCGACCGTGGGTCCACCTCGACATCGCCGGGACGGCCTACTTCCGGAAGGCCACGCCGTATGCCGCGCGGGGCGCCACGGGCGTCGCCCACGCCACGCTCGTCGAGCTCGCCCTGGCGGGCGCCCGCTGACCCTGCCGCCGCTCGCCCTGAACCCGCTGGGTGTCCTCTTCGCCGTCGGCGGGCTCATCCTGGGCTTCGCCGCGGACCGCCTCGCGACCCGCTGGCCCGAGCACGACGAGGAGCACCCCGCCGGCCGGCGGATCGGCTGGCGGACCGCCGTCACCGCCGTCCTGGGCGCGCTGGCGCTGGGCCTCGTCCCGCAGCGCTTCGCGGCCGACCCCCTGGCGATCGCGGCGTTCGGGGCCTGGTTCGCGGTCCTCGTGGTGGGCCTCGCCACCGACCTCGACCAGCGCCTCCTGCCCAACGTCCTCATGCTGCCGGTCATCCCGCTGGCGCTCGTCTACGCGGTGACGGGGCGCAACCCGCTGGTCGACGGAGAGCTCGTCCCGGCGATCGTCGCGGCGATCGTCATCCCGCTGGCGCTCTACCTGCCCTCGATCCCGTTCGGGGCCGGGGCGTTCGGGACCGGCGACGTGAAGCTGCTGCTGGGCTCGGGCCTGATGCTGGGCCTCATTCGGGCCGTCAGCGGCCTGCTGTTCGGCCTCGTGGTCGCCGGGGTGGTGCTGGCCGCCCTCCTGGCCACCCGCCGGATTGGCCGCCGCAGCTTCGTCCCGTTCGGCCCGTTCCTGATCATCGGCATTTTCTGGGCGGTCCTGATCAGGGGCTGACGCCGGGTTTTGGCGCCCGGCGAGGCCCCCCGGACCCTTTCCGCGCCCCTCCTACGCAGGGTTACGTGGCCGGTCGCGGGCATATCAGGTTGGTTACAACCGGTACGTATTGGGGATGCAAGTCTGCGGATTCGCCCGGTACGTTCTGTTTGCGACTGGTATGTTCATGGCCGAGCCGGTCTCGTCCCGGGGGCAGTGCCCCCCTCGGACCGCGAGTTCACCGGCGGGCGTAGCCGTAGCAGTCACACGTCGTGCCAACCAGCGACGCGAAGAGCCACGGAGTTTGCTCGCACGATGACGATCTCTTGCTGATGCGATTCGGGCTGCCGAACCGACATCACACCCCCGCCTCTCCCGCGCCCCGCCGCGGCCGGCGCCGGCTCCTCCTCCTGGTGGTGCTGGTCCCGCTGCTGAGCGGCGCCTTCGCCGCGCCCACGACCAGGGTCGCCGGCGACGAGCTGTCCGACGCCGTCGCCAAGCAGCGGGCGATCGAGAAGCAGGTCGCCCGCCAGAAGAGCCAGATCTCCGAGCTGAACGCGCTCCAGGCCCAGGTCGCCAGCGAGATCGCCCTGACCCGCACGGCGCTCGCCGGCATCAACGCCGACCTGGGGGCCGTCCGCGCCCAGATCGCGACGATGGTCAAGCAGGTCAACGCGGTCAAGGCCAAGTACGACGCCCTGCTGGGCCAGCTCACGATCCTCGACGCCCAGCTGGCGAAGGTCGTGGCCGACGAGGCCACCAAGCGCCAGGAGCTGGGCGACCGGCGGGCGCTCCTCGCCGACCGCCTCCGGAACGCCTACGACACCGACCGGACCTCGCTCCTCGAGACCTTCCTGTCCGGCGCCTCCTTCACCGACGTCCTGACCCAGGTCAGCTACCTCCTCGACGTCAGCGAGCAGGACAAGGCCCTGGCCGAGCAGATCATGAACGACCAGGAGACCCTGGCCTCGCTCCACCAGACGGTCGTCGACACCCGTACCAGCACCGACGAGCTGCGCAAAGAGACCGCCGTCCAGAAGCGCAACCTCGACGGGCAGCTCCAGGCGCTCAAGCAGGCCCAGGCCGCGCTGCATCAGCTCGAGCTCCGCACCGCCCACGTCCTCGCCGTCCAGAAGGCGGCCTACGCCGCGGCGGCCAGGAACAAGGCCGCCCTCAAGAAGTCGCTCGCCAAGGCCGCCCTCGCGCAACGCGAACTGGCCCGCAAGATCGACGCGATCGTTCGGTCGCAGGCGTCAAGTGGCCGGATTCCGTCCGCCTACAACGGCACCCTGGCGTGGCCGATGGGCGGGACCGTCAGCCAGAATTTCGGCTGCACCGGCATGACGTGGGAGCCGCCGCTGGGCGACTGCGCGCACTTCCACCAGGGCATCGACATCGTCGCCCCGTACGGCACGCCGATCCACGCGTCGGCCCCTGGCCGGGTGGCCTATATCGGCTGGAACTGGGCCGACGGCGCGGATCCGGCCTGGATCGTCATCATCGCCCACTCCGGCAGCCTCGAGACCTGGTACGCCCACATGCAGCCGCGCTATCCGGTCAGCCTGGGCGACTGGGTCGACGCCGGCCAGGTCGTCGGCTACGAGGGCAACACCGGCCATTCCACCGGCGCCCACCTCCATTGGGCGGTTCGCTGGAACGGCATCTTCACCAACCCCAGGCTCTTCCTCTAGAACCTCGTCGGGGGGATGATCGGGTCGACGGCGGAGCGCGCCGCTCCGAGCAGGCCGCCCGTCGGGCCCTTCGGTGCGTGCGTGCTAGCATCGACGCCGGCGGCAAGCGATCACGGCGAAGAGGCGAGCCCGTGAAGCGGACGATGGCGGTCATCCTGGCCGGCGGCGAGGGGGAACGACTCTCCATCCTGTCGTCGGTGCGCGCCAAGCCCGCGGTCCCGTTCGGTGGCAAGTACCGGATCATCGACTTCACCCTGTCGAACTGCGTCAACTCCGAGATCGACAACGTCGTCGTCCTGACGCAGTACAACCCCCGCTCGCTCAACGACCACATCGGGCTGGGCCGGCCGTGGGACCTCGACCGCAATCACGGCGGGGTGAAGCTGCTCCAGCCGTACATCGCCCGCAACCGCGTCGCGGAGTGGTACCGCGGCACGGCCGATGCGGTCCTCCAGAACATCAACGTGATCGAGCACGATGACTCGGACACGATCGTCGTCCTCGCCGGCGACCACATCTACAAGATGGACTACCAGCCGTTCATCCAGGCCCACCGGCGCAAGCGGGCCGACGTCACGATCGCCGTCCGCCGGGTGCCCCTCGCCGAGGCGACGCGGATGGGCATCCTCGCCATGGACGACGCGGATCGGATCGTCGAATGGCAGGAGAAGCCGAAGCTCCCCAAGAGCGACCTCGCGTCGATGGGCGTCTACGTCTTCTCCAAGCGCGCGCTGCGGCGCTGGCTGGGCGAGGACCGGATCGATTTCGGCCGCAACGTCATCCCGGCCATGATCGACGGCGGGGCGCGCGTCTTCGGTTACCACTTCGACGGCTACTGGCAGGACGTCGGGACCGTGCAGTCGTTCTGGGAGGCCAACATGGCGCTCCTCGTCGACCAACCCGAGCTCGATCTCTACGACAAGGAGTGGGTCATCCACACCCGGTCGGAGGAGCGGGCGCCGGCGAAGATCGGCCCCACGGCCCAGGTCCACCGCAGCCTGGTCTCGCACGGCTGCGTCATCAACGGCACGGTCGTCAACAGCGTCCTGTCGCCTGGCGTTCGCGTCGACGTCGGCGCCGTCGTCCGCGACTCGATCGTGATGTTCGATTCGGTCGTCCGGGCGGGCGCGGTCGTCGACCGCTCGATCCTCGACAAGGAGGTCGTCGTCGGGCAGGGAGCGATCGTCGGGGACGGGACCGACTACGACACGCCCAACGCCCAGGAGCCCGGCCGGCTGAACACGGGCATCACCGTCGTCGGCAAGCGGTCGCTCATCCCGCGCGGGGTCCGGATTGGCCGAAACGTCAAGATCGCCGGCGACCTGCGCACCGCCGACTTCGTCCACCGCGTCGTCAGGACCGGCGCCTCGGTCGACGCGCAGCCGGAGCGCCGCCGGCGCGCCGCACGGGTCAATGGCCGAGCCGCCGATGGCAACCTCGAGATCGCCGCGGACGCCGCCGGGGCCGCCCGCCGCGCCTGAGACGCCTCCTCGGAGGCAACCCGTTTTTCGGCCTCGCGAGTCGATCCGGCTAGACTCCCCGCCATGTCTTCTCCGCAGGCGGCGACGGCCGGGCCGAAGCTGGGCCCCGCCGACGTCGAGCGCTGGCTGCGCGAGCTGGGGCTCATAGCCGTCGAGCGCGCCGATCGCGACGGCATCACGTCGTGGGACCTGGAGCTCGACGGACGCCGCCGGTTCGGGCTGCGGGTCACGGTCATCCTCGAGCCGGCCGTCGGGCTGCTGTGCTGGGCGCACTACGCGCCGCCCATCAACGACATGTTCCGGCGCTCCTACCGGAAGCTCCTGCGCTGGAACGACGAGCTGCCGTTCGTCAAGTTCTCCGTCGCGGAGGACGAGCGCCCGATTCTCAGCGCGGAGCTGCCGCTCGACGGCGCCGGCGTCGACGCGCTGGGGCTGGCGCTGGCGCGGATCGTCGCGGTCAGCGATCGGCTGCTCGACGAGTCCGCCGACTGGCTCTGGCTGGGTGGCAAGCGGCCGGCGGGCTACGGCGAGGCGGCGCCGCGCAACCAGGCGCTGCTCAGACGCTATGAGCACCGTCTCGCCGAGCTGCTGACCTCGTGAGGCCGGGCCGCCGAAGACCCCTCGTCCTCGGCCTCCTCGCGATCCTCCTCGCGTCAGGGTTCGCCGTCGCGCCGCCCGCCGCCCGCGAGGTTCGCGCCGCGACCCCCGACCTGACGCTCGTCGGCGACGCCCGCTACGACGTCCAGCCGGCGAACCGTCGGGTCCGGGTGACGGTCGATCTCGTTGCCACCAATCACCTCCAGGACAGCGCGACGCAGCGCTTCTACTTCGACCAGGCCTCGCTGCAGGTTCAGGCCGGCACGACGGGCTTCCGGCTCACGTCGGCGACCGGCGCGCCAGCGGTCCGCGTCACCAAGCAGACCGCGGATTACACGAACCTCCGGCTCACCTTCGGCCGACAGATCTTCTCGGGCAAGAGCGCCTCGTTCCAGCTCCGCTTCGACCTGCCGGATCCCGGCGGCCGCGCCGCGCGCGACGTCCGGGTGGGGAACTCGCTCGTGTCGTTTCCGGCCTGGGGGTTCGGAACGCCCTCGACGCCGGGCGGCAGCGTGACGGTCGTCTTCCCGAGCGGCTACACCATCGAGGTCTTCGGCGGCGCGTTCTCGTCGCCGGTGACGGGACCCGGCGGCACGGTCTCCTACGCCTCCGGCCGGCTGGCCGACCCGGCGACGTTCTCGGCCTTTTTCCTGGCCGATCGGCCGGCGTCGTATGTCGAGTCGACCGCGACGGCGAGGGTCGCCGGCAGCGACGTCAAGCTGACCATCAGGTCGTGGTCGGATGATCCCGCCTGGGGCGCCCGCGTGAAGGCGCTGTTCGAACGAGGGCTGCCCGTCATCGCCACCGAGGTAGGGCTGCCGTGGACGCGGACGGGGTCGCTCGTCGTGCAGGAGACGGTGAGCCGAACGACGGGCGGATATGCCGGGCTGTTCGACCCATCGGCGGGACGAATCGAGGTGGCCTATTACGCCGATTCGTTCGTCATCCTCCACGAGGCGTCGCACTCGTGGTTCAACGGGGCGCTCCTCATGGATCGCTGGGCGAACGAGGCATTCGCCTCGTACTACGCACTCGTCGCCGCGGCGAAGCTCAACGAGAAGGCCGACGCGGGCGCGCTGACGCCGGAGCTGCGGAAGGCCCGCATCCCGCTGAACGGGTGGGGCGCGGTGGGAGCCGACGCCGGAGCGTCGGAGGACTACGCCTACGCGGCGTCGCTGACGCTCGCCACCGAGATCGGCAAGCGCGCCGGCGCGGACGGCCTGCGCCGCGTCTGGGGCGCGGCCGCGGCACACCAGGCGGCGTACCAGCCGGGTGGCACGGGCGGTCCGGAGACGGTCGACGCCGCGCCGGACTGGCGAGGCCTGCTGGACGTGCTCGAGGAGAGCACAGGCAAGCCCTTCGACGACCTGTGGCGCGAGTGGGTCGTCCGCGATGCGGAGAAGCCGCTCCTCGACGCGCGGGCGACCGCGCGAGCCGCGTACGCGAAGCTCGTCGCGGACGCCGGTCCGTGGCTGCTGCCGGGGGCGATCCGGGCCGCGATGCGCGGCTGGCAGTTCGACGACGCGACGAAGCTCATGGCCGGCGCCCGGGCCGTGCTCGACCGGCGGGTGGAGCTCGTCACCGCGGCCACGGCCGCCGGCCTGACGTTGCCGAACCGCCTCGAGGCCGCGTTCGAGTCGACCGACGGCGTGACCGCCGCCAACGACGAGGTCGATGCCGAGCTCTCGGCGATCCAGGCCATCGTCGCCGCCACCAATGCCCGCCCCGCGGCCACGGGGCCGATGGAGCAGCTGGGACTCGTGGGCGCGTCGCCCGACGAGCAGCTCGCGGCGGCCCGGGTCGCGTTCACGACGGGCGACCTGTCGGCCGCGGCCCGCGGCGCGGCCTCAGCTCGGGCCGCCTGGAGCGGTGCCGCCGACACCGGCCTGAACCGCGCGCTCGCCACCGCGGCGACCATTCTCCTGATCCTGCTGGGGCTGGTGACGCTGGTCTCCTCCCGGCGTGGCGCGCGGCGCCGCGGCTTCTTCGAGCGGCGTAGCGCCGACCTCTAGCCGGGGCAGAATCGTGCGCTACACTCCCGGCCTCCGTGCACGCGACGACAGGAGACGACTCATCGTGAAGCCTGCCCAGGTGGCGTCGTCGTGGCCAGCGTGATGGGCCTCCAGCGGACGCGCCCATCGGCCGAGATCCTGTCGGGCGAGTCGGCCGACGTCTATTTCGCCCGGGCCGCCACCATCCTCGAGCGCGAGGGCCTCGACCCGCTCGTGACGATGGAGGT
>Ga0070697_100001259_pt1 | contig 19142 bp, 19 predicted proteins | sample KBSK1501metaG_FD_65475 | JGI IMG/M metagenome (GOLD analysis project Ga0070697, IMG submission 65475) | Corn, switchgrass and miscanthus rhizosphere microbial communities from Kellogg Biological Station, Michigan, USA - KBS K1-50-1 metaG | ecosystem: Host-associated > Plants > Roots >... | reverse complement strand
CGACGGATCTCGAGCACGTCGCGAAACCCTCGGGTGGTCAGCAACGCGGTCCTGGCTCCGCCCCCGGTAAGGAGCGCGTTGGTGGCGAGCGTGGTGCCGTGCCCCAGGTACTCGGCATTCGACCACCCGAGCTTTCGTAGACCTTCGAAGAAGCCGGTGGTCGGATCCGGATACGTGGTCAACACCTTCGTATAGCTGATGGCGCCCTGGTCGTCGAGCCCGATCACGTCGGTGAAGGTCCCGCCGATGTCGATCGCGATGCGGGTCACAGGGCTACCCGTGCATCAACTGGCGAGCCGCCTGCGCGATGTCGGCCACCTGCGGGACGACGGCCGCTTCGAGCTCCAGCCCGAACGGCATGGGCACATTCTTTGAGCCGAGGCGGCGAGGCGGCGCATCAAGCTCGTCGAAGCCTTCCGCAACCACAGATGCGATCAGCTCCCCACCCCAACCGGACCGCTCGACCTCCTCATGAACTGCAAGGATGCGGTGCGTCCGGGCGAGGGACTCCAGGATGGTCGCCAGGTCGAGCGGGACCAGCGTCCGCGGATCGATGACTTCGACGTCGATGCCCTCACCCGCCAACTGCTCGGCAGCATCGAGCGCCTTGACCGTCATGAACGAGGTGGCCACGATCGTCAGGTCCTTTCCCCGCCGCCGAACGGTAGCTCGGCCGAAGGGAATCGGCGCGATGTCGTCCGCGACCATGCCTTTGGTTTTGTAGAGCATGCGATGCTCGACGAAGAGCACCGGGTCCTCGACCGTCATCGCGGTTTGAAACAGCCCGAGCACGTCCTGTGGAGTGGACGGCATCACGACGGCCAGGCCGGGCACGTGGGTGAACCAGCTCTCCAGCATCTGGGAGTGCTGGGCTCCATGGCGGGTTCCGGTTCCACCCTGGGTGCGGATCACGAGTGGCACGCGGATCTGGCCGCCGGTCATGGCGCGCAGCTTGGCGGCATGGTTGACGATCGGGTCCATGGCGCAGGCGATGAAGTCCATGAACATAACCTCAACGATGGGCCGGCGACCGACGATAGCGGCGCCGACGCCGGCACCCACAAAGCCTGTCTCCGCAATCGGCGTATCGCGGACCCGCTCCGGGCCAAATTGTTCCTGCAGACCCTCGGTTGCCCGGAACACGCCGCCATACGTACCGAGCTCCTCGCCCATCAGAAAGGCGCGGGGATCCGCGGCCAGCGCTCGGGAGAGCGCCTCTCGGACCGCCTGCAGGTAGGTGATCTCCCGCGATCCAACCGCGGTTACCAATGGTCGGCGACCTCAAAGACGACGCTTGGCGGTGTCGGGGGGCTCTCGTCGGCGAATTTGCGAGCCGCCTCGAACGCCGCGGTGACCCGTGCCTCGACGGCGCGCAGCTCATCCTCCGAGGTCAGGTCGCGCAACCGCGCGCGAAGGATAAGGATCGGGTCCTGCTGACGAGCATCGTCGACTTCCTGGCGATCCCGGTAGAGATGATGGGCATCGTTTAAGTTGTGGCCGCGCCAGCGGTAGCACACGGCCTCGATCAGCGTGGGGCCGTCACCGCGCCGAGCCCGCTCGGCCGCGGCTGAGGTTACGGCATAGACCTCGGTCACGTCGTTGCCGTCGACCAGAATGCCCGGCAACCCGTAGGCGGCGGCCCGGCCGGCGATGTTGCCGCCGTTCGACAGCTCGCGGGCGGGGAAGGAGTGCGCGTACTGGTTGTTCTCGCAGACGAACACCGCGGGGAGCCGCCAGATGGCGGCCAGATTCAGGCACTCGTGGAAGACACCCTGGCCGACCCCGCCATCGCCGAAGAAGGCAGCGGCGACCCGGTCGGTCCCCTCCAGCTGAAACCCCAGGGCGGCTCCGGTGGCGATGAACATGCTGCCACCGACGATGCCGTTTTCTCCGATCGCGCCGACCTCCAGGTCGGCGATGTGCATCGAGCCGCCCAGGCCGCGGCAGTAGCCGGTGAGGCGTCCTTTCAGTTCGGCGAGCATCCGGTTGATGTCGGCGCCTTTGGCGATCAGGTGGCCGTGCCCGCGGTGGGTGCTGGTGATGGTGTCATCTTTGCGAAGTGCGCTGCAGACGCCCACCGCAACCGCCTCCTGACCAATCGATGAGTGGAAGGGACCGCTCAAATATGCCGAGGTGTGAAGCAGCTCAGCCCCCTCTTCGAAGGCGCGGATGGTCAGCATCAGCCGATACATCTCGAGCAGCCGGCCTCGGTCCTTGCGGAGGGCCTCGACCACGGGCCGCGTCGAGTCGGAGACCAGTTGGGCGGTCAAGCGGGGAGTTCCGAGATCTCCGCGTCGTAGGTGACGGCGATCGTCGGCTGAACGCTCTGCGAGATCGGGCACGAGCGCTCGTGCACCGCCACCGCGCGCTCGGCGGCCGCCCGCATGCCCGCAGGGACCGTGACGAGGTAGTGCACGTGGACCCGCTTAAGCTTCACGACCGTCTCGGTCTCTTCGAAAAACCCCTCAACCTGGGCCTCCAGCCGGTCCGGTTCGCTTTGGATCTTGCGCGCCTCCAGCGCGCTCGCCAGAAGGCTCGTCATTCAAGAGCCAATGACGGCAGGTAAATAGTCGAAGGTGCCGGGCACCTCACTGGTCAGCTTGTCGTAGTGGTAATAGCGCCGGGCGTCTCCCATGATGCCAAACACCACCGGCTGGGGATGGTCGCCAAGGTAGGCGCGCCGGTAAATGCCATTGTCCTGGATGACCCGGGATCGCGCCACGTAGACCTGCTTCCCCATATGGTCCTCCCTCCAGAAAAGTGTTTGGTATCGTAGCACCTTGTTCGGTATCTGAGCACCGCTCCTGATTGACAAGGGCTCAACGCCGTGCTTGTATACGATACCGAACACTAATCCGTTATTTGCAGCAACGGAGGGGAACGTATGGCGAAATCTGTGGGGTCTGTGTCCATCGATGATCTAGTCGGTCTGCTCCAGGCTGGCCGGATGAGCCGGCGCGAATTCGTCTCGTCTGGGATTGCCCTGGGCCTGAGTCTTGGTGCCGTCTCGGCCATCCTGGCCGCGTGCGGGACGTCGACGACAACCGCAACCACCGGGGGGACGCTGACCACCGGGGTGGTGGGGGCGGTCGGGAAGTTCGATCCGCAGGGTTGGGCTGGGTTCACTTCGAACATCGCCACCAACCACGTCTTCCAGAGCCTGGTTCGGCTGAACTTTGACACCAGCGAGCTCGAGCCGTGCCTTGCGACCGCGTGGGAGACGCCGGACCCACTCACCTATATCTATCACCTCAGGAAAGGGGTCAAATTCCACAACGGTGACCCATTTACGGCGGACGACGTCGTCTTCAGCACCAACCGATCCAAGAAGGTCAGCTGGGGCTCGTATGCCCTTTCCAATCTGGATAGCGTCACCGCCCTCGACCCGTTCACCGTCCAGGTCAAGTTGTCCAAGCCCGACTGGCGATTCAAGTGGTTCTACTACTGGCCACCGGGTGCGATCCTGAGCAAGAAGTACCTCGAGTCGGTTGGGGAGGACGTCGCAGCGCAGAAGCCAGTGGGGACCAACGCCTTCAAACTAACGAGCTCGACCAGCAGTCAGGTCGTTCTCGAAAAGTTCGCCGACTATTGGGAGAAGGGGCTCCCGAAGGTCGACAAGGTCGTGCTGCGAGTCCTCGACGGCTCGACGATTCTCTCCGGACTCAAGACCGGCGAGATCCAGCTGTCGCCCGATGTGGGATTCGACCAGATGACGTTGGCGAGCTCGTTCTCGAACGTCGATATCAAGTCTCGAGTCGGGCCGCACATCGTCATGACCTATATGAACACCACGAAGGCGCCGTTCAACGACGTCAGGGTCCGGCAGGCGATCGCCGAAGCCCTGGACAACGCAGCGGCGCTGTCGGCCTATCCGGCCAAGTTTTACCTGCCGTCAAAGGGCGCCTGGATCCACCCTTCCTTCGAGTTCAGCGCCTACAACGAGACCAATGCGGTCTATACCAGCAACCTCGATAAGGCAAAGTCGATGCTGGCGCAAAGCTCGACCCCGAACGGCTTCAGCACCACGTGGACGGTGGCCGCAACTCGACCCCAGGAGCTGTCGGCCGTGCTCGGTGCCCAGGAGCGGTTGGGGAAGATTGGGATCAAGGTCGACATCAAGCAGCTGCCGGATCCCGATGTTGCCGGCGCCACGTACACCCGGCCACGACCCTTCGACATGATCACCTACAACTGGCTGCACAACCAGCCGCATGCGCTCGATCCAATGGCCGCGCTCCTCACAACGGATGCGCTTGCGGTCAGTAACTTCCCGGGTTACTCCAACCCCGCCTACGACGACGCAGTCGCCAAGGCGATCGTCGCGACCGACAAGACGGAAATCACGACGCATATGCGAACGCTCCAGATGATCCAGGTGCGCGATGTGCCACTGCTGGTCCACGGCTGGGACGGCATTCGCCGAGTGGCTCAGAAAAAGCTCGAGACGCCCGTCCAGACGCTGGTCGCCGAATATGACGATTGGTTCCGGCCGGCGCGGTTGACTTAGGTGTGACTTCGGGGGCTGGTTCGATACGGAGGGCCGGAACGTTCCGGCCCTCATGGTTTATGCGGAGGGTCGCTGCTTGAGCGTTCGGGTGCTCTCCATCATTCCAGTGCTCTTTGTTGCGTCGATCCTGATCTTCGTCGCCATGCGGGTCGTTCCCGGCGACCCCGTCACCGTCCTCGCCGAGGGATCCCCGCTGAGCGTCGAGCAGCGCCAGGCCCTGAGTCACCGCTATCACCTTGACCAGCCGATCGTCACCCAGTACGCATTGTGGATCGCCAATGCGGCCCACGGCGATTTCGGCCTGTCGCTGAAGTCCAATCGGCCGGTATCTCAGATTCTTGCCGAGAGCCTCCCGAACACGCTGCTCCTGCTACTCGGCGGCTTCCTCGTGTCGCTGATCATCTCGGTACCGCTCGGGATCTTCGCGGCACTCCGCGAAGGCCGCTGGGTCGACCAGGCCATCATCAGTCTCACGATGCTCCTTCTGTCGATCCCACTCTTCATCAGCTGCGTGCTGGCCATCTTCATCTTCGCTTTTCAGCTAGGCGTGCTTCCATCCTTTGGGACTGGGGCGGAGGGGGGCATCGGCTCGATCGTAGTCCACATGCTGCTGCCCTGGACCACCCTCGGGCTGGCGCTAGTTGCCGTGCAAACGGCAACTCTCCGCGCCGGGCTGGTGGATGTGCTGCGCCAGGAGTACATCGTGATGGCGCAGAGCCGCGGTCTCCCCTGGAGCCAGGTCGTGCGGCGCCACGCGTTGCGCAGCGCGCTGGTTCCCGTGGTTACGCTGCTCGGCCTGCAGCTCTCCTACATGATCGTGGGCTCGGTCTTCGTCGATTACATCTTCGGGCTGGGCGGCCTGGGCACCGTCCTGATCAATGCCGTCAATTTCCGAGATCTCCCGGTGGTCCAGGGAGCGGTCATGGTGGTCGCTACCTTCTTCGCGCTGGCGAACCTCGGCGTCGATCTGCTGGCGTCCCGACTGGACCCACGGTATGCGATCCGCTGAAATGGCCGAGACCCTGCTTGCCCGGCCGATCGCGCCGCCGACCGTCACGAGCGAGCGATCCCGTTTGGAACGAGCGCTTCACGACCGCCTCTTACTTCTGACCGGGGGCGTGATCGCCCTCTATGTGCTCGTCGGACTGATTGGGCCGCTGATCGCCCCGCAAGGTCCCTACACGTCACATCCTGGACTCAACTTTCATGCGCCCGACGGCCAATTTCTTCTCGGCACCGACAAGGAGGGCCGTGATGTTCTCAGTCGCCTCCTTTATGGAACCCGCTTTACGTTGATCGGCGCCTTTGGTGTCATGGCGATCGCCGCCTTGCTCGGGTTCATCTACGGCCTGGTCACGGCCTACGTTGGTGGATGGTTCGACTCGCTGTCGATGCGGCTGTTCGATGTCATCCTCTCGTTTCCCCCGCTGGTGCTCGCCATCGTGCTGGTTGCGACCTTCGGCCCGGGACTCTATTCCGTGATCATCGGGGTGGGCCTCGGGTACCTGCCCGCCATCGCCCGGATCATCCGATCCGAGGCCATGGTGCAGCGAAACCAGCAGTACGTCGCGGCCGCGGAGGGCCTCGGGTTTTCTTCTGTCCGGATCATCTTCAAGCACATCATGCCGAACACGACCTCGCAAATCATCGTGCAGGCGAGCATGAACCTCCCATACGCCATCATCGACATCGCCGGTCTCAGTTTCCTCGGGTTCGGCATTCAGCCACCGACACCCGACTGGGGCGGCATGCTGGCGGAAGGCCAGCGCGACCTCCTGTTTGCGCCCTGGCTGGCCATCGCGCCGGCCGCGGCGATCACCCTCCTCGTGCTCGCATGGAACGTCTTCGGCGCCCGGCTGCGCCGGGCCGTCGATCCAAAGCGCTACTGATGAGCGAACTGTTAACAGTGGCCGATCTCTCCGTTGATTTCATCATCGACGGAACTGCGGTGCCGGCGCTCGACCGGGTCACCTTTTCGGTCGGACGCGGCGAACGGTTGGGACTCGTGGGCGAGAGCGGCTCGGGCAAGAGCACCACCGCCCGGGCCATCCTGGGCCTGATTCAACCGCCTGGGCAGGTCACGCGGGGCGTCGTTGTCTTCGACGGGGTCGATCTTCGCCAGGCGGGGGACGATTCGCTCAACAATATCCGCGGAAAGCGGATCGCGCTCATTCCGCAGGACGCCTCGCTGGCGCTGAACCCGGTCCTTCGAGTCGGCGAACAGATGGACGAGATCCTGGCCCGTCATTTCCGGCTGTCGGCGCGGGAGCGACGCCACAAATGCGCCGAGGCGCTGCGGCGGATGGGCCTCGGCGATCCGGAGCGGGTGATGAATGCCTATAGCAGCCAACTCAGCGGCGGGATGAAGCAACGCGTCGGCATTGCGATGGCCCTGGTTTGCGACCCCGAACTCCTGATTGCCGATGACCCGACGTCCGCCGTCGACGTGACCATCCAGGCACAGATCCTTTACGAGTTCCGGGCGTTGACGGACCGACTGGGTCTCGCCGTCCTCTTCATCTCTCACGACCTCAGGGTCGTATCGACGCTCTGCTCTCGGATCGTTGTGCTCTATGCGGGACAGGTGGCTGAGGTGGGAACCGTCGAAGATTTGCTGGAACATCCGCATCACCCCTACACCTCGGCGCTCCTGAAGTGTTCGCCCAATGTCGCCCTCCGGGTCAATCCGCTGCCAATGGTGCCAGGTGCGTCACCAGACAGCCTCCAGGCGCTGCCTGGCTGTCGCTTCGAACCACGGTGCCCTCGGTCGCTGGCCCGCTGTGCCGTCGAAGCCCCAGCCCTGAGCGGAAACGGCCAGCGTGCCGCCTGCTGGAATCCACTCACATGACAGAGCCGCTCGTCGGCATCAAGGGACTGGTGAAGTACTTTCCAATTCCGCGCGGCGTGCGCATCTGGCACGAGCGCGAGACCGTCCACGCCGTCAACGGTGTCGATCTGACCATCGAGCGCGGGGAGTTCCTGGCGCTGGTGGGGGAGAGCGGATCCGGCAAAACGACGCTCGCCGGCTGCATCGCCGGCTTCGTCAAGCCCACCGCGGGCGCCATCCGCTTCGACGGGAAGCCGCTGATCGAGGTCCAGGGTACCAACGGCACTGGACGCGTCATTCAACACGCCTCGCATCGGCAGATGGCCACCAGCATCCAGATGGTCTTTCAAGACCCGAGCTCCGCGCTGAATCCGAGGCAGCGGATCGGCGATACACTGACGGAGCCGCTGCTCGTGCACGGGCTGATGTCGAGGGTCGAGGCGAAGAAAAGGGTGGGGGATCTGCTCGAGCTGACCGGTATTCGGCCTTCCATGTGGAGCCGCTATCCCCACGAGCTGAACAGCGGCCAGCGGCAGCGCGTGGTGATCGCCCGCGCCTTGACGGTGAACCCCGTTCTTCTGATCGCAGATGAGCCGGTGTCGAAGCTCGATGTCTCGATGCAAGGCCAGATCCTCAATTTGCTGCTCGATCTTCACCGGCAGCTCGGGCTCACCATCCTTTTCATCACCCACGACCTCTCCGTGGTCCGCCAGGTTGCAGACCGCGTGATCGTGATGTACCTGGGGCGGGTGATGGAAGCCTGCAGCGCCGATGCCTTTTTCTCGAGCCCGCGCCATCCCTACAGCGAGGCCCTCGTCGCATCGACGCCGCGAGTCCGCGCCCAGCCGGAGCGAGGCATCCACATCAAGGGCGAGATTCCGAGCCCGATTCACCCGCCACCAGGGTGCCCATTCTCGACGCGATGCCCGGAGGTGATTGCCGCCTGCGAACAAGTCGTGCCGCCGCTTCACGAGGTCGCGCCCAACCAACTGGTTGCGTGCATCCGAAGGTGAGACATCGTCCAAATCGTCAAGGGGAGGTACCCGATGGATCATTCAACTGAGAACGAAACGTCGCTCACGGGCAGCCTGGCAAAGGGACTGGCCGTGCTGGCGGTGTTCGGTCCAGACAATCCGAGCATGGGCGTCTCCGAGATCGCACGGTACGTGCAGATCAACCGCGCGACGGCGTACCGGATCGTCTCGGCGCTGACCTCACTCGGGTTTCTCGAGCAGATCGACCGCGGCGGCGGCCGCCGCGAGTATCGTCCCGGCCTCAAGGTGCTGCTCCTCGGGCGGGCGGCGCTGGAGAGCCTCGAGCTCCCTGAGCTTGCGCTGCCGTACCTGCAGCAGCTCCAGGCGCAGGTAGGTGAGACCGTGAACATGGCTATCCTCGACGGTGCCTCGATCGTCTACATCCTGCGTCTCAAGACTGCCATCATCGTCAACATCCGCCTCTTCGTCGGAAGCAGGCTCTCGGCACACTGCACCTCGATGGGAAAGGCGATGCTCGCGTTTCTGCCCGAGGACGAGCTCGAAGCGGTCCTCGACCAGATCGATTACCAACCGTTGACTGAGCGAACGGCCCGGGGCCGTCAGCAGCTATTGGCTGATCTCGAAAATGTTCGCCGCCTGGGCTTCGCGGTCAATGACCAGGAACTCGCGCTCGGGCTGCGATCCGTTGCCTCGCCGGTCTTCAACCGGCATCGTGTCGTAGCTGCCGTCAACATCGCGGTGCCCGCAGGTCGGGTCGGCTATGACCGGGTGTCACAGGACCTCGCCCCGGCCATCCGCAACACCGCCCAGCGGATCTCGAATGCGCTGAGCGAGCTTTCCTCCCCAGAGATCGCACCGCCGGGGGTCGTGGTGGGCAACGAGGCATTCACACGATGATTTCGGATGGCACGCTCAAGGACAAGATCGAATCGGCCTATCGGGGAAAGACCGGCAAGTCAGCCGGGCTGAACGCAAGAGCGTCGAACATCCTTCCTATGGGGGTGAGCGGCGCGGCCAAATTCTACGAGCCGTATCCGGTGTACCTGGCGCGTGCGGAGGGCGGCCAGGTGTGGGATGTCGACGGCAATGAGTACGTGGACTACTTGATGGGCGCAGGCCCTGGGATCCTGGGCCATCGCCATCCGCTGGTCCATCGAGCGGTCAAGCAGCAGCTCGACGAGATCACCCAGGTGCTCGCGCCAACCGAGCTCGAAATTGAGTTCGCGGAGCGCCTGCGTCACCATATGCCGTACCTGGAGCGCATCCGGTTCACCAACACGGGTTCCGAAGCCGTGCGGACCTGCCTGCGCGCAGCCCGGGCATTTACCGGACGGACGGGCTTCGCCAAGTTCGAGGGTGGATTTCACGGTTCGGACGACGCCTTCATGATCTCGGGCACTAACACTGCCGGCCCTGCCGCGACCCCAAACCCAGCGTTCGATTCGGCCGGGATTCCCTCCTACGTCGCCGATGACGTCCTCGTGCTGCCCTACAACGACGCGGCTCGCGCCGCTGAGCTCATCGACCTGCACCGAGACCGACTCGCGGCGGTGTTTATGGAGCCCGTCGCGTTTTCGACCGGCGGCGCAATCCCGGCCAGCCGGGACTTCGTCGAGTCGGTGCGAAAGGTGACGGAACGCCACGGCATCCTGCTCGTCTTCGACGAGGTCGTCACCTCGCTGCGCATGGGCCTAAAGGGTGCCCCCGCCTACCTTGGCGTGGTCCCGGATCTCTCCGCGATCGGGAAGGCGGTCGGCGGCGGGTTCCCGCTGGGCGCGATGGGCGGACGCGCCGAGGTCATGGACGAGGTGCTCGGCCGGCCGTCACTGGCAAACGGGAAACGCATCTTTCACTCCGGCACGTTCACGGCCAACCCGATTTCGATCGCCGCGGGCATGGCGGCCCTGCGCGTCCTCGAAACTGAGCCCGTTTTGGAGCGGATCGACGCCCTGGCAGAGCGGCTTCGACAAGGCCTGCGCCGACTGTTTACGGCTTACGAGGTGAATGCCCACGTCACGGGCGTGCGGTCGATCTTCCAGGTTCACTTCAGTGAGACCGAGCCCCGGAGCCGCCGTGACATCGTCCAGGGGGACCGGGAGCTGACTCGACTGTTCCTCCTTGGCCTCGTCGCCGAGGGTGTTCTCTGGCCCCCGATCCATCCTGGCGTGACGAGCTACGGGCACAGTGACGTCGACATCGACCGTTCGCTGGCGGCCGCGGAACGGCTGATGCCGCTGTTCGAAGCTCATTGATGCCGAGTACGCAAGCCGGGGGGACGAAAGTGGCGAAGGTGATGACAATGTCGGAGGCGGTGCGCCAGTTCGTGAGCGATGGCGATCTTGTGTACGTGGCGGGCTTCTCCCATGCCATCGCCTTCTCGTCCGGACACGAGATCATCCGCCAGCGAAAGCGGAACCTCACTCTCTGCCGCGCGACCCCCGACGTGATCTACGACCAGATGGTGGCGGCGGGCTGCGCCCGGAAACTCATCTTCAGCTGGGTCGGGAATCCGGGCCTTGGCAATCTTCACTGCATCAGCCGTGCTCTGGCCGACGGGCTGGAATTCGAGGAGTACTCGCATTTCCAGATGCTGGCGCGGCTGGTGGCCGGAGGGACAGGCCTGCCGTTCTACCCCATGCCCGATGGATCAGGTGGCGAGCTGGCCCGCCATAACTCCAACCTGAAGACCGTCACGGACCCTTTCTCCGGATCGAAGTGGATCGCGGTACCGCCGCTGCGACCCGACGTGGTCTTCATCCATGTCCAGCGGAGCGATCGCAAGGGAAACATCCAGATGTGGGGGGTTGTCGGTGACGTCCGTGACGCGGCTGCATCGGGCCGCTCCGTGATCGCCTCCGTCGAATCCATCGTTCCCGACGACGTCGTGCGACGTGATCCGAACCGAACTATCCTCCCGGGCTTCCTCGTCGATGCGGTCGTTCTCGAGCCCTGGGGAGCGCATCCGTCTCCGGTCCAGGGGCACTACGACCGTGACAACGAGGCCTATCGGAGCTGGTCAACCATCTCCAAGGAACCGAATCGAGTTGTGGAGTTCCTGGACGAGTGGGTCTACGGCGTGGATAGCCGGGCAGAGTATGTGTGGCGGCAATCGCCACGATTGAACGCGCTCGAAGTCGGCACCGGCCTCAGTGAACCGGTGAACTATGGCGGTGCCTGACCTGCTGGCCGCGGCAAGTCGCCGCGAGGAGATGCTGGTGCTTGGTGCCCGCGCCCTCAAGGGGCGGACGACGGTCTTGGTGGGGATCGGTCAGCCCAACCTGGCGGCGGCGCTGGGCAAGCTGCTCTACACACCGGAGCTGATCATGATGTACGAATCCGGCATCATCGACGGCGGCTCGGAGAAGTTGGCGCTCTCCATCGGCGATCCAGCCCTGGTCAAGGGGGCGGCAGCGATCTGCTCGATGTTCGAGCTTTTCGCGTACTACCTAGGAGGCCGGCGGATCGATGCAGGATTCGTGAGCGCGGCCCAGATCGGCCGGGCCGGAGACATCAACACCACCGTGATCGGGACCTATGCAGATCCCACGGTGCGTCTCCCGGGCAGCGGTGGGGCCAGCGATATCGCGCTCCTGGTTGACGAGCTCCTCGTAATGATGCCGCATGAGAAGCGCCGCTTTCCCGAGCGAGTCGACTTCGTCACGTCGTCAGCGGGAAGGTCGATGACGGTGATTACGGACCTCGCCACCCTGGTCATGTCTGACGGCGAGCTGGTGGTCACCGCCATTCGGCGAGGCGTGACCCGTGACCAGGTCAGAGCCGAGACGGGGTGGCCGGTTTCCTTCACCGACCCGCTGGGATCGACCCCGCCGGTCACCGCGGACGAGCTGGCGGCTGTCCGCCGGCTCGACAAAGACGGCCTGTACTCCTAGGGAAACCGCGACGTCAAGCAGCATCAACGTCGGGATCAGTGTCTCCTTCCAGAACCCGGCGCAATGGCGCATTCCCTGGCCCGCGCTGTACGGCGAGACCCTCGAGTTCATTCGAGCCGCCGAGGCGATGGGCGTCGACGAGGTATGGCTCTCGGAGCACCACTTTGCCGATGATGGAACGTGTCCCGCCCTGTTGCCGGTCGCCGCGGCGATCGCGGCCACGACCAGCCGAATCCGGATCGGTACCAAGGTGATGCTGCTGCCGTTTCACAACCCCGTTCGGCTGGCCGAGGATGCCGCGGTTGTTGACATCGTGTCGCACGGACGGCTCGACCTCGGGCTGGCGGCCGGCTACCGGCCTGCGGAGTTTGCCGGATTTGGCATCGGCCGATCGGAGCGAGCCGCCCGGATGGACGAGGGGCTGTTGGTTCTCAGGCGCGCGCTCAGTGGCGAAGCCTTCGAACACCATGGCCGCTTCTTTGATCTCGGGCCGCTGCGAATCGTCCCGCCGCCCGTGCAGCGGCCGATTCCTCTGTGGCTGGGTGGCCGTAGCGCCGCCGCGATGCGGCGGGCCGCCCGGAACCGAGCACACCTGCAGCTGGCCGACTTCATCTTGGAGCATGCCATGAGCGATTACGGGCTTTACAAGGAAGCGCTACTCGCTGAGGGGGCAGACCCATCCCAGTACGCCGTAGCCGCGGTCGCCACCGCTTTCCTGGACGAGGACCGGGAGCGTGCCTGGCACACCGCCGCAGACCACCTGCTCTATCAGCAGAATCTTTACCAGCAGTGGTTCACCGAGGCGTCGGACAGGTCGGCCGATCACTACGAGCCAATGGAGAACACATCACAGCTGAAACGTGGCAGCTATCTGATCGGCGACCCAGACGACATTCTTCTCCAGCTCCGCGACTACCACCGGCAGGTCCCCTTCACGCATCTCAGTGTGTGGATGCTGTTGCCCGGGATGCGCCTCACTCCGGCACTCAAGTCGCTGGAGTTGTTCTGCCGAAGGGTTCTTCCCGCGCTGGACTGACCCTAGCGCGAGCCGGCAGTCGCAGGCTCGAGGTTGGCAACAGCCGGGATGACCTTTTCGCCAATGATCTCGAGCGGCTTGATACGCTGGAGGTGCGGCACCCCGCCGATCACCGTCTGGATCCCCATGCCGGCCAGCCAGTTTAGGCCGCCGATGACCTTGCCGAGGTTTTCCCCGTTTTCGCCGACATTGAGGGCGAACATCGCCGTCTTCTCGATCTCGTCGTAATTGCGGCCGACCGCCTGGCAGTGCTCGCGCAGGATGTCGAGCTTGCGCGGGATTTCGGGGGTGGGGAAGAGGTTGCAGGCGTCGGCATACTGCGCGACGAGGCGCAGGGTCTTCTTCTCGCCGCCGCCGCCGATCAGGATGGGTGGGTGCGGACGAGTGAGGGATTGGGGCGAATTGAGGAGCCGTTCCGGCTGGTAATGCTTACCAGGGAGCGGCTTCTCGGTGCCGCGCTTGCCTTCCCACATGGCAAGGCAGATCTGCAGCGTCTCCTCGAGCCGTTCGAAACGCTCACTAATAGGAGGGAAGGGAATGCCGAGGCCGCGGCTCTCCGCTTCGTTCCAGGCCGCTCCGATGCCGAGCCAGGCGCGCCCACCGGAGAGGACGTCGAGCGTGGTCACAGTTTTCGCCAGGATGCCCGGGTAACGGTAAACGGCGCCGGTGACCATGGTGCCGAGCTTCGCGCGCGAAGTGACGGCGGCCATGTAGCTGAGTGCGCTGTAGCCCTCGAGCATGTCATGGTGTTCCGGGCCGTTCATGCGTATCTGCCAGAAGTGATCCATCACCCAGATGGAGTGGAAGCCGGCCTGGTCGGCCGCGCGCGCAATCTTGCCGAGCGTGCTCCCCAGCTCGGTCGGGCCGCCGGGCCAGGTGAAATCATCAACAGTAAGTCCGATCTTCATAGCTCCTCCTCAGACGATCGAAACGTTCTCTCTCATGATGCATGGCCAAGCCTCGTGTGCATCGGCCGATGCTACACTGTGCGCCAACCAAAACAGGGTGGGACCACCAGGATTTCGGCGCAGGGGAGGGAGCTCGGCGTGACGCCTGAAAAGGTGGCCATCGTAACCGGCGGTGGCTCCGGAATCGGTCGGGCCGTGGCTCTCGCGCTCGTCGCCGAAGGATATTCCGTTGTCGTCGCGGGACGGCGAAAGGAGCTGCTTGAGGCCACGGCCCACCAGGCGTCCCTAACAGGAGAAGGGATCCTGCCCATCGCCACGGACGTTGGGGACCCTGCGTCCGTCAAGCACCTCTTCGCCACCTCGAAGGATTGCTTTGGACGTCTCGACCTGCTTTTCAACAACGCCGGACAACTCGCCCCATCCGTCCCCATTGAAGACCTAACTTACGAGCAGTGGAAGGCGGTCGTAGATACGAACCTGACAGGCGCCTTCCTGTGCACTCAGCAAGCCGTCAAGATCATGAAAGCGCAGCAGCCGCGCGGCGGCCGAATCATCAACAATGGCTCAATCTCGGCGCAAACTCCTCGCCCGCATTCAGCGCCATACACGGCCACCAAGCACGCCATGACTGGGCTGACCAAGTCGACGGCTCTGGATGGCCGCCCCTACGACATCGCGTGCGGTCAAATTGACGCAGGCAACGCGACGACCGAGATGACAAATGGGATGGCGACCGGTGTCCTGCAAGCGTCCGGTCAGGTCGCAACCGAGCCGACAATTGATGTGCAGCATGTCGTCGCGGCGGTGCTCTACATGGCCAGCCTCCCCCTTGACGCCAACGTACTGTTCATAACGGTCATGGCGACGAAAATGCCGTTCGTCGGCCGCGGATAGAGACTCGCGGCTTCGACGAAATTGCCTGATAGAAAACAGGAGGCTCGGAGTCAGCCCGTTTGCCCGAGGTCCGTGTTCAGGCGCATGACGAGAGAGGTCCATGCCGCTGTTGGCATAGGCTGCCCGCAGCCCAATTGGGCGAAGACTCGAATTGGGGCACTCCTGATCCGTCACCTCGAACCGTCCTGATAATGGTTGGTAGCTGATTCAAAAAGACCGTCTGCATTTGCCCGAGCACCAATGGGATTCAGAGCGCGAAGAACGTCGGTGCCGAGCCGTCTCCACCGAACAATCTAAGCACTCCCGCCTCGCAGAACTAGGCAAAGCCAACCCCATTGGAGGCTGAAGGGAACCAGGAAGATGTCTCCGCTACTGAAGCGGAACCGATCGGGCTGACCTCTATCATCCGAGCCAGCGGATGAAACCGGTGCTCTGCGTGCGGAATGATCGCGACGACACGCTCGGGATCACCGTGGCGGCGCTGGCCGAACATGGGGTGCCGGTCATGCGGCTCGATGCCTTTGACGTCGAGCCGCGATGGCCCGGCCTCGATGAGATCAGCGGCCTGATGGTGTTTGGGGGTGAGATGAATGCCGACGAAATCGACCGCTATCCCTACCTGCTGACCCAGCGCGATCTGATGCGGCATGCCGTCGACGCCGGCCTACCAGTGCTCGGCATCTGTCTGGGCGCCCAGATGATGGCCCGCGCCTTCGATGCCCGGGTCTACCGCGCACCGGTCCGCGAGCTGGGATTCAAGCCGGTGCGGATGACGGCAGCCGGCGACACGGACCCGCTACTCGGCGCGTTCCACACCGGCGACCGGGTTTTCCAGTGGCATGAAGATGCGTTCGACCTGCCCGACGGCGCCGAGCTGCTGGCCGCGGGTGATGACGTCCAGGTGCAGGCGTTCCGGATGGGACGCAACGCGTGGGGCGTCCAGTTTCATTTCGAGGTCGATGCCGAGGGTGTGGACGCCTGGCTGCGAGTCGCCGAGCCGAGCCTCGAGCGAGTGTGGAAACGCAGCGCGGAAGAGGTCCGCGAGGAGCTGCGGCTTTACCTCGACGCGCAGCAGCAACGATCGCGGCAGCTGTTCGACGCCTTTGCGCGCCTCGTCGAGAGTCCGCTACACCCGCTCTAGCGCCGCGTAGACCCTCATCATTTCCCTCCCCCTCTGGGGGAGGGCAGGGTAGGGGCCTGCAACAGCGCGAGACGAATTGTTTCCAGGACGCTAGTGGTTCGCTGGAGAACGTCGTTGTCCCAGAACCGGAGCACCCTGAAGTTTCGGGATTCGAGAAATGCGGTGCGCTCGTGATCTTCCTTCGAGTTCAGATGCTGGCTTTCATCGACTTCGACGACTTGTCAGCGCTACACCCGCTCTAACGGCGTATAGAAGACGCGGACGGCTTCGGGAAGCGATTCGACCAGATCATCTGGAAGGTGCTGACCCGATTGTGAGCGGCCCCAGGTCTCGGAGACGAACTCGTCGACCCAGCTACGAGCCAGTTGCATCACGGCAGGTCGCGGCATCTGGGCGCCCTGGAGTAGTTGTTCCCGTTCGGCGAGGAAGGCCTCGAACTCCACGAGGTAGCGGCGCCCCCGCTCTCTCATGATCGCAAGCAGCTCATCGTGTTCCGAGCTCGAGCGGGTCGCCTGTAGCTGCCGGATCTTGAGCCCGGCCATATCGTCGACAAAGGCCTGGGCAATCGGCATGACTTCGGCGCGAAGCTTTTGAATATTGCGAATCCGATCAGGACCGATCATCTGGGCCCAGTGCTGCCGTCCCTTGGCGTCGCCGAGCTGGCAGGCGCCATAGTAGTGGCCGGGTTCGCCCGGCACCTGCCTGGTCTCCATGTGCCGGCACGACCAGATGGTGTGGAGCGGCCGATCGTTGGAGTCGACCACGATCGCGTGCCGGGTTTGGTACGTCGGGCACTCGTTAAAATCCGCGCGAAATGGCTTCGGGTAAGGACACGCGTCCGCCGACCGCGCGCTCCCCTGCCCTGTCCCTCTTTGCCCCATCCTCACTATGTTCCGCAATAGTTGCCCAATAACTATCCGAAGAATAGAGCAAGCTGGCTAATTCCGCAAGCACGGGTGCAAAACATGTCGAGGTATTGCGCAGCTAATAGTCCAACCGTCATACTTGGGTGCCGTGGGATCGTCCGGAGAGCAGCCCGTCTATAGCATCGGCGCGATCGCCCAGATGCTCGAGGTCCCGGCGTCCACGCTGCGCGCCTGGGAAGACCGCTATGGGGTGGTCGTCCCAACTCGCAGTGGCGGGTCACAGCGGCTCTACTCCCGAAACCAGCTCGAGCGCCTGCGCTTCGTCAAACGGCAGATCGAGAGTGGGATGAGCGCCGCCGACGCCCATCGGCTGCTGGGCCAGGAGCTTGAGTTAGGCAGGCTTCCGACCGACGCGGTTAGCGAGCGGGAGGAGCTTCATCCGCTGATCCTCATCGCCGAGCGAGATCCCTACGCGGCGCAACTGTCCGAGTACTTCTTGCGGACCGAGGGCTACGAGGTGGCAACCGCGCTCGATGCGATCCAGGCGAGGCTCCAGTTCGAAGAGCGGTCGCCCGACCTGGTCGTGCTCGACCTCTTGATCTCAGGCGGCGCCGGATTTCGGTTGTGTCGGGAATTCACCGCACGGGTCGGGACGCGCGTCCTCGCGGTCTCGGCGCTCGATAGCGCCGAGGAGGCCTTGCAGGCGGGGGCCAGTGCCTTCCTCTATAAGCCGATCGAGCCGCTGCAGCTGGTCTCGACGGTGCGCGACCTGATGGGGACCAGCGCCCTTGCACGATCCGCCGCCAGAGCAAAGGTGAAGTGAGCGACCGCCTTACGAGCGGACAGCCACGGCTCGACGCGATCCTCCACGGCGGACTCCCCGCCAACGGAATCAACATGGTCATCGGCGCGCCCGGCAGTGGTAAGACCATTCTGACCGAGCAGTACATCTTTCGGAATGCCACGGTCGAGCGCCCGGCGCTTTATCTCTCGACCGTCTCGGAGCCCTTCGACAAGATCATCCGCTATGCTCAAAGCCTCGAATTCTTTGACGCCGGGGCGATCGGGACGCGAGTGATCTACGAAGACCTGGGACAGGCGCTGCGGGACCACGGCCTGCCAGCCGTGTTGACGCGGATCGATGCCCTGATCAAGGAACATCACCCGGGGTTGGTGGTGATCGACAGTTTCAGGGCGCTCCATGCGTTCGCTTCCGATCAGGCGGAGTTTCGGCGCTTTCTGCATGACCTCGCCGGACGGCTGACCGCGCTCGCGGCGTCGTCGTTCTGGGTGGGTGAGTACGACGCGGCCGAATCGTCGGAGGCGGCGGAATTCGCCGTGGCCGACGCCATCATTTCGCTGGGCACGACCCGGATAGCCGAACGCCAGACGCGGATTCTGCAGATTCGCAAGCTGCGTGGCAGCGCCTTCGCCGCAGGGGAACACGCCTATCGCATCACGGCGGCCGGTTTGGATGTCTTCCCTCGGTTGGCCGATGCTCTTGAAACCGCGGATTATGCGCTGGGTACCGTGCGGCAGTCCACCGGGGTCGAGGCCCTCGACACGCTCCTCGCTGACGGGTACTGGCCTGGTTCGACGACCTTGGTCTGCGGACCGTCCGGCGTGGGCAAGACGCTGATCGGTCTGCACTTCATCTTCCAGGGCGCCAAAGCGGGACAGCCGGGCGTGATTGCGACCCTTCAAGAAAATCAAATTCAGCTCGCCCGCATCGTCGAGGGCTTCGGTTGGTCGCTCGACCAGCCAGGCGTTCACCTGATGGCCCGGTCGCCGGTGGACGTCTACATCGACGAGTGGGTCTATGAGCTCCTCGACCTGATCGAGAAAACGGGTGCCAAACGCGTCCTGCTCGACAGCCTGGCCGACCTCTACTTCACGATTGGTGATCCGGTCCGGTTTCGAGAGTGGATGTACTCGTTGACACAGCGCCTGGTTCGACTGGGGGTGAGCCTCTTCACGACGCTCGAGGTGCCGGAGCTTTTCGACGTCGTCCGCGTCTCGGAGCAGGGGATGTCCCATCTTTCCGACAACGTCCTGCTCCTCCAGTACATCCGGCGCGA
>Ga0070697_100001258_pt1 | contig 19148 bp, 11 predicted proteins | sample KBSK1501metaG_FD_65475 | JGI IMG/M metagenome (GOLD analysis project Ga0070697, IMG submission 65475) | Corn, switchgrass and miscanthus rhizosphere microbial communities from Kellogg Biological Station, Michigan, USA - KBS K1-50-1 metaG | ecosystem: Host-associated > Plants > Roots >... | reverse complement strand
GGACGGCCCAAAGGCTCCGCCAGCGGCCCGGCACCCCGCCACCCGGTACCCAAGAAAACCGGCAACAGCGACAAAACCGACACGCCAGCCGAAGGGTAGGAGGTTAAAACTTAAGCTTAGGCCGCGTGCGGCCGGGCCGCACAGCTGATGGTGAACCGGCAGGCTGAGCTGTTTTACAGCCCCGAGCTGTCCCCGGACACTCCGCACGCCGACCGGTCGGCGTGCTGGCCGCCGCTTTGGGTGAGCCGATGCTCGTCCCCAGGGCGGCAGCGACTACCAGGTCACGGTCGCAGAACCGGAACATCTGCGATCAGAAGGGCAGACCACGGCTCTACTTGGCCGAGATCCCGGATACCCTCCCGTTATGTCTGCTTAGTCCGTTCTCGTTTCTGATCTTGATCGCCGGTTTTGTCATCATTGGTGCATGGTCTGTTCGAGCGTCACACCGGTGCATCATGCGATGTGCATGGTGAGCTTCGCGTGGTGGACCGGGAATGTCCGTCGCTGACGGCTTCGCCTCTTCCTCTTCCTCATCGAGTGTTGGCGGCTCCGCCGCATGGTATCTGTCCGATCAGTCCGCGGCTTCGTAGTCGGGCTCGGCGGCGTGCTCGGCGGCGAGCTGGAGGATTCTCGCTGAGGGGATGATCTCTGGCTTGGGCGGCTGCAAGATCGCATCCCGGTCTGACGCCCGCCAGGCAGGCAAGGTCTCGCCGAGGTCGCCCCGAACCGGGTCTTGGCCAGGCGTAATCAGGCCCGGGCGTTCGTCGATCTCGGTGCGGAACGCCTCACGCTGTATGGCCAGATCGCGGATCCAGGCCGCCGTCTCGGTGCGTTTGCCGTCCGGGGCTGGATCCAGCTGCTCGTGTTCAGTGGCGCCAGCAGGCGCTGGTTCCCTGGAGCGGAGCGGCTCGATTCTCTGCCGGGTGCGGCGGCGGCGCAGTTCGGCGTCGGCGGCGATGGCCAAGCGCCGCGCGGAAGCGGTGGCATGATCCCATTCCTCCCGGTCGGCCATGACCTGGGCGAGGGCCCGTTCTCTCCGCCGGTAGTGGTCGCGCAGGGCGCGGTAGCTGGCGGCCAGGGTTTCGTGCCGCCCGGCGCAGTCGTGGTCGCCGGCCTTGCGGGCCGCATTAGCCTCGGCGTCGGCGCGGAGCGCGCCAAGGGCGGCGTCAAAGGCGCCGAGCCGGGACAGCCGCAGCTGTTTCCCGGCATGGCGGGGTGCCCAGGCGGTCTGCGCCGCGTAGGCGTCGCGGACCAGCCACAGCCGCCCGTCGGGCATGGCCCGGACGTCGGGTTGGCCGGCCGGGCCGAGGACCGCGAAGGCTTCGTGCCAGGCGGCCCGCTGGTCCGGTGCTTCCGGGCCGGGCTCGGGACCGAGCGGGTCATCTGGATGGTCGTAGCCGTACATTTCCCGGTATGCGGCGATGCGGGCGGCTTTCTGTTCCCAGCTGCGGCGGGCAGCGGAGTCGGCGGGTACCGGACCAAGAGCGCTGACTGCCCACGCGGGGCTGGTCAGGGTGGCGTGCCGACCGAGCCGCCGGGTGCGGTCGTCCATCATGACGGCGATCTGGGCCAGGTAGACGTCGCGGTCCGGGTCGGGCAGCTCGGGGACCCGCCGGGTCCAGGGGCCTTGGGGCTGGGGGAGCAGCGGGTCGATGCGCGGGCGGATCCGGGCGTCCAGCACGGCGGCGATGTCGCGGGATCCGGCCAGGTCCCGGGAGGCGATGGCGGTGCGGATGACGTCGGCGGGGTCCAGGCCGGCCAGTTCGGCGGCGTGCAGCGTACGGAACAGCCACCGGGCCCGGTGGGAGAGCTCGCTGCGGTGCCCGGGCGGCAGCGCGGCCATCACGAGCTCGCGGTAGCGGTCGTGGCGGGCGGCTTGGGTTTCGGCGGTCCAGATCGCGTGCAGGACGGCGAGGTGGTCGGCGTTGGCCAGGTTGCGGCGCCGGGTCTTGGTGGCCGAGAGTTCGGCGCCGTCGCGGCCCAGGACGTCGGCCAGCACGGCGATCGGCTCGAGCAGCTCGTGTCCGCCCGGACCCGGCGCTGGCTCGGAGGCCGGAAATCCCTGGCGTTCGCGAAGGGTGCGGTCGTAGCGCTCGAGTTCGGGGGCAGGGCGCGTGCCGGGTTGCGGGTCGGCGGGCTGGGCCGGGGCGGTTAACACGAAGACGAGGTTGGTGTCGGTGCCGCGGGTCATCGCGGGGTACAGCCATTGCCGGTCTTCGGTGCCGGTGACCAGGGCGATGCCGGTGTGGACGGTGGCGCCCTGGGCGGAGTGGCCGGTGATCGCGTAGGCGAGTTCGGACGACTGGTAGCCGTCATAGCGGAAGGCCCGGTCGGTGAACCGTCGCTGGCCGGTGGCCGGGTCGGGGTCAAAGAGGCGGCGGACCATGATGCCGCGCCGGGTGATGGCCTCGATCCGCAGGATGTCCCCATTGGCCAGGGCCCGGCCCGGCTCGCCCGCCTCCAGGCCGTGGTCGTTGGCTCGGCAGATGATCAGATCCCCGGCGGAGGCCTCGGCGCCGTCAGCGATCCTGATAGTCCGGCCGTTGTCGACCAGGCCGAAGTGGATCAGGTCGTCGCGGATCCGGGTGGACAGTTCCCGGCAGCGGGCCCAGTCCGCGGCCATCAGCAGCACGTTGCGCCCGGCCAGGTAGGTGGCGACGTAGGCGCGAGCGACTCGATCCATGGCCTGGTCGGGCGGCGCGCCGCGGATCCGGCCGTGCTGGTCGTACTCATCCAGCACGGTGGCATCTCCCTGGCGGAGCCGGAGGGAGGCGGCGCGTTCCCAGGTGGCGGTGAACCGGACGGGTTCGGCAAGCTGGACGTAGCCGAGCCGGCCCGCGAGCAGCATCATGGCGCCGCCGCCCTCGACCGCGGCGAGCTGTTCCTGGTCTCCCGCGAGGATCAGCTTGCAGCCGTTGCGGGCCGCGTACCCGGTGATGGCGGCCAGGTGGGTGATGGAGATCATGGAGCCTTCGTCGGCCACGATGAGCGAGCCTGGCGGGATCTGGCCGCGCCGGATGGCGGTGAGCAGCCGGGTGGTATTGACCGCTTCCCGTATCCCGGCTGCCCGGAGACCGTTGGTGGCGTTCTGGGATGTCGCGGTGCCGAACACCGGTCCGTCCCAGGCTCGGGCGATGGCGGCCAGGACTCTGGTCTTGCCGGTGCCGGCCGGGCCGGTGATCACCTCGACGGTGCGGGGCGAGGTGAGCGCGTGCCACGCGGCGGCGGCCTGGTCCAGACGCAGCCCGGGCGGCGCGGCGTGCCCGCGCGGGTCGTGCGCGTTGCCGTCGAGTTCCGCTTCAACGTGTAGCTATCCCGGTGACACCCACCGCAGCGTTGAGCGCGTCGAGCGCCGAACCCTGCCGGGCCGCGTCGGCTCGGTCGAACGGCCCGGTCCATGCCCACCCCACCTGGTCCCGCCGGTTCCTGGCGTTGCGCCATAGCGAGGTCGCGTTGGTGAGGATGAAGTCGCGGTATTCGGCGCGCGGGCTGTGCTGGTAGAGCTCGTACAGGTTCCTGATGAAGATGCCCTTGAATTGCGGCTGGTCGCTCTGTTTCCCCGACCAACCCACCCCGACCGACCTCCCGGGCTTCCCCGGCCAACCCACCCCGACCGACCTCCCGGCACGGCCCGCGCCTGGCCGCTCGTCCGGCTCGGCCAGGATGCCCGGCGGCACCGTCAGGTCGCGCAGCGCCGCTGCCGCGATGGCTTCCGCCTGCCCGAGGTAGGCGCCGTCGCCGGTGATCTCGTGCAGCACGGTGAGCCCGCCGATGATAACGCCCTGGTTGTAAGTCCAGGCCGTGCCGCCGTTGTTGGCGCACTCGTCGGTCAGCCCGTCGTTGACCAGGCCGGCTGGGCCGATCAGCCCGCTGGCGCTGAACCACTGCCATTCGCGCAGCGCCCAGTCGAGATAACCGCTGGCGCGGCGGCCGGGATCGGCCGTGCGCTGATGCAGGCAGCCCGCGGTGACCAAGAACAGCTCGTTCGGTATCGCGTTCTTGTAGGTTTTCTCGCGCGTCCACCACAAGCCGCCGCCGCACGTGTCGTCCCAGCCGGCTGCCATCACCGCGAACAGCTTTCTCGCCAGGTCCAGGTACTTCTCCTCGCCCATCAGGTCGAACGCCGCGATCCAGGCCAGCGCCCACCAGCCCACGTCGTCGTAAAATTCGTTGCTGAAGTCCGGGTTGACCCGCTGGGCTCTGCCGAACGTCGTCTCGATGACCGACAGGTATCTGCGCTCGCCGGTTCGCTGGCTGTGCTGGATCAGCGTGGTCAGCACGTTCGCGCAGTTCCACCAGCCCGCGGTCTTCCACAGCCCGGTCCTCGGGTTGTACCAGCGCTGCAGCGCGCTGGCGGCCGCGTCGGCCCAGGCCCGGTACTGCTCCGGCTCCGGCCGCATGGCTACGGGGTCGGACCGGCCGGCTGGTCCGTCGGATGCCCGGCGTTGAAGTGCAGCAGCGCGAGCACGCCGGTGGCCAGCGTGAGCCAGCGGGTCAGCGAATTGCGCGGCAGCAAGGCGAGCGTGACCCACGCTAGCGCGGTGTACCAGGGCAGCGACCATGGGGCCACCAGCACCCAGGCGAAGGTCAGCGCGCAGGTGGCCGCGAGCACGGCGGGCACGTCGGGGGACAGCCGGTTGTACAGGTACCAGGCCAGCGCGAGCAGCAGCGGCGGCCACAGCACGCCGGTCAGCGTCGATGTCGCCGACGGACTCATCAGATGGAAATGGTGGCTGGTCATCTGGACCAGCCGCCAGATCGACGGCGCGATCACCCACCTCGACGCCGGCGGCAGCGGCTTGAGCGCGCCTAGGCCGTAGCTGAAGTAGTACAGCCCGAACGTGACCACCACCGCGACGGCGCCGGTACGGACCAGGCGTACCCAGGCGCGTTCGCGGATCAGCGGCACGGCGATGCCCAGTCCGACGAACGCGGCGCTTATCTTGATCCCGCCGGCCAGGCCGATCACCAGGCCGACCGCGAGGTCATGCCAGACGGTCGCGCCACGGCGTGAGATCAGGATCGCCACGATCCCGGCCAGCGCGACGAAGGTATCGAGGTGGCCGCTCATGACGAATAGATAGATCAGCAGCGGGTTCGCGGCCCAGAGCAGGCCGGCGCGCACCGGGTTGGCCGCCGAGCGCAGCAGCAGGTACCCGACGACGAGGAACGCGATCGCGGTCACGATCATCAGGACCCAGATGGTCAGCCACGGCCTGCTGCCGCCCACGAGCGCCGCGGCCAGGTGCATCCAGGTGGCCACCGGCCCGTAGACCGAGGGGGTCCGCACCCACTGGATGCCGACCAGCGCGGTGTACGGATCGTGGAGACCGCCGGGCAGGTTGGCCGGCAGGTACACGTACGGATTGTGTCCGAGAGCGGCGATGCGCCCGTACGCGGCGTAGCTAGCCACGTCGGATGAGCCGACCGGGGTGATGTTCATCAGCACCGCGATCACCGCCGCCGCGGACCAGAAGACCCGCCGCGGGTCCGGGCGCCAGCCGAGGCTGTTCGCCCACAGCATCCCGGCCAGGCCCAGGCAGCACAGCGTGAGGCCGGCGTTCATGATGAAGTTGGTGAGATAGGAGGAAAGCGCCGGCGCGCCCAGCCGGTGCGCTAGCGAGGTGAGCGGCAGCAGCACCGGCAACGTCGCGCCGCCCGTGGCGGGCGCGGTCGCACACAGCCCGGTGAAGGCGACCAGCCCGAGCCCTATCGCGGACAGCGACATCGCGGGCAGCGGCCGGGCCAGCGGGCTGGACGCGAGCACCCGGATGAGCACGCCCATCATCGCCTCGACCCGCCCGCCGGGTATCGGCGGATCGGCGAGCTTCGGACCCAGTACGGTGGCGTTCTTCGCCAAGGCGGGATCCTGCGCTGTGGTGACCGGGCCCCGGGTCTCGGTCATCACGTCATCCGGGGCGAGCGCGTCCGAATCGTGCCCCGGCTTCCGCAGGCCGCGCTGAGCGCGCAGCCAGCAGCGGCACGGCGGAGCAACATCCGTTCGGCTTCATCGAGGGTGCCAGGCCGCATCGCCTCATCCATACTTATGGCGGTTGTTAAGAAGAGTAGCGCGGTCCCGGCGCCCGCCGGCCGGTTTGACGCCCGGGATCCCCGTGCTGTGCGAGCGCATTACCCTTCCCGCCCTCGCTAGGCTTGCCCTCATCTGATTTGGGGTGACAGGTAACCTGGCACATCGGGTAGCGGGATGGGGTTAGCTGGAGACTATGGGTCCGTGGCCTGGGTCCCGCCTGGCTGGGCCGGCGCTCGCGCTGGCTCGACGTGTCACGCCGGGGATCACCGGACGATGCCGGCGCCTGCCGCGGCGGCATTGGCCGCTGCTCGTCGTGCTGGCGTGTGCCGCCGCACTGCGCGCCGTGGTGCTGCTGGCGTACCGGCCGGCGCTGATCTTTCCCGACAGCGAGCGGTACCTGCAGTACACCCAGCAGTACATTGCCGGGCACTGGTCTCCGGACTGGCTGCGCACTTCCGGCTACTCGCTGCTGCTCATCCCGGCGGTGCTGATCCATAACCTCATCGTGGTTCCGCTCGTGCAGCACCTGCTCGGGCTCGCCACCGCGGTGCTTATCTACGCGGTCCTCATCCACTTCGGCAGCCGGCGCTGGCTCGCCGCGCTGGCGACCATCCCGGTGCTGTTCGATCCGCTCCAACTCGATATCGAGCAGTACATCCTCACCGACGTCAGCGCGACGTTCCTGGTGACTGCCGCGCTGGTCGTGCTGGTGTGGAAGCGCGGCGAAGTGGGCCGGGTGGCGCCCGTGGTCGCCGGGCTGTTGCTTGCCACGGCCACGGACATCAGGCAATCCGACCTGATCGTGATCATCCCGGCGATGGTCTATCTCGTGGCCGCTGTCCGGCCCTGGCGCCGCATCGCGGTGCGGGTGTCGCTGCTTATCGCCGGTTTTCTGCTGCCCGTGGCCGGCTACCTGGGGTGGTTTCAGGTGGCACGCGGCCAGTTCGACTTCGTCAGCTATAACGGCGAGTTCATGTACGGGCGGATCGCGCAGTTCATCGACTGCGCCGGCGTGTCGATGCCGGCGTATGAGCGACACCTGTGCCCGCAGCAACCACCGGCCCAGCGCAACCCGGACTTCTACATGTGGGCACCGCAGTCGCCCCAGGTGACCCTCAAGGCGCCGCCCGGGATGAGCAAAGACGACATCATTATCGACTTCGACCGGCGGATCATCGAACACCAGCCGCTGACCTACCTCAAGGTGATGGCCGGCGACGTCCTCTACAGCTTCTCCCCCGTCCGCGGCGCCGGGCCCGAGCAGTACCCGATCTGGTACCACGAGTTCCACCCGTACTACCCGGTCTACGTAGGCGCGATCGCCACCCTGCGGACGGCCGGTCACACCGGTCCGACCATCGAACCCGCGCTCGCCGATTTCCTGTCTGGTTACGGCCGGTACGTCTACGTGCCGGGCCCGCTGCTCGCCGCCGGCCTCGCCCTCGGCCTGGCCGGAATGGCGGGTATCGGCCGGGCGCGACGCAGCGGGCTGCGCGCGCCCTGCCTGCTGTTCACGCTCGGCACTATCGCCGCAGTCGAGCCCCCGTTCGTCATCGCCACCTTCGACTGGCGGTACGAGCTGCCGCAACTCTCGCTTATCCCGATCGCCGCGGTTCTCGGCGTCACGGCCCTGGTCGGCTGGCGCCGTGCCGCGGCCGCTTGTCAAGCCGGGAGTGCAGCCAGAGGAGGCAGGCTAGCGCCAGCGCCCAGATCGGGCTGAGCAGCAACAACAGACCCAGCACCGCCAGCGGACTTTCGCCGCCGCTGCCGATCGAGGCGACCGTGGCCATGCCTGCCACGAGGATCGCGTACATGCCCGCCTTGGCGGCGTTGCTCTCCCTCAGCCGGGCCATGCCCCGGCCTGGCCCGGTCGGGCGGCCGCCCGCGGCCAGTCCGGCCGGGATATCGTCGGTGAGCCCGGCCAGCTCCGCGTAGGTCAGCGGGGCGAGCGCCCGGCCTACCCGCTCGTCGAGCTCGTCTTTGGTCAGCCGGCCCTGGACGAACGCGGCCTTGAGCGCGTCGATCGCCTGCTCGCGGTCGGTGCGTGCCGACCGCAAGCGGCCGTAGCCATAGCCGTCCGGAGCTGCCGCGGTCTGGTCTCCCGGTCCTGTCGCCACGGGTGCCTCCCCGCCAGAGAAATGCCAGTAAAAGCCTAACCTGGCCGCTCGTCAGGCGATACCTCCCGACCGGCGTGACCCCCTCGGCCGCATCCTCTCGTCTCCTCGCAAGACCTGCCTATTGACAAAAATCGTACATGTATTTCATACTAACTGAAGTCCGATACTGAGATCTGAGCAAAGATACGAGTCAGGTAGCGCGGCCGCCGATCGCGGCCGTAAGCAACCGGTAATCTCCTACAGGGCGATCGACGACTGCCGATGGTAGGTTTTCCCAGGTCAAACCCTCGAAATGGCATCCCCGCCGGGTTGACGGTCAGTCCGGCAGGCGCGGTGCGCGTTCCGTTCGCGCGGCGCACGCACCGGGTCCAGCCTGATCGGCGATCCTCGGCTGGATACGTCATGACCTGTGGTGATGGTGCCACCCGGCGCTGTTGCCCAGTGTGTGCCGCCGTTGCCGGCCGGAGCGGGCCCGGCGGCCGCCTGAATGAACACAGTCCGAACTCAGCTGAACCCTCTGCGTGGCTGCCACGTATCAGGGTTGCTGGTCGTTTTGTCCGCGCGGATGTTCCGGTGATCGGCTGTATCCGGTTCCGCACCGAGACTTCTTGGCGCACAATGGACCGCGAGGCCAGCACGAAAGGGACGGCTGCCCCGGGCTTGACCGGGGCGGGAACGTGCGGAGGTGTGATGGTTCGCGGGCCGAAATCCGGTAACGGAACGCGGTCGCCTGTGTACTATCTCGACCCGGCGGAGCTGGTCTCGCCGCGTCCGCGGGCTCGGGCGCTGGACAGCGAGCTGGATCCGCTGGCTGCGGGCATACAGGCCGATGGGTCGCTGGCGGCCCGCCCGGGGATCGGCGGCAGCTGGCGGGGCGCGGGCGGCAGGTGGCTGCTCTGGCCGCTGCGGGTCGTACTCTGGACCGCTCTGCTGGTCGTAGCGTTCCGTGGCATCACCGCGATCATCGTCAACTCCTCCCCGGCCCCGGCGGGCGGGACCGGCGCGGGCACCGCCACCGGGGAGTTCCCGGTTTCCCTGGCCGAGGCCTACGCCACCGAGTTCGGCCGGGTCTATCTCGGGTTCAGCCCGCAGAGCCTGGGCCAGCGAGAGCAGGCTCTCGCGGCCTTCGTGCCGCCCGCCGTCTCGGCCGCCAACCCGAGCCTGGGCTGGAACGGCGCGGGCCAGCTCAACCTGCAGTCTTTGCAGGTCGCCGGCATCAGGGTGCAGGATCCGCAGCACGCCGTGGTGACGTTGCTCGCCCTGCTCAGCGGCCAGCTCATGGAGCTGGGCGTGCCGGTCGCCGCCACCGGCAACGGGCTGGTGGTCACCGGAGAGCCCGCCTGGCTGCCCGCACCGCCGCGGATTTCGCCCCGGCCGGCCCCGGGCGGTTCTGACCGGGTGGCCCAAAGCCAGCTCATGAATGAGCTGCCGGCCTTTTTCCAGGCCTACGCCAGTGGTGATAGCGCCGCGCTGAACAGGTTCACCGTCCATGGCACGTCAGTGGCCGGGCTTGGCGGCGCGGTGACCTTTGACTCGATCAGCGCGCTTCACGTCCCGCCCGGCGGCGCCACTCGGCAGATAACGGTGACCGTGATCTGGCAGGTCCCCCAGCAGCCAGGACCGGCTGCGGGAAATCTAGGGATGACATCGAAACTAGAGATGACATATGGTATGTCGGTTGTCGACCTTCAAAGCGGCAAATGGTATGTAAAAGAGATTGGAGCGTCGTCCGAGGCGGTGGGTGCCCGATGACCAGGACAGGGCCAGCTGACGTCGCCATGTCCGCATGCGCTCATACCACAGCGAGCCGACCGGTTCCGGCTCGGCCTGGCTTCTGCGAACTGGTCTCCGTCTGGCCCGCCTCCGGCGCACCGACCGTCGTCCGGGCTGTGTTCCCCGGGTCGGCCTCCCTCAAACCTGCCTCCCGCCGCCCTCAGCCGGACCTCCACCCGCCTCCCAGCCCCCCTCGATGCGGCCCCATCGGCCCGCCCTGGCGCCGGGTCGGTCGCGGCTGCCGTGCCCGCGGTCGCCCGCGGTCGGGTATCCGCTTTACTTGTACCTGCTCGAGTGGCCTGCAGCAGCACTACCTGGAAGTTCAATTGCTCCCGGAAGGGACATGTTATGCATACTGATCTCGCCGCCGCGATGGCTCCAGTGGCCTTGAGCACGCAGGGTCTCGTCACCTACCTGCAGGGCCTGTTCGGGCCCTTGTTCCTTGGTATCGTCGGCATCGTAGCGATCTTCTTCCTCTTCACCCGCGAGATCACCCGATTCGTGCAGTTCATCGTGCTTGCCGTCGCCATTGCGGTCATCTTTTACACGCCAGGCATCGTGCATACGCTTGCCACTGGCATAGCGAACGCGCTCGGAGTCCACTGATCCCCGAATCAGGAAGAAGGAGCGCGTTACTAGTGGATCTCCCCACTTACACGAATATCTGGCGGATCGAGAAACGACTTTACAAGCTTTACGATTTTCGGTTGCCAGCACCTTTGCCGATCACCTGGATCGGAGTTTTCGCCGGGATCACAGTCCCTTACGTAATTTTCCTTATTGCTGTCGGATTGCCGTTCAACCACAACTTGGTATGGCTTTACGTACTTCCTCCCGGTGTCCTGACCTGGCTGACTACTAGACCGGTGATTGAAAACAAGCGGCTACCCGAGCTGGTGAGTTCGCAGGCCCGGTACATCGCTGAGCCGCGGACCTGGTGCCGGATGGCGCCGTTCGCAGAGAAGGACGAGATCCTGGTAACCGCCCGGGTGTGGCACCGGCATCCGCCCAAGGCCCGGCCGAAGAAGGCGAAGAAGGCCCGGGCCAAGGCCCGGTCGGCCGCACCCGAGCCGCAGCCCGCGGCGGTGGGCACGGAGGAACTGGCGTCGGCCGAGGTGCGCCCGGTCAAGGCCAGGCGGTCGGTCGCGAGCCCGGTGGCCGCGCGGCAGACGGCCTCGCCGCCACTCGTGTCACCAGCGGCCGGGCTGGGTGTCCCGCTGGCCGAGCACGAGCACGAGCAGGTGCCGGTGCAGGAACGCGCGCCGGCCCGCCGGGCTCCCAAGCGCGCCAAGGCCGAGCCTGAGCCGCGCCCGTCGTGGACTCCGTGGCCGAACGGACCGGAACCGGACGCCAGGGCGCTCGAGGTCGCGCACGACTCCGATCCCGGCTTCCGCTCCGATCCCGGCTTCCGCGACATGGGCGAGCCGCCGGCCTCTTTCGGCCCGGCATCCTGGCCCTCGCCCGGGGCCAACCTGCTCCCGCTGGTCCGCCCACGCCCGGAGCCGATCCCGTTCCCCGAGGCTGGCCCGTTCCCCGAAGTCCTCGCGTTCCCTGAAGCCGGTCCCTTCCCTGAGGCCGGTCCCTTCCCTGAAGCCGGTCCGTTCCCTGAGGCCGGTGCCGCACCTGAGCTGGATGCCGGTCCCGAGCCGGAGCCCGCGGCCGACGCCGAACGCCAGGCCAGCGCCGATTCCGACTCTCCGTCGCGCTCCGAGGCCTGGACCGGCCCGGCGCGCAGGCACCTGTCCGGCCTGATGCCGAGCCTCGGACGCAAGCCAGACCGTCCCGCTGACCCTCCCCAGCCACCAGCGGAGGATTCCGCTCAGGCCGCCCAGGCCTGGCCGCGGCCTCAGGCGGAACCGGCCAAGGCCCGGGTGCGCTGGATGCTACGTGCCCAGATACGTCCGGCATCCGCCGAGTTCGCGCCCCCGGTCGCGGAGTCAGTGCCAGAGCCGCCCGTGCCTTCGGCGCCCGCCGCAGGCCCCACCCCCTCCGGCCCGCCCACGGCCGAGGCCGCCGCCCCCCAGGCCGCCGCCCCGGAGGCCGCTGCCCCCGAGACCCAGGTACCCCGGGCCGAGGCTCCCGGGCCTCAGCCGCCCATTGCGGCCAGGGTTTTTGACGCCGAGCGGGAGCGGCCGCTGCCATCCATCGAGCGGGCGCTGAGCGGCCCGGGCAGTGGCGACGAGATGAGCTGGCGACGCCAGGTCAAGGTGGTGGCCGGGGGCCAAGGGCCGGGCAAGCGGGACCAGGAGGCGCTGGACCGCGACCGGGCCAGGCTGCCGCTGGCGGGTCCGCGCCGCATCGTCGTGCTCGGCTGCACCAGAGGTGCAGGTCAGACCGTGACCGCCCTGATGGCCGGGCACATCCTCGCCGCGGTGCGCGGGGACCCGGTCGCGGCTCTCGACCTGAACCTGGGTCCCACCTCGCTGGCCGCACGCCGCCCGCCGGCCGTCTCGGTAGAGGCGCTGCTGGCGGACCAGCAAGCGGAACAAGCCCCCGGGTCGAGCGCCCGGCTCGACGTAATCGCCGGCCTGCCCGGCAACGGCGCCGCGCACACCCTGGATGGCGGTGACTTCCGGCGGCTCGCCGGCATGCTGGCCGAACGCTACACGCTGACCCTGATCGACCCGGCGCCGTCCGGCCTGACCCGGGTGCTTGCCGCGGCCGACCAGCTGGTGCTGGTCGCCCCGGCCAGCCCGGACGCGGCCACCTCGCTGGCCAACACCCAGCAGTGGCTCGGCGCCCACGGCTACGGGGAGCTGGCCGCCCGCGCCGTCACCGTCGTCAACGGGGTGAGCAGGCGGACCAGGGAAGACGTGCTCCGGGCCGAATCCGTGGCCAGGGGCCGTTGCCGGGTCATCCTCAGGGTGCCCTGGGATGACCTCCTGTCGTCGCGTCCGGGCTCGCCCCAGCAGGTGACGCTGAACCCGCAGACCAGGCTGGCCTACACGGCCCTGGCCGGCGTACTCGTCGCGGGCCTGGCCGCGGCCCCGGCAGGCCCCGTCGCCGGAAGGAACCCTGGTGAGCACGCGGACTAAGGGGTCGCGGGGTTCCCGGGGGCGCACCCGGCTGGCCATCCGGTACTTCGACGACCGGGTCCTGCTCACCGATACCCACGCGTGGGCGTACTACCGCGTGCCGTCGGTGTCCTATGAGTTCACCACCCCCGAGGAGCGGGAGGCGCTGGCCACCAACATCACCGTCGCGCTGGCCGCGATCCGGATGCAGGACGCCGAGGTGCACCTGCGCATCGCGCACCGGGCCTACCCGGCGCACGCCTGGGCGACCGGCCTGGACGCGACCTCGGACGGCGGCCCGGGCTGGCGAGAATACCTGGAGCAGACCTACCAGCACGTCTGGGCCAAGGACTTCTGGGCCAAGGAGATCTACATCGGGGTCCGGCTCGGCCAGCGCGGCGTGCGCGCGCAGCTATCCGGCGGAGTGCTCTCCCAGTTCCGCGGCGTGTACGCTCGCGGCGAAAAAGAACTCGGGCTGGGCGACGACGCGGTCGGATCGGCGGAGATCGCCAAGTGGACGGACAACGCCGAGCGGCTCGGCCGCGCGCTGAACGCGAGCGCGCTGGCGGCCAGGCACGCGTCGGCCGGCGAGATCGCCTGGCTGGTCCAGCACACGCTCATGCAGACGGCCGGGGAGCCGTTGCCGTCCGCGACCAAGCGCAGGAGGTGGGGTTCCGGGGAGATCGACACCCTCTTCGAGGGGCAGATCCACAACGGCCGGACCCTGCTGCGCCTGGAGCATATGTCCGGAGAAAGTTACACCGCTTTCCTATCGTTTGCCCGCTTTCCCGATGTGATGTCGTTTCCCGATGGCGAGCCATGGCTGCATTTCGCCGATTCGCTGCCGTTCCCGGTGGAGATCAGCGCCCGGATGAAGCTCATTCCGCCGGCCAAGGCGAGCAAAGACGTCAGCCGGCGGCTCGCCCACGCGCGCGACATGGACGCGCATATCCGAGAGGCCGGCGCGGAGGCGCCCATCGCCCTGGCCGAGCAGATCGCCGCGGCGAGAATGCTCGAGCACGGCATCACCAAGGAACGGCTGCCTTTTGTCTACGGCTGGCACCGGATGATCGTGGCGGCGCCGACAAGAGATCTGTGCGTGCGCCGGGTAGAGGCGGTCGTCGAGCATTATCGCGATATCGGAATCGACGTGGTCAACTCCACCGGGGATCAGTTCTCGCTGCTGTGCGAGGCGCTGCCCGGTGAGCGGATCCGGCTGAATTCTTATGTGCAGCGGCAGCCGCTTTACACGATCGCCGGCGGAATGCCGACCGCGACGGTGGAGATCGGCGACCGGGTGGACGAGAGCGGCGGCTGGATCGGGCCGTACATCGGCGAGACCCTCGGCCGGGCCCGGTCCGTCGTGCATTTCGACCCGCTGCTGGCGGCCGCGCGCAACCGCCCCACCGCGATTGCCATCACCGGCGAGCCTGGCGGCGGGAAGACGACGCTGGCCATGCTGCTGATCTACCAGCTGGCGATGCGCGGCGCCACGGTGGCGGTCATCGACCCCAAGGGCGACGCGGAGTCGCTGGTGGAGTACCTGACCCGGCAGGGCCGCAAGGCCCGGGTGCTGCCGCTGAACTCGGCGGCGCCGGGGCTGCTCGACCCGTTCTCGTTCGGCCTGGACCTGTCCGAGAAGCGGACGATGGCCACCGAGACGCTGCGGCTGCTGCTGCCGCGGATGAGCGAGGAGCGGGAATCCGCGATGATCCAGGCGGTCGGCGCGGTGGCCGGGACCGAGCGGCCCAGCCTGGGCAAGGTGATCGCGCACCTGGAGGAGTCCGACGACCCGGCCTGGAAGAACACCGGCGCGGTGATGCGGGCGGTCTCGGAGATGCGGCTGGCGCGGCTGTGCTTCGCCCCGTCGGTGGGCGAGCAGATCGACGCGGAGGGCTGGACCACGGTGTTCACGCTGGCCGGGCTCACGCTGCCGGACACCAACACCAGCCGGGATGACTACTCCTACGAGCAGCGGCTGTCGGTCGCGCTGCTCTACCTGGTCTCCCAGTTCGCCCGCAAGCTGCTGAACGGCATCGACCGGAGGTTGCCGAAGGCGATCTTCCTGGACGAGGCCTGGGCGATCACCTCTACTCCCGAGGGTGCCAAGCTGGTGCCCGAGGTATCACGGATGGGCCGGTCGAGGAACACCGCGCTGATCCTGGTCTCGCAGAACGCCGGTGACCTGCTGAACGAGCAGGTGACCAACTGCCTGTCCGGGGTGTTCGCGTTCCGCTCGACCGAACGCGGCGAGGTGGCCAACGTCATGTCGCTGCTCGGGGTCTCGCCCTCCGACGAGCACAAAGCCGTGCTCCGCTCGCTCGGCAACGGCGAGTGCATTTTCCGGGACCTGGACGACAGGGCCGGCCGGATCGGCGTCGACCTGGTCTCCTCCGAACTCAGGGACTGGATCGATACCAACCCCACCCGGGTCAAGCGCAGCCAGGCTGACCCGTCTGCACGCAGGGAACCCAGCGCGGACGAGCCGCCAGAGCCGGGCGAGGACGCCCGGCCATACGGCTCGCCTGCGGCCAGCACGAGGGCGGCGGAAGCGTCCTCGTAAACGCAGAACCAGGAGCTCCCTCACGATGGCTACCTCGCCAGCCTCGGCCGAAGCCCCCGAGCACCCGGGACGAGACCACGCTGCCTTCCCGGCATCCGGCCGCCGTATCTCACGCTGGGTCATCCGGGTGCTGCTGCTCGCAGCCGCATTGCTCGCCATCTCCACCCCCGCACTCGCCGCGACCCATGCGGCGCACGCGCCCCAGGCCGCCGCCGCCCCAGCAGCGACCGCCGCCCCGGCCGCGACCGCCGCCCCGGCCAGGCTGGCCGTCAACCTCACCCCTGCCGCCCCGGGCGGGGTCTGCCAGGTGCCGGGCATCGGGGACATCGGCGGCCTGGTCGGGCTGTGCAACCAGGGCTCGAGCGGGATCGTCGGCGACCTGAACAACATCTGCCAGCCATCGCTGCCCCAGCCAGAACAGGCCACCGGCGGCATCGACGCGATGGTCCAGCCGCCGGGCGCGGCGGTCGGCGGGAAGACGCTGTACGACAACTACGGCGTCGCCGGGCAGTTCTGGGCCGCGCACGGCCTGCAGTGCTCCGACATGACGTCGCTGATCGGCAACAACGTCGCCGGGATGGTCTTCGACGCGGCCAAGTCCATCGACCGGGTGACGATCACCGTCTACCAGTCGGCGGCGGGCAACAACATCTTGACCTGGCTGCAGGACGCCGTGAACCGGCTGATCAGCGCGCTGGGCAACGCGATCTACTTCCCGTACCTGGCCCCGGTGGTCATCCTGGGCGCGATCTGGCTGGCCTGGCAGGGCCTGATCCGCAAGCGCGCCACCCGGACCATCGAGGGCACGCTGTGGATGGTGGTGGCCTGCGTGGCCGCGATCGCGCTGATCGGCAGGCCGGCCGCGTTCACCGGGGTCGGGACCACCGTCTCCAACGGCGTCACTGGCGTGCTGAACACCGCGTTCTCCAAGCTGCCCGCCCCGGCCAGCAGCAACTGCCTGCCGGTCCAGCAGGGTGACCCGCAGAGCGTGGCCGGCAACTTCGCCTTCACCTCGGGCAACGCCCTGGTGGACGAGAACGCCAACGAGCTGTGGTCGGTCCTGGTCTGCAAGCCCTGGCTGTACGGGGAGCTGGGCAGCACGCAGTACGCGACCAACGCCGGCGGCCAGCAGACCGTGGTCAACAAGTACGGCCGGCAGCTGCTGTGGTCGCAGGCGATCGCGGCCAACGAGACGCCGAGCACCGCGCTGGTCCAGGCCAAGCAGTCCACCTACAGCGGCATCGCCAGCTCCATGCAGCAGCAGGACCCGGCCGCCTACCCGCTGTTCCAGGGCAACCAGTGGACCACCCGGCTGGAGATCGCGTTCGCCGCGATGTTCGCCGCCCTGGTGGCCGGCCTGCTCATCCTGCTCATCGCGCTGACCCTGATCGTGCTCAAGCTCGGCTTCCTGCTGCTGCTGGTGGCCGGGCCGTTCTTCCTGATCGTGGGCACGCACCCCGGGTTCGGCCGGGTCATCGCGATCCGCTGGTTCGAGATGCTCGTCGGCGTGCTGATGAAACAGGCGGCGATCGCGATCGTGCTCTCGGTCCTGCTTTACTGTTACTCGCTGATCATGGGCACAGCCGATGCCGTGCTGCCCTGGGCGCTGAAGATCCTGATGATCGCGCTGGTCACGGTGGCGGTGTTCATCTACCGCAAGCCGTTCTCGCACCTGTTCTCCGCTGTCGGCTACGGTACCCTCGGCTCGACCGAGCGGGCCGAGTACAGCCTGCGCGAGGCGAGTCATACCTTCCGCCGGTCCACCCTCGACGCCGCGACCGCGGCCGTCCCCGGGATGGCGAGCTACCGGGCTGCCCGCTGGGCGCGCCGGAACTCGGGACAGGCGGCCGCGGTGGCCGCCGGGGCGGCGGCCGGCGTGGCGGCGGGCTCTACCGTCGCGGGCAGGGCCGCGGCCGCCGAGGCAGCCGGAACCGCGGCCGGCGCCACGAGCGCCGGGACCGGCGACGCCTACGCGTCGCGGCTCCGGCCGGACGCGCCGCCCCCGGCCGACGCGGACGGCGAGGGCAGCGGCGGCTCCCGCCGGGTGGTCAGCGGAGCAGGCTCGGCCCGGGCCAGGAACGTGACCGAGGCGGACGGCGGCAGCGGGCGGGTGGCCCCGCCGCTCGACCTGCCGCCACGGCATGGCGCCCACCACCCGAACGGATCAAACGGCTCTCCAGCCGCGCCGGCCTCAGGCTGGTCACGCGGCGCAGGGCGCTCGGCGGGCACCGCGCCGCGGCCGCAGGCCGGGTCGGCTCCGCCGACATCTGCCCCGCCGGTCAGGAGCCAGGGCCGGACAAGCGGATCGGCGCCGCCGGTCAGCCGTCCCGCCCCCCGCCCGGCCAGTCCCGGCCGATCCGGCGGGAACGGCGGGAACGGCGGGGCCAGCGGAGGCGGCCCGGCCTGGCCGGCTAGCGGATGGCCGACCGCGGGCCCCCGCCAGCGGTCGGGCGGCCGGGCGAGGCCGAACCCGGCCCCGAAACCGCCCGCGGAGCCCGCGGACCAGGGCGGCGGCACACGGTCCAACGGCCGGGACGAACCGCCGGCCATGCCGTTCTGGCTGCGCCCGATCCGCCGGGACAAGTAGCGGGCGGCCCCCGTGGACCTCAGTCCCGGCCAGCAGAAGGCCGTGTTCGCCTTGGTCGTCGTGGTGCTGGCCGCACTCGGCTACTGGCTCATCCTGCCCAAGGTGAGCCACTCGCACGGGCAAGCCTCGCCCACCCCGTCGGTGCCGGCCCAGTCGCCGAACGGTCCCGCCTCAGCGCCGTCCCAGAGCGTCCCGCCGGCCACGGTGACGGGGTCCCCTGCCTCCACCGGCGGCGTAGACATCTACTCCTGGCTGCCGTTCACCCAGCAGGGCCTGGCCGCCGCGGCCGCGGTGACGGAGAAGTTCCTGGTCGCCTACAACACCTACGCCTACACCGAGAACGCCGCCGGCTACGTGGGCAAGATGAACGGCCTGATCACGACGCAGCTGGCTACCACCCTGCGGGGCCTGTATTCCACGCCGGGGGTGGCCAAGGTCAGGACCGAGCAGAAACAGGTGTCCACCGGGACCGCGGTGATCAACTCGCTGCGGGCCTTCGGCGCGTCCAGCCTGACCTTCCTCGCTACCGGGACCCAGCATCTGGTCACCCCGAAGGGCACCAGCAGCGCCAGCGCCCAGTACGCGATCACGCTCACCGGGTCGGGCACCAGCTGGCAGGTCAATGACATCGAGCTGTCCAGCGTGGGCCAGTCATGACGAACCGGCTCCTGATCCGCACCGAAACACAGCAGGGCACGACCAGGCAGCAGCGGGCGCCGCGGATCCTGGTACTCGGCATCATCGGGCTCTTCGCCGTCGTGGGCCTCGGCCTGCTGGCCGTGCCCATCCTGGTCGGCACGAACGCGTTCTTCGCGGCGAGTGCCGGCTGCTCCGGACAGCAGACCGGCACGGCCGGGCAGCCGCCGGTCAGCGCCAAGGCCAAGTCGATCCCGTCGAACTTCCTGTTCTGGTACAAGAAGGTCGGGCAGCAGTACGGCGTGCCGTGGACGATCCTGGCCGGCATCGGCACGGTGGAGAGCAACAACGGCCAGACCACCCTGCCCGGGGTGCGCAGCGGCCAGAACGGCTTCGGCGCGGCCGGGCCGATGCAGATCGGCATCGA
>Ga0070697_100001257_pt1 | contig 19152 bp, 21 predicted proteins | sample KBSK1501metaG_FD_65475 | JGI IMG/M metagenome (GOLD analysis project Ga0070697, IMG submission 65475) | Corn, switchgrass and miscanthus rhizosphere microbial communities from Kellogg Biological Station, Michigan, USA - KBS K1-50-1 metaG | ecosystem: Host-associated > Plants > Roots >... | reverse complement strand
TCGCCGTGCTGATCCCGGCGACCGCCGCGAGCTGCTCACTCGAGAGATACGACTCGGCGCGAGGCGCGGTCTCGACGGTCGTCGGCTTCAATGGCGTCCGCGGTGGCGTGCTCATGCGCTCGCTCATCCTCCCGCCGTCCGGTCGGCTGGGGCCGTCGCGCGCTGTTTCAGCGTCTCGTATGCTTCGCGCTCTGCCATGCTCGGGCTCTCGGGAACGACGATCCGAGCGACGGCGTAGAGATCGCCACGGCTGCCATCAGCGCGCGGCAGTCCGCGTCCACGCAGGCGCAGGCGCCGCCCGCTCTGGGAGCCGGCCGGCACGGTGAGCGTCACCGGCCCATCGGGCGTTTCGATTCTCACCGCGGCCCCGAGGACCGCTTGCCAGGGCCAGAGCGGAAGATCCATATCCAGGTCGTCTCCGGCAACGCGGTAGCGCGGATGCGGGATCATGCGCAGGCGGATGTACACGTCGCCGGGCGGGCCCCCGTTTACGCCGCGCTCCCCTTGGCCCGCAAGGCGCAGGACTGTCCCCTCGCGCGACCCGCGCGGGATCTCGACCTCGAGGCTCCGGTTACCGTCGAGGGTGATGCGACGTCGAGCGTTGTGGAGCAGCTCCTCCAGGGTCACCGGCAATTCGGCCTCGATGTCGTTCCCGGGGATGGTGACACGGACGCCGCCTCGTCCCGGCCGCCGGGCGCCCCGCCCGAAGAGCGATGCGAAAAAGTCGCTGACGTCTTCGGCGTTCTCCCACTCCGCGGTTCCGGCGTAACTCCGCTCCGCGCCGGGTGGCGTGAAGTCCATCCCGCTCTTCCAGTTCGCGCCGAGGGCGTCGTACTTGCCACGCTTGTCGGAATCGCTCAGGACCTCGTAGGCCTCGTTGATTTCCTTGAACCGCTCAGCAGCTCGGGTGCGCTCGGCGGCAGGCTGGAGGTCGGGATGGTGCTTTCGCGCGAGCTGGCGGTACGCCCGCTTAATGTCGTCAGCGGTCGCCGTGCGCGGCACGCCCAGCACCTCGTAGTAGTCGCGGAACTTCACCGCCACGAGCCGGCCGCCTCCCGCGGGGCCGCGACCACGACCTGGGACGCCCGGAGCAGCTCGTCTCCGAGTCGCCAGCCACGCCGGACCTCGCGGACGACGAACCCGGGCTCGACGCTTCCGGACGGTAGGGTCGCGACCGCCTCGTGAACCTTCGGGTCGAACCGCTGGCCGATGGCGTCGATCGGATCGGCACCGGCCTCATGGAGGGCATTGACGAAAAGCCGGTGCGTCGCCGCCACACCTTCGTAGAAATCCTGATCGGTCGATCCAGCGGCCAGTGCGCGCTCGAGCGAGTCCAGGACCGGCAGGAGGGGCAGCAACGCTCCGCGCTGCCCGTCGCGGCGCGCGGCCTCCAGCTCGCGGGACGCACGACGCCGGGCGTTGTCGAAGTCGGCGCGCAGCCGGAGATGCCGCTGCTGCTCTTCGTCGAGGGTATGACGCAGGCGCTCGACCTCGTCGTCCTGAGCGATCCGTCGGTCGGCGTCGGTATTTCGATCGCCCATCCCATCATCGATCCGCTGCATAGGCCCTCAGAATGAATGGCATCATGCGCCTCAACTCCACCATCAAGGCTTGCGGTCGTCGATGTTGCGGAATTCCGCATCCACGACGTCGCCGTTCTTCGGCGCCCCGGAGCTTTGGGGGCCACTGCCGCCGCCTCGGCTCTCGCGGTACACGGCATCTGCCAGCGTCTTGGACGCGCGGGACAGAGTCTCCTGCGAGCGCCTGATCCGTTCGATGTCGTCGCCTTTCACGGCTTCGCGCGCCTCGTTGAGTGCCTGCTCTACCGTCGAACGCTCGGCATCGGCGAGTTTCGCGCCGTGTTCGGCCAGCGCGCGCTCGGTCGAGTACACGAGCGTGTCCGTCTGGTTGCGAAGCTCGATTTCCTGCCGGCGCCGTGCGTCGTCGCTCGCGTTCGCCTCCGCTTCTTTCACCATCCGATCGACTTCCTGCTTGCTCAGCCCGGACGAGGCGGTGATCGCGATCTGCTGCTGCTTGCCAGAGGCCTTGTCTTGCGCGGAGACGTTCAGGATACCGTTGGCGTCGATGTCGAAAGCCACGTCGATCTGCGGCATTCCGCGGGGCGCGGACGGGATGCCCTCCAGACGGAACCGTCCGAGTGTCCGGTTATCTTTCGCGAGCGGCCGCTCGCCCTGCAGGACGTGGACGTCCACCGCGGTCTGGTTGTCGCTGGCCGTACTGAAGACTTCGCTCTTTCTCGTGGGGATCGTCGTGTTCCGCGGGATCAAGACGGTCATGGCGCCGCCGAGAGTCTCGATGCCGAGCGACAGCGGCGTCACGTCGAGCAGCACGACATCCTTGACGTCACCGCCGAGGACACCGCCCTGGATCGCGGCGCCGACGGCGACCACCTCGTCGGGGTTTACGCCTTTGTGAGCCTCCTTGTCGAAGAGCTGCTTGACCAGGTCCTGCGCCTTCGGCATCCGCGTCTGCCCGCCGACCAGGACGACCTCGTCGACGTCGGCGGCGGTGACGCCCGCGTCCTTCATCGCCTGACGACAGGGCTCGACCGTGCGCTCGACCAGGTCGGCGACGAGGCCCTCGAGCTTCGCCCGCGTGAGCGTCATGACCAGATGCTTGGGGCCGGTCTGGTCCGCGGTGATGAACGGCAGGTTGATCTCGGTCTGCAATGTGGAGCTGAGCTCGATCTTCGCCTTTTCCGCCGCCTCCTTCAGCCGCTGGAGCGCCATGCGATCCCGGCGCAGGTCGACACCTTGCTCCTTCTTGAACTCGTCGGCGATCCAGTCGATCACGCGCTGGTCGAAATCGTCACCGCCGAGGTGGGTGTCGCCGTTGGTCGCTTTGACCTCGAAGACGCCCTGGCCGATTTCGAGGATGGAGATGTCGAACGTGCCGCCCCCGAGGTCGTACACGGCGATCTGCTCGTCGGTCTTCTTGTCGAGCCCGTAGGCGAGTGCGGCCGCGGTCGGTTCGTTGATGATGCGGGCCACGTCGAGGCCCGCGATCTTTCCGGCGTCCTTCGTGGCCTGGCGCTGGCTGTCGTTGAAGTAGGCCGGGACGGTGATCACCGCCTGGGTAACCTTCTCACCCAGGTGGGACTCCGCGGCCTCCTTCAGCTTTCTCAAGATCATCCCTGAGATCTCGGGCGGTGAGTACTGCTTGCCCCGGATCTCGATTCGCGCGTCGCCATTGGGCGCCTTGACGACCCTGTACGGCACGAGCTTGACCTCTTGTTGAACCTCGTCGTAGCGGCGGCCCATGAACCGTTTGATCGAGAAGACCGTGTTCTCGGGGTTCGTGACGGCCTGGCGCTTGGCGATCTGGCCGACGAGGATCTCGCCGTCCTTGGTGAAGGCGACCACTGAAGGGGTGAGACGGCTCCCCTCTTGATTGGGAATGACGACGGGGGTGCCCCCTTCCATCACCGCGACCACGGAGTTGGTGGTGCCGAGATCGATGCCGATCAACTTGCCCATGACGAATCCTCCGTCTTCATTCCTTGACGGTCATGGTTAATGCGCGAGACGCAAGAGGGTGACGCTTTGCGAACAGGCGTCGGAGAGCGCCTTGCTGGGCAATGACGCCCATGGAGGGAACCGCGTGACACTCCACCATCCATTCTACTTCTCGCAACCCATCACGCTGGCTGCGACGACGATGCCGGCGCCGCCTGACTCACTCCGATGCGCCCGAGGATCCGCCCAAACACACCAATGGTCAAGTGGACGCCCTTTCGGCCACTATGACAGCGGATCGTCGGCGGACGATCAGAGCACCTACATCGTGCGGTGAGCGGGAGCTCGATGCTATCCGCCGCTGATCGGACCTGACGCGACCGCGGCGTTCTTCTTGCCAGTTCCGTGATCAATCGATTGACGCCCAGCCCGCTGCGGAGTATCTCTCGATCCGTCAGCTCGCCGACCGAGCTCAAACTGCGCGGGTATCGCGGAGCTCAACACGGAGGTGGACACATGGCTGCCAAAGACAACCTGCAGCGGATGAAGACGCTCGACGATTCATGGAACGCCCAGGACTGGGCGGTGTTCAGGAAGCGGCACTCGGCGGACACCGCGGTGTTCTGGCCGGGCCGGCCGGAACCGACACGTGGTCGAGATGCGCACCAGGCCGAGTCGGAAGCGTTCTTCAGGTCCATCGAGAACCATCTGGAGAACAACCCGTACAAGGTGATGTTCGCCTCGGGCGACTGGACGTGCACGATCGCGAAGTGGAAGGGAAAGATGATCGGACCGTGGCAAGGGCTCGACGGCAAAGTGCACGCAGCGACGGGTAAGACATTCGAGCTCGAGTTCTGCACCGTCGCTCGCTGGAAGAACGGCGAAATCGTAGAGGAGAACTTGTTCTACGACCAGGTCGGCTTTCTGAGGCAGATCGGCGTGCTGTAGGAAGCCGATCCCCCCGAAGCTCCCAAGAGGCGTTCGAGCGTGTGTCCCTATCGCTGTCCCGACGTCGTTGGGCGTCCAGCCACGGGTTGCACACGGCTCGATCGCCGGTCGTTGATTCCCTTGAGCCGGAAGCCCAGGATGATTGTCAGGACGCCGAACACGATGGCGGTGGCGCCAACCCACCACAACAGGGCCAGGATGCCCGCTCCGGGCGCGAACATCAGGAAGAGGCCGAGTACGATCGACAGAAGGCCGCTCAGCCCCAGGAGCCACTCGTTCTGTATCTCCTTCCGGAGCTGCACGGCGGCGATGATCTCGAAGATGCCGCGGACGACGGCCCACACCGCGATGAAGTAGAGCAGCGCCAGAGCCGTCAGACCAGGCCACAGGAAAGTGATGACACCGACGACGATGCTCGCCCAACCGGCCAGTAGCATCCCCCAGGGGAAGGCGCCCGGCTGCCGTCCTATCATCGCCGCGGCAACCGCCATAACCCCCTCGACCACAGCATAGGCGCCGTACAGCAGGACCAGGGCTGCCAGCGTGATGGCTGGCCAGATGAAGGCGCCGACGCCGAAGATCACGGCGAATACCCCGCGGAGGACGATCGCCCACCAGTTTTGTGCCAGGGTCGTCAGCATGGCCTGGTCCTCCTTTGCCTCATCGCGTTCTGGCGCGCGCTGAACCCCTCCGCGGCGAGACCGGCTCGGACGAATGGGGCAGCCATGGTCCGTCGCTTCAGCGAGAGTGAGCAGTCCCGGGTCTGCCAACCGCAGAGGGCTCGAGTTCCTTAGCTTCGTTGGCGCTGGCGCTCAGGGTGATCCCATCGCCGACGGGCGCGATCCAGCCGGCAGGTATAGGCGTTTCCGTGTGAAAGAGGACGCCACGGCGGATGATGACGCGAGTGATCCGATCCGACGCCGGGTCGACTTCACCGAGGCGCTTGCCCGCGTTGTCATAGACTGGCGGGCCTTCGCGATGGCCGGCTCCATGACGCCCCCCGGCGCATTCGGATCGCGGAAGTAATCCGGTGTGCCTGAGGCGGTGGGTGACGTCAGCACGAAGGGGAGCACCGCCTCCGTCCATCCGTCGCCGGGCACGAGAAAAGCTCCGCAAATCGGGACAAAGGACATCGTTGGCACTCATCGACCTTTAGCCGAGGACGCGCGTGAGGCGGCGTGCGATTTCCGGCTTGGGCTGTACACCCACGATGCGATCGAGCTCCCGGCCGTCCCGCAGCACAAGAAGCGTCGGAATGCTGTGTACGCCGAATCGAGCCGCCGTGGCCGGGTTCTCATCCACGTCGAGCTTGCCGACCCGCACGCGCCCCGCCAGGTCCACGGCCAGCTCCTCGATGACCGGCGCCAGGATCTTGCACGGGCCACACCACGTGGCCCACATGTCGAGCAGCACCGGCAACGGCGAGCGTTCGACGTCGGCCGCGAACGTCCCGTCGGTTACCGTGATCGGCTTCGCGTCCACCGCCAGAGGTGTCTTGCACCGCCCGCACACAGGCTCGAGGCGATGACCGAGCTTCTCCGTCGGAACGCGATTCGTCGCACCACAGGCCGGGCAGCGGATCAGCCTCACGTCAGTCACCGGTCGCCTCCCTGCGCAGCGTCCCGCCTCATCGTGTGCCGCGGGGCACCCCGGCGGCGGGTGGCGTGAGGGCGTGCCGCAGGACCTCGTCTGCCTCGTCAACGAGCACGAAGGCGAGCTGCTTGCGCAGCTCCTCGGGAACATCCTCGATGTCCCGCTCGTTCCGGCGCGGCAAGATCACCGTGCGAATGCCAGCGCGGTGCGCCGCAAGGACCTTCTCCTTGATCCCACCGACCGGGAGCACCCGACCGCGGAGCGTGATCTCGCCCGTCATGGCGACGTCACTCCGAACCGGCCGTCGGGTGGCCAGCGAGGCAAGTGCCGTCACGATGGTCACGCCCGCCGAGGGACCGTCCTTCGGCACCGCCCCGGCCGGCACGTGCACGTGAATGGTTTTGCCCTCGAAGACCCGCGGGTCGATGTGGAGCGCCTCGGCGTTGGACCGCACATACGAGACGGCGGCCTGCGCGCTCTCGCGCATCACGTCGCCGAGCATGCCGGTCAAGACCAGATGCTCCTCCGTGCTCGGCATCATGGTGACCTCGACGAAGAGGACGTCGCCACCGACCGGCGTCCAGGCAAGACCCGTGGCTACTCCCGGTCGTGTGGTCCGCTCCGCCACCTCGTCGACGAAGCGCGGCCGTCCGAGGTACTCGCCCAGGTTCTCGACGGTGATCCGAATTGGCTGGCGCCCGCCCTCGGCCAACCGGCGGGCCACCTTCCGCATCACGGTCGCGAGCTCCCGCTCGAGGCCCCTCACGCCGGCCTCGCGCGTGTACCCTCTCACGATCTGTCGGATCGCATCGGCATCGAAGGCCAGCTCCTCCGCGGCAAGCCCATGGGCGGCGAGCTGCTTGGGGATCAGATACTGTTTCGCGATCCCGATCTTCTCCTCGTCCGTGTAGCCCGAGAGCGCCAGGATCTCCATCCGGTCGCGTAGGGGTCCTGGGATCGTGTCGAGGGTATTGGCCGTCGCGATGAACAACGCCTGCGACAGGTCGAAGGCCACTCCGAGGTAGTTGTCCACGAAGGTATTGTTCTGCGCCGGATCCAGCACCTCGAGCAGCGCGGAGGACGGATCGCCCCTCCAGTCCGCTCCGATCTTGTCGATCTCGTCCAGCATGAAGACCGGGTCGCGCGTCTCGGCCCGCCGAAGCCCCTGGATGATGCGACCCGGAAGCGCACCGATGTACGTGCGCCGGTGGCCCCGGATCTCCGCTTCGTCCCGCACACCGCCAAGCGACATCCGCACGAACCGCCGGCCCATGGCACGGGCGATACTCTGCCCAAGGCTCGTCTTGCCGACACCGGGCGGTCCCACGAAGCAGAGGATCGGATCGCGAGGATCGCCGGCGTGGCCCCCGCGTTCTTGACGCAGCTTCTTGACGGCGAGGTACTCGAGGATCCGGTCCTTGATCTTCTCCAGGTCGAAGTGATCCTCGTCGAGGACCTGACGGGCCCGGCCGATGTCGATCATCCCGCCGCCCAGCGCGCTCCACGGCAGGCTCGCCATCCATTCGAGATACGCGATGACCATGCCATGTTCCGGCGACGCGGGTGAGATGGTCGCGAGCCGGGCGAGCTCACGCTCCGCCTCACGCCGCGCTTCTTCGGGAAGCTGAGCCTGCTCGATCCGCCGGCGGAGCTCGGCCGCCTGGGCGTCGCCGACCCCTTCTTCCCCGAGCTCCTTCTGGATGGATCGCAGCTGCTCGCGCAGGTAGAACTCCCGCTGTGATTTGGAGAGCCGCTCTTCGGTGTCGGTCGTGATCTTGCGGCCCAGCTCGCGCACGGCCAGCTCGCGTTGCAGCAGATCGACCAGCCGGCGAAGCTTGGCCGCGATCGGGTCTGCCTCGAGAAGCGCCTGCCGCGTCGCCACGTCGAGCGGCACCAGGGAGGCGACGAAATATGCGAGGTGGCGCGGATCGGCGAGGTTCTCCGAAGCCATCGCGAGCTCGCCCGGCAGCTCCGGGGATGCCTCCACGAGCCGTCGAAAGATATCGCCCACTGCGCGGCGCAGCGCGTCGGTTTCCGTTGTCTGGGCCACCGGCTCGGGAGCCGGCTCGATCCGCGCGACCACGTACGGCTCCGTTCCGACGAAATCCAGAAGCCGGATGCGCTCGAGCCCCTGGACCATCACACGCACGCTGCCGTCGGGGACACGCGCCATCTGATGGATCACCGCCGCCGTGCCGATCCGGTGGAGGTCGTCAGGTCCGGCGGATTCTACCTTTGGGTCGCGCTGCGCCACCAACGCCAGGAGTCGGTTGCCGCGCATCACGTCATCGACGAGGCGCAGAGAGCGGGGCTGTCCAACGACGAGCGGGGCGACGGTCAGCGGGAACACCACCGTTTCCCGAAGCGGCAGGACCGGCAGCGCGTCGGGAATTGCAACGTCGGCTCGACTCGCAGCCTGGACGGCCATCAGCCGGCCACCCGACGCCTCGGCAGCGTGATGCGCAGCAGGCCGCGCTCGTAGTTCGCCTCGACGCGCTCGGGATCAACCGGCGCCGGCAGAGGGAGCTCCACGAGGAACGGCCCCTGAGGGATCGAGGCGGCGTGATAGACAGCCCCTTCCTGGCACGCGGGGAGCCGGCGGTGTCCCTCGACGACCACCGCGTCCTCGAAGAGCTGCACCTCGAAATCGTCCTCAGCGACGCCGGCGAGATCGATGACGACCTCGAGCGTCGTCGCCGTCTCGTACACGTCCGCCGCGGGCTGCCACCGGGTCTGCACGAGGAGGCGCAGTCGCTCGATCTGCCAGAAGTCGCCGAGCGGCCACGTCTGCTGCGAGCGCATCGTCATCGCGTAGCGATAGCTGAGACGTCGATAGCGCATCATCAGCCTGTGGTGTGGGCTGAAGTGTGCTCGCGAAGAGGGCGAAGGTCAATCCGAACCGGAATCGGGCGCCCGCGGCCCGCAAGGCGCTCACACTGGCCTTCTCGCCCAGCACGACAGGGTCATGAAGGACGAGGAGGGCAACGAGGTCCAGCGGAGCCCGGCCGAGATTATGGCTGAAGCGATCCTGGAGGGCATGGAGGGCAAGCTGGTCATCAGCACGGGCGAGAAGAGCATCACGTACGCGAACCCGCTCTACGCGGTCAAACTCTTCCAGGATTACATGCTGTGAGGAACTCGAGGCGCAACTGGCGGCGGAGTGGGGCTCAGGCTCGACCTGAGCTGCTGGGCCGCGCGCACGAAGCTGAGGATGTCTTCACGGCGGAGGACGCCAACGGCGTGATCGGCCACCATAACGGGAAGCTGGCTGACGACGTCACGGTCCATCACCTCGAGCGCCGCCCTCAGCTCAGTATCCGGGCGCGTCGACGGCATTCGCGCAAGCTCGACGATAAGTTCGGGACCAGCGTGCTCGGTCTACCTGCGGCCCGCCGAAGGCGGGCCGATCGAAGGGCGGGCTCGGACCGTAGTCCTTCGGTGAGAGCGCAACCGCTTCGCTTCTCGCACGCCTAGCTGGGGTGTATCGTTCGTCCCACCGGAGGTATCTGGAACCATGGCGACCGAGCCCGCTCCGCTTCCGCAGCAGTCACGCGGCATACTCACCCCCAAGACCCCGGCGCCGAACTTCACGCTGAACGCGACGCCGGACCAGAAGGTGTCGCTGTTGGACTTCCGCGGCAAGCCCGTCGTTCTGGCGTTCTATCCCGCGGACTGGAGTCCGGTGTGCGGCGATCAGATGGCGTTGTATAACGAGATTCTTCCCGAGTTCCACCGGCACCAGGCGACGTTAATCGGGATTTCGGTGGACGGCGCGTGGTGCCACGCGGCCTTCGCCGCCAATCGGAAGCTGCACTTCCCGTTGCTGTCCGACTTCGAGCCGAAGGGTGCGGTGGCCCGCGCCTACGGTGCGTACCGCTCGATCGAGGGCACCACGGAGCGAGCGCTGTTCGTCATCGACGAGCAGGGACTGATCGACTGGAGCTATCTGTCGCCGGTCGGGGTGAACCCCGGCGCCGACGGCATTCTGGAGGCGCTGGAGTCGCTCTCGAAGCGGCGCGTCGCCTGATAGGAGCCGCCCATGACCACCGGTCAATCGCGAGTCGCTCGGCTCGTGCTTCCCGTCGGCGAGCGCGATCACATCCAGGGAGCACCGGATGCGCAGGCGACCCTCGTCGAGTACGGCGACTACGAGTGTCCTTTCTGCGGGCAGGCCTACCCGATCATCAAGGCGGTGCAGCGGCATCTCGGGCGTCGGTTGCGTTTCGTGTTCCGCAACTTCCCGCTGACGGAGATGCATCCCGACGCCCTGAAGGCCGCCATCGCGGCCGAAGCGGCGGGCGCGCAGGGCCAGTTCTGGCCGATGCACGATCTGCTGTACGAGAATCAGGATGCCCTCGACGAGCGCAGCCTGGCGCGATACGCGGAGTCGCTGCGCCTCGATGTCGAGCGCTTCCGATCCGAGCTGCGCGCGGAAACATATGCCTCACGCGTCCACGAGGACTTCATGAGTGGCGTGCGAAGCGGCGTCAACGGTACACCGACGATGTTCGTCAACGGTGTCCGTCACGATGGACCCTGGGACGCCGAGTCGCTGACGGAGGCGCTCATGACGACCGCCCACACCAGAAGCGGCTGATCGCGAATCGAGCGTGGTGCTCGGGCCGATGACGCAGTGCGGCGGAGAACCACCGACAGCCGCACCTAAGAATGTTCGTAGAGGACCCAGGGGGAACCAGACCATGATCAGCAGGAAGAGTTCGAACGGCACGATCGTCGAACGTGTGCACACCGTGGCCATGCAGAGTTCAAAGGAAACGCAGCATTTCGGTACGATCGCACGGCTGCCGATCGCACTCGAGGCTTCGATTTGCGCGGCCAGCGTCGCCAACCTCAACCAGGTCCTCGTCGACACGAAAACGTTGGCCGATATGTACAAGAAGCATCATTGGCAAGTGTCAGGACCGACCTTCTACCAGCTTCATCTCCTCTTCGACAAGCATTTCAAGGAGCAGACCGATCTCGTCGATGCAGTGGCTGAGCGAATCCAGTCGCTCGGCGGGGTCAGCATCGCCATGGCCCATGACGTGGCCGAGATGACGCTGGTTCCCCGCGTCCCACGCGGGCGCGAGGCCGTGCCGGTGCAGATCTCGAGGCTTCTGCATGCACACGAGATCATCCTGAAGGAAGCCCGCGCAATGGCACGGCAGGCCGCTGAGGCCGGGGACGACGGAACGAACGATCTCCTCGTCAGTGACGTGATCCGCACCAACGAGATGCACGTCTGGTTCCTCGGCGAGCATTTGGTAGAGGCACCGGCGTCGCGGTAAGGCGGCAGCTCCGAGTGCGGCCGAGGTGGCGGCGCCCGAGCTCGACGATGTCGAGCGGTGAGCTGCGTATCTTGATCGCGGTGAAGGGGAACGGTATTTCCTCGCCAAGGCCACTCGCATGCGATTTGCCTGAACTCCACGGCGCGGTGCCGTCGGTCACGACCCGGAACACAGGGGGCGACGATGGATTTCCCACAGCTCGACGCATACTGGCGGGCGGCCAACTACCTGACGGTCGGGCAGATATATCTTCAGGACAATCCGCTGCTGCGTGAGCGGCTGCGTCCCGAGCACATCAAGCCACGACTTTTGGGGCACTGGGGGACGTCGCCCGGACTCAGCTTCATCTACGCCCATCTGAATCGGCTGATCATCGAGACTGATGCTCGCGTTATTTACCTCGCGGGTCCGGGCCATGGTGGACCTGCGGTCCTAGCCAACGTCTACCTTGAGGGGACCTATTCGGAGGTCTATCCGAACGTTTCGCAGGATGCCGAAGGCATGGGTCGGCTCTTCCGGCAGTTTTCGACGCCCGGGGGGGTGCCCAGTCACGTGAGCGTCCCGACGCCGGGCTCGATTCACGAGGGTGGTGAGCTCGGTTACGTACTCACTCACGCCTTCGGCGCCGCGTTCGACAATCCGGACCTGATCGTGGCGGCAGTGATTGGTGACGGCGAGGCCGAGACTGGCCCGCTGGCGGGCTCGTGGCAGAGCATTCATTTTCTTAATCCGGCCCGGGACGGCGCGGTGCTACCAATCCTGCATCTCAATGGTTACAAGATTTCGGGACCAACGGTGCTGGGTCGCAGCGAGGATCAGGACATCGCGAATCTATTCCTCGGCCAGAGCTTCGAGCCTCACTTCACTGAGGGTGACGACCCCACGGACATGCATACGCGGTTCGCGGCCACGCTCGATACGTGCTACGCGAAGATCCGTGCGATCCAGGAGGGTGCCCGGCACGGGGAGGCCCGCCGTCACCATCGCTGGCCGATGATCGTGCTCCGCACGCCCAAGGGATGGACAGGCCCCAGGGTGGTCGATGGTCAGCAAATCGAGGGCACGTTCCGCGCTCATCAGGTGCCGCTGGCAAACGTCAAGGACAACCCCGAGCACCTGCGGCGTCTGGAGAACTGGATGCGAAGCTACCGGCCCGAAGAGCTGTTCGATGCCGAAGGGCGGCCGGTGGCGACAGTCTTGGCGCTGGCGCCGAAAGGCGACCGCCGCATGAGCGCAACCCTGCATGCCAATGGAGGGCGGCTGCTGGTGGGCCTGAATATGCCAGACATCGCCGAATACGCGGTTGCCGTCGGCCAGCCCGGCAGCCAGCGCCACGAGTCGACACGTCAGCTGGGTAAGCTCATGCGCGACATCTTCACGCGAAATGCACAACAGCGAAACTTTCGGCTGTTCTGCCCCGACGAGACCAACTCAAATCGCCTCGGGGACGTCTTTGCCGTCGAGAATCGATGCTCGACTGAGACGGTGCTGCCGACCGACGACCACGTGTCGCCGGACGGGCGGGTGATGGAAGTGCTCAGCGAACACAATTGCCAGGGCTGGTTGGAGGGTTACCTCCTGACCGGCCGTCATGGGCTCTTCGCGACGTACGAGGCGTTCGCCATGGTGTCGGCCTCGATGACGGTGCAGCACGCCAAGTGGCTCGAGGAAAGCGGTAGGCTGAACTGGCGCGCGCCGATCGCGTCGCTCAACATCCTGCTCACCTCCACGTGCTGGCGCAACGACCACAACGGCTTCAGTCATCAGGGACCGGGGCTCATCGACGTGGTGCTTTCGAAGAAGGGCACGGTCTCACGAATCTATCTGCCGCCCGATGCCAACTGTTTACTGTCGGTGGCCGATCACTGCTTTCGAAGCCGGAACTATGTCAACCTCATCGTCATCGACAAGCAGCCCCAACTGCAGTGGCTCGGCATGGAGGCGGCGAAGGAGCACTGTGCGCGTGGCGCGTCCATCTGGCAGTGGGCGAGCAACGACGACGGCGGCGGGCCGGACGTGATCCTGGCCGCCGCCGGGGATACCCCGACGATGGAGGTGGTGGCGGCGGCCTGGTGGCTCCGACGTCATGCTCCGGAGATGAAGGTCCGCGTCGTCAACGTCGTCGATCTCATGACGCTCTTCACGCCCGACATACATCCGCACGGAATGGACGAGCGCACGTTCGTCGAGCTGTTCACCCGCCACACCGACGTCGTCTTCGCCTTTCACGGCTATCAGCGCGCGATCCACGAGATCGTGCATGGGCGACCGGATACGGAGCGCTTCCACGTGCGCGGGTTCAACGAGGAGGGGACGACCACGACGCCGTTCGACATGGTGGTTCGGAATGGCATCAGTCGCTACCACATCTGCATCGAGGCGCTCCGGCGCGCGCCCCGCATGGCTGACCGCGCCGCGCCTCTAATCGATCGATGCGCCTCGGTGCTGGCCCGACATGAGACTTATATCCGCGAGCACCTCGAAGATATGCCCGAGGTGAGGGACTGGATGTGGACGGCCGCGTGACGCGTGCGAAGGCTCAGGGCGGAGAGCTGATCTGGTCATCGGACAAGTCCTTGACCTTCGAGACAATTCCACTTGGGAAAGGTTCTTGCAGCCACCTCTGAAACAGCCCGATTCGTTCAGGGAAGACATCAGAAGAAGGAAGCTATGGAACCGCGCAACTGGAAAGTCATCACGAACACCTCTTTGACGACACTCGAGCGGATGCTCCGCGCCATGGTCATCTCCCCGCGGTACAGTTTGTACTACGGGGCTCAGTCTAGCGACGTTCAGCGCGATCACCTATCTACTCAGCGTTGGCCTCGTGGTAACGGCGGCGTGGCTACCCCCTGGGCTGCTCGAGCGAATTCTGCCGGGCTTCAGCTGGCTCACCTCTCCGAGTTTCGTCCTCGGGCTCGCCGAGACGTTCGTGTACGGGGCGTTCGCCGACGCTCTCTATACCGTTCTGCACGGTACCTTCCTCGGCTGGATCGCGCCAGGGAAGGAAGAGCGTACCCGGTTTAGCGGGCAGCAGCGAGCACCGGGGCACTTCAGCGCTGTGGTCGGCCGCGCGTGACAGGGTCGATGTCAGGCTGCTCAAGGCCGTCTGGCTCCAGCTGAACGGCAGTGAACTTATGCTGGAAGCGAACGACGTGCTTCCGAGCGTGGAGGGCGTTCCGTCAGGCCCCATAAAGCTCCCACCGGAGAGCATCGCGGTCTTGGGTTTCGCCGGCGTCGGCAATGGGAGTTGTCGATGAAGTCAAGCGGTATCGTGATTCTCGGTCTATGCCACAGGAGGTTCCACCATGCTTCGACTCAATCGCGCGGTCGCGTGGTTCACCGTGTTCGCAGTGGTCACGGCAGCGGTGGCGTGTGCCGGACCGCGGACATCGTCGCGCGAGCCCGGCGTCACGGTTCCGATCACGGACGTCAAGACCGTGGCTGGCACGTGGGCCGGCCTGGCGTCCCGGGAGGCGGGCGGGCAGGACGATTGGCTCGAGATCAGGCTGCACGAGAACGGCACGTTCGAGGCCTTCAGCGCCCGACAGATCGGGGCGTTCATCGGCAAGGGTACGCTCACGTTGAACGGTGGAAGGATTACAGCAGTCGGCCCTCGCGGGAGCGCCGTGCTGACTCTCTACAATCGCCAGGGGCCCGTCCTCGTGGTCGATTTCCGCGATGTGAACGGCATTCAGTATTCGGCCGAGCTTCGACCGAAGACGTAGCCCGAAGCGGAGACGTGAATCGCAAGACGACGTGGACGCCGCCGCGGTCTATCGGTCAGCATGTCATCGACGACATCGCGGCAAATCGCGACAACGTTTCCTGGCGCAGATCGGGGTCTACGCGACTGTCATCCGCCAGCACCGTTGGCGGCAGAACACGCCGACGCGCCTGCACGACACCCCGCGGCGCCGCCGAACGGGATGGGCGGGCGTGTGTTGCGCCGCCTCGTGACGCGAGGGCTCGCCGCGACGCGTTGACGACGAAGCGCTCGCAGAGGTGGCGGTGAAGGCACCACAAGAGCTCGTCGACAGCTTGACGTGTGCACCTGGAGAATTCGTATGCGTACTATCGGCGCAGCTCGCGATGCCCGTCTGACATCGGTGTTGCTCGTCGCAGCGGCCTGTTCGGTGGCCCCCGCCAAAGAGCCGTCCATCACAGGGCTCCTGAACGCGCTCGCCATCGTCATCTTCTTCGCCAATACGGCGTACGGTGTGTTTGGGCCGCGCCCTTAGCGCTGAGTTTGTGCCGTGCCGCTGCTGACCCAATGGTTCATCAAGTCGGCGCTGGTGTACCTCACCGTGTCGCTTCTCGTCGGTGTCGCTCTCACCGCCCAGGGCGCGGTCAGGCTCCCCGCCGTGGTGGACGCGCTCGCGCCGGTGTACTTCCACCTCTTTATGGTCGGTTGGGTCACCCAGATGATTTTTGGCGTGGCCTACTGGATGTTCCCGCGCGTCTCGAAGGAAAACCCCCAGGGATGGGAGGGATTGGCCCTCGTGACCTACATCACGCTGAACGTCGGGTTGATCATGCGGGCGGTCGTGGAGCCTATCCTCGCGCTGCGCCCTGCCCCGGTCTGGGCGGTAGCGCTAATCGTGTCGGCGGTGCTTCAGTGGATTGGCGCGACGGTGTTCGCGGCCAACACGTGGCGACGCGTTCGAGCCCGATAGTGCCACGCCTCAGCTGTTGGTTCATCCGCGCCTCCCTTGCATACCTTGTCGCCGGCTTCACGCTCGGCGCCCTGATGCTCACGCTCAAAGCGGTCGTGCGCTATGACGGCGTGGGGCTTCTGATGACGCCGCACGTAGAATTCCTGCTCATCGGCTGGACCGTGCAGGTCACCATGGGCGTCGCTTTCTGGATCCTTCCACGCTGCGAGGGGGGTACGAGTCGCGGCGCGGTGGGTTACGCGTGGCTGGCGTTCGTCCTCCTGAACGCTGGCGTGATCCTCGCGGGGCTGGGGCCGGTGCTCGGCGATGCCGGTTTCATACGACTCGCGGGCCAGGTCGCGGAAGCCGGCGCCGCAGTTGCTTTTGCGCTCCACGCCTGGCGCCGCATCAGACGTGCGAGCTTCTAGGGAGGGGACCATGACCATCGAGAGCGCACAGCTCCTCTCGCACCGTCGGTGATTCGACCCCAGAGAGAACCGTGCACGTCCTGCGCGACGCCGGGCGGATCGACTAGTGGTGAAGCCGTTCGCACTCGCCGCCGAGACGCTATCTTGTCTAGCGTGCGCCACGGCCGAAGAGATCCTGGGCCGCTTCGCCGGTCAAGCAAACAGCCAAGTCCGAGGCCGATCCTCTGGCTCGATGAGTGCGGCACGTCAAGCTCCGCCACGATGTAACGCACAGGCGTGCATCGGGACCATCCCGAAGCTGAGCAGGCGGCAAAGGGACCTTGACACTGGTTGAACGTCGATCCAAGATCAGCCGGCTCTCCCCAGTGCTGGGTACTGAGCGTTGGCAGTGGCGCCTTCTAACGGGCAATGGCGTTCAGCAAGCGAAACTCTGGGCGACAGGAGGTGAACCGAATGAAGACGTTCGTAATGGCTCTTATGATGGCCGGCCTGCTGACGGGGCCGGTGCTGGCCAACCAGTGCCCGACGCTGATCAAGCAGGTCATGGATGCGACGGCTGGCAAGACCGACGACGCCTCCAAGAAGGCGGTAGCCTTGGCGAATGAGGCCAAGGCGCTCCACGAGGCCGGCAAGCACGCCGACTCAGTGAAGAAGGCTCAGGATGCGGCTGCCGCGATCAATCTCCAGTTGAAGATGAAGCAGTAGGCTCTTCCTTAGACCTCGGGGGTGCTTCCCGATCTCCGGGGAGCACCTGCACTGTCGCCTCATACTCCAACTGCCGCAGTACCCAACTCGTCCCTGTCCCCGTTGTGGCAAGTGGCGTCCGCGCTCCGCTTCAGACGGTCACAGGGGACGGCAGTCTCACGTGTCGGTAGCCTCGCAGCCGGCCCTCTGGTTCGCGTGAAGCGCGATATCCTGTCCTTCGCCAAAACCGTGTCCGGCTCGATGGACGCCCACGCGCTCATCTGGCAGGTTCGTGGAGTGCTCCACGAAGTTCTGCTCAGGTGGGGAGCTTAGTGGCTTTCGTCAGCGCGCCAGAACTCTAATACCGCCGCAACGACTGCCGCTTCGCGGGCGTCCTAAGACCAACAGGACATCTTGATATAGGACTGCAGCAAATCGGAGGGGGCGGCGATGGCGAAGATGAAGGCGGCGCAGATCACGAAGGCGGGCGGAGATTTCGAGATCGTCGAGCGGGAAATCCCGCAGCCGGGGCCCGGGCAAGTCCGTATTCGGGTACAGGCGTGCGGCGTCTGCCACAGCGAAGTGTTCGTGAAGGAAGGCGGATGGCCTGGCCTCGAGTACCCGCGTGTTCCAGGGCACGAGATCGCCGGCGTGATCGACGCGGTCGGCTCGGGCGTGACTCAGTGGAAGACCGGCCAGCACGTCGGTGTCGGCTGGCACGGAGGCCAGGACGGAACGTGCCTCGCGTGCCGACGAGGCGATTTCGGGAACTGCGAGCGCCTGAAAGTGACGGGCATCAGCTATGACGGCGGATATCAGGAGTACATGGTCGCTCCGGTGGAAGCGGTAGCGCGGATGCCGGAGTCGCTCGATGCGGCCGAGGCGGCGCCGCTCATGTGCGCGGGGGTCACGACCTTCAATGCGCTTCGTCACAGTGGTGCGTTGCCGAGCGATCTGGTGGCCGTCCAGGGCATCGGCGGGCTCGGTCACCTCGGTGTCCAGTTCGCGCACAAGTTCGGCTACGAGGTCGCGGCAATCGGTCGTGGGCCGGGCGGCGCCGCGCTGGCGAAGAAGCTCGGCGCCCATGTCTACATCGACAGCGCCGCGACTGACGCCGCCGCCGAGCTGCAAAAGCGGGGTGGGGCGTGCGCGATCGTGGCGACCGCTCCGAGTGGCAAAGCGATGTCCTCGCTCATCGACGGGCTTGGCCCGAACGGCACGATGATGGTGGTCGGCGCAACCACGGAACCGATCCACGTGGCCCCGATCCAGTTGATCACCAACATGCGCCGCCTCCATGGCTGGGCATCGGGCGTTCCGGCCGATTCGGAAGATACGCTCAAGTTTGCCGAGCTGACGGGCGTCCGATCGATGATCGAGCGCTATCCGCTAGAGAAGGCGGCGGAGGCCTACGCGCGCATGATGAGCGGTCGGGCCGAGTTCCGCGTGGTGCTGACGATGGAGCGCTGACGCCTTCTCGAGAGTGCATCGTTGAAGGAATCTCTGAGTAAGTCTCCCGCTTTTGCGCGTGTTGTGCTGTGATGCGACCAGCCACATCACGTGAGAACGGGAGGTGCAGATGAAGAGTCGTTCGCAGCTGACGGTGGCGGGTCCGTAGCCCTCAGCGGTGGCCGCGGCTGGCGCGCCTTCCACACGGCGAGTTGCTGCCGCAGCGCCAGGTTCTCCAACGCCAACTCGCGGCGCGTGCGAACAGAGCCTGTCAGCGTCCCAAAGAGGCGCGGTGTCAGGTCCTCGCGATCAACTTGATCTCGATCAGCTGGCTCGGGAATGCGAGGCGCGGCGTGACGAAGATAGTGCTCGCCACGGCCGGGCGCCCGCCGTACGCTTCCGCCCTGACCGCGCCCGCCACGGCGAAGGCGGTATCCATGTCCGTCACGTATAGAACTTCCTCGACTACGTTGTCTAGCGTGGCACCGTACTGCGCGAGCACCTTCCTGGCGTTCGCGTAGCACTGGGCCATCTGGATGCGCATGTTGCCGTGGTCAAGGATCCGACCCTGCGCATCGACCGGCGCCGGGCCGACGATGTTGCCCTCGTTGTCGTGGCTCAACTGCCCGGA
>Ga0070697_100001255_pt1 | contig 19185 bp, 18 predicted proteins | sample KBSK1501metaG_FD_65475 | JGI IMG/M metagenome (GOLD analysis project Ga0070697, IMG submission 65475) | Corn, switchgrass and miscanthus rhizosphere microbial communities from Kellogg Biological Station, Michigan, USA - KBS K1-50-1 metaG | ecosystem: Host-associated > Plants > Roots >... | reverse complement strand
GGGGGCAAGCTTTGGGTGGAAAGCGAACCTGGCCACGGAAGCACCTTCCATTTCACGCTGCCCTTCGGCCTTCAAAGGCTGCCCCGGCGCGGGTTATCGCCGATTAGTTTGGACATGCTTCGCGACCTCTCCGTCCTCATTGTGGACGACAACGCGACCAATCGGACGATCCTTCGCGAGACCCTCACGCACTGGCATATGAAAGCGGACGAGGCCCACGGCGGAGAGCAAGCCATCGAGTTGCTGGAAGCGGCGGAAAATGCAGGGCACGCTTATCGACTAGTGTTGCTGGATATGCAGATGCCGGAAGTGGATGGATTCAGTGTGGCAGCACGGATCCAGCAGGACCCGGCACTGGCAGAAGCGGTTGTCGTTATGCTGACCTCGACTGGCTTGAAAGGCGACGCCGCCCGTTGTAGTGAGTTGGGCATCAAAGCCCATTTATCCAAACCGATCAAGCGGGCTGATCTTCTGGAAGCCATCAAACTGGCGTTGAGGGGACAGTCAGAACCGTCCACGCCCGCGGTCACGACTGCTTCCGTGGCCGCAAACCAGCGGCACTTCAAGATCCTGCTCGCAGAGGACAACCTCGTGAACCAAAAGGTAGCCATGCGATTCCTCGAGAAAAGAGGGCATACGGTGGTTCTCGCCGAGTCCGGAAAGCAGGCGCTGGCCGCTTGGCAACAACAACCCTTCGACCTCATTCTGATGGATGTGCAGATGCCGGAAATGGACGGATTGGAGGCGACCGCCCTGATTCGAAAAGAGGAAATGATCCGCAAACAAGAGGTAATTCCCAAACCGGAAGTAATTGTCGAACAGGAACAATCAGCTGCAAAACCTATCCCCCTATCGTCGCCATGACCGCCCACGCCATGGTGGGGGATCGGGACCGCTGTTTCGCGGCGGGGATGGACGACTATGTGTCGAAGCCCATTAACACAAACGATCTATTCGCGGCCATCGAGCGGGTCATGCGGGCTGCCTCACAAATCCCCCTCGCGAACACAACGGTCAAGCGAGCCGCGTCCAGTTAGGACGCGGGCGCCAGTTCCACGGTTCGTTTCAGCTGTCCGCAGGCGGCGTAGATATCCCGCCCTCGAGGTCGGCGCACAAACGCAGGCACCCCCGCAGCCATCAAGATATGGCGGAACTGCAGGACGCGCTCCTGGGCCGGGGTTTGGAATTCAATCCCGGGTCCAGGATTCAGAGCGATAAGATTTACTTTGGCCCGTACGCCTCGAATCAGTTCCAGCAGCTCACGGGCGTTCTCCACCGAGTCATTCACCTGGTGCAGCAGAACGTACTCAAAGGTCAGCTTTTCCCGGGTCCGCAGAGGAAAATCGCGAGCCGCGGAAATCAGCCTTTCCAAATTCCACTTACGATTAATGGGCATTAGGCGGCTGCGCAAATTGTCGTTCGAAGCATTGAGCGAAATAGCGAGTTTGGGACGCACCGCTTCAGCCCCGAGGTCATAGATGCGAGGCACGATGCCCGCGGTGGAAACGGTCATGCGGGATTCCGGAATGCCCACTCCTTCCGCCAGAAGGCGCACCGCTTTCATGAAATTGTCGTAATTCAGGAATGGCTCGCCCATTCCCATAAAGACCAGATTCAGTCGCTCACGAGGAGGAGAAACCGTCTGATCGTTAAGTACGGCACACACCTGCCCCACGATTTCCCCCGCGGTGAGATTCCGCTTTATGCCGAGCAGGGCAGTCAGGCAGAACTGGCAATCCACCGCGCAACCGGCCTGGCTGGAAACACAAATGGTGGCACGCTGCCGGTCGCGGGCCGTTTCCGCCTGGTCTCCGGTATCACTGCCGTCCCCGGTTTCTCCTCCGTCGCCTTCCGGCATCCAGACGGTTTCCACGCTCTGCCCGTCGGCGCATGCCACCAGATAGCGTACGGTTCCGTCGCTAGAGACGAACTTCTTTTCAATTCCAGGCCAGCCTACGGAGAACCCCTTCTCCGCCAGGCTCCGTCGAAAATCCTGCGGCAGGGTCGAAATCTGCTCGGAGGTTTTAACCCGCTGACGGTAAAGCGCCTCAAAGAGCTGCCGCGCCCGGTACGAGGGCTGCCCGAACTCCTCCACCAGAGCTGTCAGCTCGGGCAGCTGAAGCCCCAACAGCGAGTTATGCGTCATCTGATCCATTCGTCGAACCCGCCCGCTCTATCCCTCCGATGGTAGAGGCGATTGTAGAGGATAGGGAAAAGCCTGCCCAGACCCGTTCGAATAGCCCGCCAAGGCCATTCTAACTGGTTGATTCTAAATAGATAACTATGCATTCGCCGGAGTTGTGCAGGGTGTGCAACAATAACCGAGGGCTGTTGGCGAGGTCTTTGCTCGCGGGACCCATCGAAATACGCCATGGTTCAGGAAGTGCGAAACATACGTCGCGAGGTCTTGCCCAACGGGCTGACACTCATCACCGAGGAGATGGAACACATTCGCTCGGCCTCCATCGGGATTTGGATCAAGACCGGATCCCGCGATGAAGACTTGCAACTGAACGGCATCTCACATTTTATTGAGCACATGGTGTTCAAAGGCACCCAGCACCGCACCGCGGAGGAAATTGCCCGCCAGGTGGACTCCATCGGGGGCAACATGGACGCGTTCACCGCCAAGGAGTGTGTCTGCTTCAGCGCCAAAGTGCTGGACGAGCACATGCCCATCGCCATGGACGTTCTCAGCGATCTGGTGCTGAACCCGGTCTTTGATGTCCAGGACATCGGGCGTGAGCGGGGTGTGATACTCGAGGAGATCAAGATGGACGAGGACAATCCCGACTATCTTGTCCACGAGATCTTTACCCAGAACTTCTGGAAAGATCACCCGCTCGGCAAACCGATCCTGGGGACCAAGGACACGGTAAAAAAATTCGAGCGCGATGCAGTGCTCGATTTCTATCGACAAAGATTTGCGCCCGGCAACGTGATCATTTGCGCTGCAGGCCACTTTAAGCACGAACAATTCGTGGAGTTGGTGTCCAGGCATTTCGACCAGATGAAGCCAGTAAAGAACGGTTTCCACAGCCCCGAACCGAAGATCGTGCCCCGCATCATCATGCGCAACAAGAAATCTCTGGAGCAGGTGCAGATCTGCGTGGGCGTGCCCTCGCACCCGATTGCCCACGAAAACCGACATGCTTCCTACATATTGAACACCTTGCTCGGTGGCGGCATGAGCTCACGGCTTTTCCAGAACATCCGCGAACGCCAGGGCCTGGCTTACGCGATCTACAGCGATCTTTCGCCCTATCGCGATACCGGATGTCTATCGGTTTATGCGGGAACCTCGCGCGAATCGGCGGGCAAGGTTGTGCGCTCCGTTGTCTCAGAGTTCCACAAGCTTAAGGCAGAGCCGGTTCCTGAAGAGGAACTCCGGCGCTCGAAAGACCAGTTGAAGGGTAGCTTGATGCTGTCGCTGGAATCATCGAGCGCGCGCATGTCCAACCTGGCCCGCCAGGAAATGTACTTCGATCACTTTTACGGCTTGGATGAACTGATCGAGCGCATCGAGAGGGTCACGGTAGAGGAGTTAACTGTGCTGGCCAACGAGTTTTTTCAGACCCAATCAATTGCCGTAACCGTGCTCGGAAATCTTAATGGTTTGAAGCTGACGCGCGATCAACTCGCCTGCTGAATTTACTTCCCGATAGCAACCCGGTTCCCTGCAGAAAGTTGCGCTTCATCGTTGACATAGTTCCTGACACTTTGTCAGTCCAACCCGCATCTAATCGGGTAAGTGAGCAGAACCCCCGTCGCGGTGAGTTTGCAGTAAGACGGGCAGCCTGCAGTGGATCGGAGGTAGGTTATGGCACAGGTGATTGAGTTTTACATTCCCGCAAGCTTCAAATCGAAAGTGAAGTGGATTCCACCAGAGCAGCGCGGGAAAGTTATCACATTCCCAACTGACCTGAAAAAGTCCGCCTAGGAAAGTAAGAAGAGTTGAGTTCAACGCCCGGCCGTTTCAAACGCGAGCCGGGCGTTTTGTTGTTTTCCTGTCCCCCTAGAGCTGCCCGTAAAATCAATCTGGACCACAACCAGCGCTGGTTTCGCTGGCCTCTAAGGAAATTTCAAGGCATACTAGATCGTAGGCCCGTCTCCCCACGGGCGGGAGGCCTCGTCGTCATGCCCTTGCCGGAGGAGAATGAATTACCGGAGTTGAACCCCTCGTTCGGGGATGATTCTGAACAGAAGCAGCGGCGGCAGATGCTTATCGCCCTGGCTCTTCTGCTCATTGCGTTGATCCTGGTTCTGGTCAAAGATCGCGAATTCTGGTTCCCCCCGGCGGCCGCTACGGAGTCAGAATCGGAGCCGGCAGAACAGATTGCGCCCGAGGCACAGACGCAAAACAAAGCCGCGACCACCACCTCGAAACCCTCAGTTCCAGCGCGCTCAAAAGCCAGGCCTCGCACGCCACCCGCGGCAGTTGCCGCTCCAAGTCCAGCGCCCGCTCTGGCGCCGGTAGTTACCAACCGAACCGTGCTTCCTCCACTGGAGGTCGAAGTGGTGGCTGGCGACGAGCACCGGACAATCCGGGCCGGCACAAATTCGGTCAAGGTGGACTTGCAGCCCCGCACACCCGTGACTTCCGCCCCGTCGCCTTCTGATTCGGGGGGAGTGGCCGATGCCACCGCCCGAGTCCATCTTTCCCCGGGCACTGCCGAGATCGTTTCACGCCCGGTTGAACCTAACTATCCCCTCCTGGCTAAGCAGATGAAGGTTCAAGGCGCAGTCGTGCTGGAAGCCCTGATTGGCCGGGACGGGAACATCCAGGATCTCCATATACTCAGCGGACCTGCGATTCTTTCGGCCGCAGCCCGCGAAGCCGTGAAGCAGTGGCGCTTCAAGCCCTATTTGCAATCCGGTCAAGCGGTCGAAACTGAGGCTCGCATTACGGTAAACTTCACTATCTCTACCCAGTGATCATTGCGGACGTGCCCCACTCTTCGCGAATGACGCGAACCGCGGGCGCCCGGCTAACACTAGGTGGTAACCGCCAAGATGGCATTTGCAATCTCCAGTACGAGTTTTTCCAATGGTGGTGATATTCCGAAGAAATTCACCTGCGACGGCGCCGATGTGTCGCCTGAACTCTCCTGGACCGAGCCGCCTCCGGGCACACAGAGCTTTGCCCTGATTGCCGATGATCCCGACGCTCCCTCCGGGACCTGGACCCACTGGGTGCTATTCGACCTGGCGCCCGCCACAAACATTCTGGCGGAAAGTGTGAATAAGATTGACGAATTACCGGGCGGCGAACGGCAAGGGCGCAACGACTTCCGCAAGATCGGCTACAACGGCCCCTGTCCGCCTCCAGGCAAACCTCATCGTTACTTCTACAAACTCTATGCGCTCAACGGCAAGCTCGACCTCAAACCGGGTGCGAGCAAGCAGGAATTGGAACAAGCGATGGAAGGTCGAATCCTGGGCAAGGCGGAGTGGATGGGGAAATACCAGCGCTAGTTGGGGCGCAGAACTTTCATTCCTGGTTTTCCATTCTTCGGTTAGCTTAGTGGTCAAAGTCTTGAACCGGCATGGGCGCCAGGAACGTACTACCGTAACTCAGGCAAAAAAGTTAACAGGCGTCCCGACTCTTGCCAGTCGCCGGAGGCCCGACAGCCTCCCCCCAGACTGCTCGGCAATGAAAGCAGTAGAGGTCAGGGCTGATGCCTGGGAATAGCACTTGCGTGCCAAAATCATGCCACCAACGAGCCCATCTATTGAAGGGCTCCCGTGCGGGCCGGACTGGCTGCAGAGCTCTCGGGGGCGCGTTCGACCCGGTTTCGGCCTTTCGCCTTGGCGCTATAAAGAGCAAGATCGGCGGCGCGCAAGAGTTCCTCTCCCGTGGGAGGGTCGAGCTCAACCGCGTGCTGCGTTGCCAACCCTATGCTGATGGTCACAAGAATCAGCCCGGCCTCGGTGTTGACCGGCTTTGCGGAGACGTAAATTCGGATCCGTTCCGCGGTCAAGACCAGATCTGACGGCGCGCACGCCGTCAACGTGATCAGGAATTCTTCTCCTCCGTAACGGCCCACATAGTCATAATTTCTCACCGATTCAACCAAGCGGCGCGCTACTTCACGCAGTACAGCATCTCCAGTCTGATGCCCGTAGGAGTCGTTGATTCGTTTGAAGTGATCAAGGTCGGCCATAATCACCCCGATGTGCTCACCGATTCGAACCGTGCGCTGGGTTTCCCTCTGCAGTAGACCATGATCGCGCCTCGATTCCAGAGGCCTGTCAGATGGTCATGCGCAGCCTCGAATTGCAGCTCCGTGTGGGCTTTCCCTAACGCCGCCCGCAGTTCCAGAATTCGTTTGCCAGCGCGCACCCTGGCACGTAGCTCATTTACATCAAAGGGCTTGGTCAAGTAGTCGTCGGCCCCTGCTTCGAAGCCGGCTACCACATCCTCTTTGGCTCCCTTGGCAGTGAGCAGTAGTACATATTTATACGGACCGTGTTGGTGGCTGCGAATTCTGTGGCATAACTCAATACCATCCAAACCGGGCATGATCCAATCCAGGATTGCCATCTGGGGGCAATCCTCTTGTTGCAGCACGCGCCAGGCATCCACGCCATTTTCCACGACCGTGACCCGGTAGTTCCACTTCTGCAACCAGCTCTGCAGGATGCGGCGAAAAATGGGGTCGTCCTCCGCGATCAACACGGCATCTGGCGATGATTTTCCACTGGCATTGAGGGCCAGATCTTCGCCGGGTGGCACAGCATTCACGACACCGCTCCGGCAAATTCTTTGAGGGTGAGGCGCAACCCAGTAAATTCCTGGTCCAAAAGTGTGAACACTTCTGTGGCCCGGGACAGATTTTTCTCATGCCCCATGTCCTCCAGTTCTTGGGCAGCTTGCGTCGCCTTCGCGGCACCCAGATAGCCAAGTTCTCCCTTGATACTATGAGCTGCCCGCATGATTGCCTCCGGATCAGCCGCAGCGATTGCCTCCCGCAGCTTCTGCAACAGCTTGGGCGATTCCTCCAAGAAAATCTGGCATAGATCCCGCAGAAGATCCTCATCTCCGCCCAAGCGCTCCAGTGCCTCGGCCTTGCCCCACAATAGTTCCCCGCAAGGGTTCGGGACTGGGTCAGGTGGTGCGCTTGAGACACGGGAGAGAGTTTCTTCGATATCACTCAGGTGTATTGGTTTCACAATGCATCCATCCCTTCCAGCTTACAAACAACGTTGGCAGTTACCCTTCAAGGCGTGAGCGGTCACGGCGAAGATAGCCAGGTGAGTCCTTTCTGGGAATGAGAGCACACAAGGTTAGACACACTGATTTCTTCGGCAAGACGCGATTCTCCTTTAGGCTGCGCATAGCGTAATGGGACTGGTGCGGCGTTCCGAGCAACGCGGCCCGAAAGGACATGTCCCACGGGCCGGGGGTGGCATTGATGTTCTATCGAAAGAACGCGAGCCGTTCGGTTAATTTCCCACAGCGTTTCCGTAAAGCTGGCGCCTGAACCGCCGATGACTGAGACACATGGGCATTCAGTGCGATCTTGTCCCCCCCGTTCCTCGTCTGTCTAATCGGCTGGCGGCGAAAGAGTTACCTTCGATGAAGCACGAGTCCGACCCTCGCCTGGTCAAGCGGCTCGGCACCTTCGCCGGCACCAGCAGCCTCTTCTCAATGGCAACTAACCGGGGCAGATTGGCGGGATGGGCATTTCACTTTGAAATTCCGAAGAGTTGGTCGGCCGACACCGATGAATGAACCAACCTACAAGCCGAACCTCTCCCGCGCTACGCTGGGAATGCTGGTGATCCTCGGACCTGACTCGCAGTGTGTCATGGTCGCCAGTGTGTTCGTCGAGAATCGGAAAATACCGCTATCTGTCTCTACTTTGGGTGCCGGCGAAACCGGCTCAACCGTGGTCTTTTTGATAGTCTTTGATTGCGACGTCGGAAAACGCCGGTGCCTATCCCATCACGCACCCAGATCGGAATCGTAGGCGCGGGACCAGCTGGCCTGGTGCTTTCCCACCTTCTCCATCTGCAGGGAATTGAATCGGTCGTGATCGAAAATCGCAGCCGGCAATATGTTGAGGAACGCGTCCGCGCGGGCGTTCTGGAACAAGGCACCGTTGACCTGCTCACAGACACCGGAGTGGGCGAGCGCATGAAGCGCGAAGGTATGGTCCACTATGGAATTGAGTTGCGCTTCCATGGACGCCGCCATCGCATCGATTTCAAGGATCTGACTGGAGGAAAAGGCATCACCATCTACTCCCAACATGAAGTCGTCAAAGATCTCACCAACGCTCGCCTCGCGGCCGGCGGTGAGGTCCTGTTTGAGGTCGAAAACGTCAGCGTGCACGATTTCGATGGCTCGAAACCTAAAATCCGATACCAGAAAGAAGGCCTAGACTGCGAGCTGACCTGCGACTTTATTGCCGGATGCGACGGCTTTCACGGCATTTGCCGGCCCAGCATCCCCGCTGTCGTTCTCGCCGAGTATGATCGGGTCTACCCCTTCGCATGGCTTGGCATTCTGGCGGAAGCGCCGCCCTCCTCGGAAGAACTCATCTACACCTATCATGATCACGGTTTTGCCCTGCTCAGCATGCGCTCAGAAAAAATCAGCCGCCTGTACTTGCAATGCCAGCCGGACGAAGACATCAATCTGTGGCCCGACGAAAAGGTCTGGGAGGAACTAAATACCCGCCTCGCCTCAGCGGGCTGGCAACTTACCCAAGGTCCGGTTATTCAAAAAGGCGTAACCGGAATGCGGAGTTTCGTGGTCGAGCCTATGCAGTACGGCCGGCTGTTTCTCGCCGGTGACTCCGCCCACATCGTCCCGCCAACCGGCGCCAAAGGCCTGAATCTCGCAGTCGCTGATGTTCGCGTACTGGCCCGCGCGCTGGCGCACTTCTACACCACCGGACATCACGACCTGCTTGATGCGTATTCTCAAACCTGCTTACGGCGCGTTTGGAAGGTGCAACGGTTTTCCTGGTGGATGACCTCCATGCTGCACCGCTTCCCCGACGAAAATCTCTTCGACAGTCGCCGCCAGCTCGCCGAACTGGACTACGTAACCAGCTCGCGCGCAGCCTCCCAGAGCCTGGCGGAAAACTACGTGGGTCTGCCGATGGAGTGGTGAACTTGGGGCGATTGTGCTTGGGGCGGCCGCGGAAGTGCGGCCCTTCAGGGCTGCGGTGGCTGGGTAGGAAACAGGACTTCAGCCCCGAAACAAAAAAGCCCGCCAGGGCAGTTACCTGACGGGGCTCTCTGATTCTAATCGCACTGACCGCTAGGCCGCTTTCTTCGCCTGTCGCACCTTCGCCCAACGTGCCCTCTGGGCTGCGGCGATTTTTCTTCGGGCAGCGGCAGAGAGTGTTCTCCGTCTAGGTTTTGTGTAGGAACGTCCGTCATCCAACTTGCCCAGAACTGAAAGAGCAGCGTCCACATGTCTTAGTTGGTTAACCAAACTGGTTCGTTCCAATCTTAGTTGCGAGACAACTGACTCCAGTCCTTTCAGATTTGCCATGTAACCCCCTCAGCTACTGATCTTAACAAACATAGCGTGGCTGTGGGAGTAACCCTAGGCTGCCAGTAAGTCCCGGGCTTCCCGCCGCGGGAATCTCCTACTGGGCGGAACCGAGTGAGAGTCCTTGTTTAGTGCTCGTGGCCAGCGTCCTCCAAGGAAACCTTGCCCCGGAACATGCGATAGATAACGAAGAAGTAAGTGAAAGCTAGAAGCATCCCGAGCACCCACCAAGCCAGCCCTACGCGCAGAGCATACGGCCCGGAAAGAGCCTTCTGGATGGTGAGGTCGTGCGCGGGGTCGACGCTGGAAGGCAGCAGACGAGGATACAGGCCCACAGCCGCTCCCACCATCATCCCCGCGAGATAAACACATGAACAAGCGAAAGCCTGGTGTTCGGCTTCTTGACGGCAAAAATGAATGATCCCCACCAGCCCTAGCAGTACCAGCACAGGGATCCCGAAGGCCACCGGATACATGCGGTAGTTCGCAACCGAGTCGGGGCGTGCAATCATCGTCGCCGGCAAACTCAGGACTGTGACTGCGAGCAACACGATCCACAGGCGCCGGACCAGGACTCTGGCACGCTGTTGCAGGTCGCCGTCTGTTTTTATGGCCACGTACAGTGCTCCATGAACTGCCAGTGCGACCAGAGCAACAACGCTCCCCATCACCGTATACCAGTCCAGGATGCCGGGTTCGTCACCAACGCGCCAGTTCGTCCAAAGGGGAAGAAAGAAATAACCATCGTCGGCTAGGGGAACGCCGCGAATGACATTGGCCAGAGCGGCGCCAAAAAAAATCGCGAGTAGCGCACTCGAGAAAAAGAACAGCCCATCGAAAAAAGATCGCCAGACCCCAGAATCGACCTGCATGCGGAGTTCGATGCTGGCGCCACGCATGATCAGCAGCCATAGCACGATCATTAGCGCAAGATAAAAACCGCTGAAGGCGGAGGCATAGAGCAGTGGAAATGCGAAATATAGCGTGCCCCCCGCGGCGATCAGCCACACTTCGTTGCCGTCCCATACCGGGCCGATGGCGCGCAACATGAGCTGCCGCTCCTTTTCATTATGGGCAAGAAACGGGTGCAGAATGCCTACCCCAAGGTCAAACCCGTCCAGCACCACGTAGGCGACCAGCATGATTGCGACCAGCCAGAACCATACGAATCCCATTTGCATTCCTCAACCCACACTTACCCGTGCGCCATGCGCCGTGCCTGTCGCCCCGCCCGGGCCTCTATCGATAGCGCGATAGACCAGAACGATAAACAGAATCGAGAGTACGGTGTACATGCCCATGAATCCCAGCAAGGTAAACAGAGTATTAGCGGCCGACACACTTTTCGAATAACCTTCCGAGGTTCGCACCAGGCCATAGACAATCCAGGGTTGACGGCCGATTTCCGCGGTCATCCATCCCGCTGTATTGGCAATGTACGGAAGCGGGCAGCTCAAAAGCAGCGGCCACAGCATCCAGCGGCTCTGCACGAGTTTGCCGCGCCAGAGTAGAACAGCTGCCACGGTCATCAGCAACGCAAAATACGTGCCCAGGCCAGCCATGATGTGGTAGGCGTAAAACAAAAGCGGAAACGGCGTGGGCCACTGATCCCGGGGAAATTGATCGAGGCCCTTGACCTCGGCTCGCGTGGTGCCGTAAATCAGGAAACTCAAGACATCGTTCACCACCACCGGGTTGTCGATGTGCTGGCGTTCCTCGTCGGGCTGCCCCATTAGCACGATGCCAGCGCCTTTCTCGGAGACAAACAGACCTTCCATGGCAGCCACTGCCACGGGCTGATGTTTGGCCATGTAACGGCCGTGCATATCTCCGGTGGGAAAAATCTGTGTAATGCACGAGACAAGCCCGGCAATCACGCCCACCCCCAAGAAAATTCGGCCATGCTCGGAGAAGCGATTTTCTAGAACATAAAATGCGCCAACGGAACACATGACAAAAGCGGCTGTGATTACTGCGCCCGACATGTTGTGCGCATACTGCAGCAACGCCCATGGATTTGTCAGCAAACCCCAAAAACTCGTCACCTCATACGAACCATTCGGCAGGACACGATAGGCAACCGGGTGCTGCATCCACGCGTTGGTGACAATGATGAAAAATCCCGAGATCCAGGACCCGAGAAAGACCAGGAACGCAGACGCCCAATGGCCCCACATCGAAAGCCGCTTCTCTCCGAAAAGAAACAGCCCCAGGAATGTCGACTCCAGGAAAAACGAGAAGACGCCCTCCATGGCAAGCGGCTGGCCGATCACTCCTCCCGTGACCCGGGCGAACTGCGACCAGTTGGTGCCGAACTGGAATTCCATGGGAATTCCGGTCACTACGCCGATAAGAAAATTGATGGCAAAGATCCTAGCCCAGAACCGTGCCGCTTCGTTGTAACGCTCGTTTTTCCGGGTGATCGCGATCGTCTTGAGAACCACGATCAATAAAGCCAGCCCCATCGTCAGCTGAGGAAACAGATAGTGGTAAGTAACTGTGAAAGCGAAATGCAGCCGATGGAGGAGCAGTGCGTCCATGGGCCAACACTTTACACCAGTTCGGCGGAGCCTTCCGCGGATGCTTGAACACAGCTGGGGACGACCTGAAAGCGCTAAGACTGAAGGCGGTAAGGCATCCGTAAGAAGAAGGGCTTGGCAGGTCACAAATCAACAGAGTAGGCTTCTTCTCCTATGCAGTTATTTGGAGCGCACATTTTCCCGCGACGTAGATCCATTCTGTTCCTGCTGTTCTTCATCCAGTTCCTTGTCTCCGCCCCTGGGGCCGCAGCTGTGAACTTCACCCTCGAACAGGTGATGAGTTCGCCCTTTCCTTCGAACCTGGTCGCGGCGTCCCGCGGCGGAAGGGTAGCCTGGGTGTTCGATGCGAAAGGAGTTCGCAACCTATGGGTGGCGGACGCGCCCAACTTCGCGGCCCGGCAGGTAACGCGCTATGAGGGCGACGAAGGTTTGCCCATCGCCAGCCTGCGCATTACTGCGGATGGCCGCACTCTGGTGTTCGTTCGCGGCAGCGAGACCAACGAAAATGGACGCGTCGCCGATCCCACCAACGGAGTTTGGTCGCGGAAGCAACAGGTTTGGGCGGTCGAGGTAGACGCAGGCGCTCCCCGAATGCTGGGTGAGATGGGCTGCGGCGAGGAAGAATGTGAAGACGTTGAACTGTCACCCGACGGACAATTCGCGGTGTGGGCGGCGCGAAAACAGTTATGGATAGCTCCGGTCATGGGAGCAACCCCGGCTCATCAGCTCACGGATCTTCGCGGGGATAATTCGGATCCACGATGGTCTCCCGATGGACGCCAGATCGCGCTGGTCAGCAAGCGTGACGATCACAGCTTCATCGCCATCTATGACTTCGGGCGCGAGAGTGTGCGCTATCTTACTCCGAGCGCGGATCGTGATGTCATGCCCCGCTGGTCGCCGGACGGGCGTCAGCTTGGCTTTGTGCGACTTCCCGGCGTTCAAGAGAAGCTTGCGTTGATTCCGGTGCGTCCTGTTCCCTGGGCAATCTGGGTGGCTGATTCTGCGACCGGAGAGGCGAAGGAAATCTGGCGCAGTGGAAGGGAAGCGAACGATTCGTTTCCTAAGGAGACGGCTGACAAATCCTTCTACTTCGCCGGCAACGACCAGCTGCTGTTTGCCTCCGAACAGGATGGCTGGAATCACTTGTACTCCGTCACCGCGTCAGGCAGCGCGCCGGTGCTGCTCACTCCGGGATCGTTTGAGGTGGAAGATGTCACGCTCAGCGCCGACCGGCGCTCGGTCATCTTCTCCTCGAATCAGCAGTCTTCGAATCCGGAGGACATGGAGCGCCGGCACCTCTGGCGCGTTAGCCTGGAAGGGGGAAAGCCGCAGTCACTGACCAAAGGGGAGACAATCGAGTGGAGTCCGGTGGAAACCGGGGTGGGAACTCAGGTGGTATGCCTTGGCTCCAGCGCGACCGTTCCTGCGATGCCGGTTCACCTGACAGCGCGGGGAAGGGAGTTGCTGGCCCAAGAAGCGCTGCCTGCCGACTTTCCCGCAAAACAGTTGGTCACGCCCAAGCAAGTCGTCTTCAACAGCGAAGATGGTTTGGAGATTCACGGCCAGTTGTTTGTTCCTGCGGGACGAAACCAACCGGGGCCGGCTCTGATCTTCGCCCATGGCGGACCGGTGCGGCAGATGATGCTCGGCTTCCACTACATGTACTACTACCACAACGCGTACGCCATGAACCAATACCTGGCGAGCCAGGGCTACGTTGTGCTCTCCATAAATTATCGTCTTGGAATCATGTATGGCCGTGCTTTCCGGGAGGCCGACAACGCGAGTTGGCGGGGAGCAGCGGAATATAAGGACATTCTCGGGGGAGCCAGGTTTCTGCAGAGTCAGGCGACGGTTGATCCCAAAAAAATTGGGCTCTGGGGTGGGTCTTATGGCGGATATCTGACGGCCCTGGGGCTGGCCCGCAACTCCGATGTTTTTGTCGCCGGAGTTGACCTGCACGGTGTGCACGACTGGTCAGTGTTTCTGCCCCATTGGGAGCATCGTCCGGGAGCGCCGGATGCGAAGGAGGCCGAGAAGTTGGCGTTCGACTCTTCGCCGGATGCGGCCGTGTCCAGTTGGAAGTCGCCGGTATTGCTGATTCATGGCGATGACGACCGCAATGTCCCGTTCGGGCAGACCGTGGACCTGGCCCAGCGGCTGCGGGAACGGCACGTGGTGTTTGAAGAGCTCATCTTTCCGGATGAAATCCACGATTTCCTGATGTGGAAGGACTGGATTAAAGCCTATCACGCGACCTCTGACTTTTTTGACCGGAACCTGAAACCGGCGAGTGCGCGAAAGCGACCGTGATTGCAGGCGGGTAGCAGAGTGGTAACAAGTTCCTCTTGCTCTTCTTTGCATCCAGCCAATAGTATCGTGGGCAGCGACTCGTGAGTTGTATTCGATTGCCATTTCAAGTGCTGCGACATCGGTTTCTGTGGCGGCAGAGGGCTCCCATCGGTCCCGGCGAAATACGCCGCATTGAACGATGGCTGGCGACAGCCCGCGTTTTTTTGGCTATTTCTGCCCTGGTGGCCATCCGGATGGATCCGGGTGAGATCCGCTACTCCTTTTGGGCCTACGGCCTGCTGGCGTTCTATATTGCCCAGGGCGTAATTGTCATCTTGCTGTTGCGGCGCCGCGAACAGTCGACGGTTTCATTTCGCCGCCTGGTTCACGCGGCGGACATAGTTTGGCCGGCGTTGATATCAATCTTCGCCACCGGCCAAGCCAATCCCTTCTTCCTTTTCTTCGTCTTTGTGCTGGCTGCCGCCGCCTACCGCTGGGGTTTATGGGAGACCGTGGCTACGGCAGCCTCTGCGGTGTGTCTGTTGTGGCTTGAAAGCCTGGCACTTCAGCTGGGGTTCTTTGACTGGATGGACAAGCAACTTTCGCATTTCCACTTGCCGTTGCTTCGGGTGCAACCTACAGATTTCGAGCCCAAACGTCTTTTCATGCTCTCGATTTATCTTCTGGTCATGGGACTATTGCTGGGATATTTAGCCGAGCAGCAGAAGCAGTTGCGCTCGGAAAAGGCGGTGATCGCGCGCATAATGGGGAAAGTGCGGGTCGAGGCCGGCCTCAGCGGCACGCTGCAGGAGATTGTGGGCGAGTTGCTGGTCATGTACGGCGCGGGGCGAGCCCTGATCGCGTCGCAGGAAGCCAGCGGCCAACGTGTGTATGTCGGTGAAATGCTGCTTCGAAACGGTGAGCCTTCCTTTTTCCGCTGGCTCGAACCTCTGCCTTCCGACCGCGAAATGTACCTGTTCAACAGCCCGGCTGAAACTTCGTATGCCTGGCGCAACGGTCATGCAGGCAGTTCAAGCTGCGCGCTGCTGGGCCTGGACCATGCCGGACTGAAGGTTCCGGATGCGGCTTCGGAATCTCTTGATCGGTTGGCAAACCAGCATGCCTTCGACCATCTCATGACGGTTTCCTTCATCTTCGGCCAGGAATGGCGGGGCCGGATTTTCTTTCTTGACCCGTCATTGACCGGAGAGATGACGGAAGAGCTGCGCTTCCTGCAGGAGCTCGTACGCCAGATCGGTCCCGCGGTATACAACGTGTATTTGTTGCGACGTTTGCGGCTGCGGGCCGGAGCCCTGGAACGCGCCCGGTTTGCCCGCGAACTGCACGACGGCGCGGTTCAGTCGCTGATTGCGGTGGAAATGCAAGTGGATGTGCTGCGACGCCAGTCCGCAACCCGGGCCGAGATGGTACCCGAGGAGTTGGGCCGGATCCAGGGGCTCCTGCGGGAAGAGGTTCTCAAGCTGCGGGAACTGATGCAACAGATGAAATCGCTCGATATAGACTCCAGAAAGCTGATCGGATTTCTGTCAGATACGGTGGAAAGATTTCAACGCGAAACCGGGATCACTGCGCGGTTTTCCTCCGATCTGGAAGCGCCGGACATGCCCCAGCCTGTCTGCCGCGAGTTAACCCGCATTGTGCAGGAAGGCTTGGTCAACGTGCGCAAGCACAGTCGTGCGCACGCCGTCCTGGTAAGGCTGGGTGCGGCCAATGGCCGCTGGACGCTGGTGATAGAAGACGACGGCCGTGGCTTTCCCTTCAGCGGCCGCCTGTCTCAAGAGGAACTGGACGCGCTCGGACGAGGGCCGCTGGTTATTAAGGAACGGGTGCGTGTTATTGCAGGCGAACTCGCGATAGAATCAACTCCGGGACAGGGCTCGCGTCTCGAAATCAGCGTCCCGCAGAAGCCGGAAGCGGCCTATGGATAACCGAAGATCCCAGCCCGTGCGCATTCTGCTCGCCGACGACCATCCTATCTTTCGCGATGGCCTGCGCCGACTTCTGGAAGCCGAACCCGATCTCAAGGTTATCGGGGAAGCATGCGACGGGGCCGAAGCAGTAAAAATGGCCCAACAGTTGAAGCCTGACATCCTGCTTCTAGATCTGGCGATGCCCCGCATGCCGGGACTGGAAGCACTGCGGGAGATGAGTTCCGGTCCGGTCTCCAACTCAGTTCGGGTCATTCTGCTGACCGCTGCCGCCGAGAAGAAACAGATTGTTGAGGCCCTGCAGCTGGGGGCGCGCGGAGTCGTGCTGAAGGATTCTGCCACCCAACTCCTGCTGAAAAGCATCCACACGGTCATGTCGGGAGAGTACTGGGTGGGCCGGGAGAGCGTGTCCAACCTGGTGCAATATTTGAGGAATCTGGTGCAGTCCTCCGGGGAAGAAGCGAAGCAAAAAAAGTTCGGTCTTACGCCCCGAGAGTTGGAGATTGTCTCCGCAGTGGTGGCGGGCTACTCCAACAAGGAAATCGCCGAATACTTCAAGATCAGCGAAGACACGGTCAAGCACCATCTGAGCAACATTTTCGACAAACTGGGGGTCTCGACCCGCCTGGAGTTGGCCCTTTTTGCCGTCAACCAAGCCTTGCCCATCAAGACCATCGCCTAAAGGGCTAGCACTTTGGTGCTATGTCTTTCCACAATTGGGCTATTGGCAGTTCGGTACGCCACATTTACCCTAGTAAAAGATTTGCAACTCTGGGTTTAGCGCCTGCGGCGTGGTTGCGGCGTCGGCAGGCAAAGAACTCAGAAGGGACGAACCGTAGTTCCAAGGAGGGCGGCAATGGCGAAGTGGCTCGGGAATATCTGGTACGACGATCAAGGGCAGGACGTGGCTGAATATGCCGTGATGCTGGCTGTTATTCTGGTGATTGTAGTGGGCACGATCCGGTTGATCGGCTCCAACGCCAATAACGTGTTTTCGTCAGTCGGAAGCGCGATTCAGTAAGCTCGACTAAGTTGGTCTCCAGCCTCCAACCCATTCTCACGCCTGGAATCCCTTTCATCTTTCCCTCGACTGTCGGCGATAGCCTCGCGGGGTTTTTCTCTCGGGTGGGGCTCGACCTCGTTCCGCTTTGAACCCAGATCTTGCTTGCACCCAAGGGTATATGGGCGGCGCAAATCGGCCCCGGGGAGGGGTGATGCGCCATCCCAAAAATCAAAATGCTTCAGGAAGTTGTCAAGCCAACTGGAACACGATATGCACCAGCGCGGTGTAATCGGAGGGTTGCCCATCCCGCTTCGCTGGCTTGAAGCGAATCTGCTCGGCGGCATGAACGGCCGACTCATCCAAACCGTGGCCGAGACCCTGCACCACCCGCACAATCCGAAGCCTGCCGGAGGCTTCGAAGACCACTTCGAGCACTACTTCACCTTCGATGCGCAAGTTTCTGGCTTCCATCGTATAAGCTGGGGTAGGTTTGGAAATCACTTCGGCGGGAAGCATTTTTGCCGTTGAGTCGTCGGCCGACTTGGGCCGGAGCTGAGCTGGGGAGACGGCTGCGGTATCGCCGAAGCCGCCTTTCTGCACTGTGCCCCGGGAGCTGTTCACTTTACCACTTCCGTCGCCAGTCGCGGTGCCGTTGCCGAAGCCGGCGCTAGCCACCACGCCACGAACGCCCTTTGCTCCTCCCGTGCCATTGCCGTAGCCCGGTCCGGAAGGCAAATCAAACGACCCGGACTGGGCAATGGTCACTGGCCGGCCGTTGGTTTCGCGGGCGGGCACGCCATTTGGATCGCCAAAGCCTCCGGTCTGCACGTGCTGCGGTGCTGCCGCAATGGCGGGCACAGCCGAGCTGCCGCTGGAAAAAATGTTGGTCTTCACCAGTTGTCGCGGAATTACGGCAAGGGTAGGCGGAAGGGGAACCGGTTTGTGGGCTGCCACTTCAATGTTGGGCGCAATCGGTGCATCCTCGGGGCCAGGCTGGCGAGGCTTGGGCTGTATTTCGGGCGGCGGCAAGCGAAGCACCTTGGGGGCTGGGGTTTCCACACGCGCGACCTGCGGAGCAGGAATCTCTTTCACTGGGGCCGGTTCCAGGCTCACCGGAGGCGGAGTATCGACCAGACGAACAAAGTGATAATCGTGGACCGGATCGGGCAACACGCCCGGGTTCAACATTGCAAGCCAGGTCAGCAAAAATAGCCCGAGGGACTGCAACCCCATGATGAGAATGAACTCTCTCCACGGCGGCCGCCGGTAAGGCAGTAAGGAGAAGGGACCGGTTTGGGATACCTGAGGCATAATGCTGATCCGGTCGGGCGGCATGCTAATCTTGATGTACCGCGCTTCGAGATGGCTGCCTTCTATTCAATATTATCTCTGGCGGTAACAACCTGCTCCTCTTTCCTTTTTCCTTCCTTCGGGTCCGTCAGACCCCGTTCGTTAGCAGCATGGGAGCAAGAATATGGCCGTTTCCGTTAGAGGCAAACAGGGAAGGGTTATTCAACAGCCAGTTATGGTTGTCAAGAAATAGGTTATCAAAGTCTGGGGCCGAGGCAGGAAAAATTTTGCATAGTGGTGGGTAGGTATGGTGTGGTTACGGGAAAAAGTAAGCCGAGACGGTCGAAGGGGGTGCAATGTCATATGGGGGTCGTACTTGCGCCCTTTTCCCACCGTAGGGGAATAGGGGTCAAGCCAGCACCAGGAGAGGTGGCCGCGACGGTTCCCCGGTGTAGGTATCCTTGATACGAATTCTTGATACGAATTCTTGGTACGAATTCTTTATTTATTATATTCATTGAGTAACGAATTCTGTATTGGGTCTCGTGGCGGATCTACAGCCTCGCATCATATGGCACATGTACGAACCCACGGCTG
>Ga0070697_100001253_pt1 | contig 19201 bp, 18 predicted proteins | sample KBSK1501metaG_FD_65475 | JGI IMG/M metagenome (GOLD analysis project Ga0070697, IMG submission 65475) | Corn, switchgrass and miscanthus rhizosphere microbial communities from Kellogg Biological Station, Michigan, USA - KBS K1-50-1 metaG | ecosystem: Host-associated > Plants > Roots >... | reverse complement strand
GCGGCACTGGCATCGCTACCAGTCAGCATATTTGCTGTTGGCAGGGCTCGCGACGCCGCTGGTGTTGTCCGTTCATAGCGTCATAAGCTTCGACTTTTCGGTTGCCATCGTTCCCGGATGGCACACGACGATTTTCCCGCCGTACTTCGTCGCAGGCGCCATCTATTCCGGATTTGCGATGGTATTGACCATCGCAATCCCGCTGCGCAAAGCGTACGACCTGGAAGACTTCATCACCATGCGCCATCTGGATAACATGGCGAAGGTGATGCTCGCAACCGGGCTGATCGTGGCGTACGGCTACTTTTTCGAATTTTTTATGTCGCTTTACAGCGGCAACAAGTTTGACATGTTTCTGGTGCAGCAGCGGCTGCATGGGCCGTATTCGCCCTATTACTATGCGCTGATTTTGTGCAACATCCTGACGCCACAATTGCTGTGGGTTCAAAAAATACGCACGAACGTTGCCGTGCTCTTCGTAATGTCACTAGTGGTTAACGTGGGCATGTGGCTGGAGCGGTTTGTGATCGTAGTGATCAGCTTGACGCGCGATTTCATGCCCAGTGCGTGGGGAAGGTACCAGCCGACGTTCTGGGACTGGAGCACGTTCATCGGAACGCTGGGCTTGTTCGTATCCTTGCTGTTCCTGTTTGTGCGCGGCTTGCCGGCGATATCCATCGCGGAAATGCGTGAACTTGTGGCCCACACTGAGGATCACGAATGAACCTGCCACATCCCCATCTCTACGGAGTGCTAGGCGAATTCGATTCGCCGAAACAGTTAATGGACGCTGCGAAAAAGGTTCGCGAAGCGGGGTACCGCCGTATTGATGCGTTTGTGCCGTTCCCGGTGGAAGGGCTCTCGCAGGCGCTCGGGCTTGGGCGGAAGCACGATCTTGTGCCCGTGCTGACGCTGGCTGGCGGACTTGGCGGCGGACTGACGGCGTTCTTTTTCCAGCTCTGGGCGAATGTGTCGTCGTATCCGATGGACATCGCCGGCCGCCCGCTGAACAGCTGGCCAGCGTTCATTCCTGTGACATTCGAACTGACGATTTTGGGTGCATCGCTTTCCGCAGTTTTTGGAATGCTGGCATTGAACAAGCTACCGCAGCCGCATCATCCGTTGTTCAATATCGAACGGTTCAAGCGCGCGTCGAATGACAAGTTCTTTTTGTGCATCGAGTCGCACGATCCGAAATTCCACTTGGAAGAAACGGCGAGGTTCATGCACAGCATCAACGCCCAGCACGTGACAGAGGTGCGCGATGAGGATTAGCGCGGCTTTGTTTGCGGGTGCGGCTTGTTGCGCGTTGGCGATTTCCGGATGCGACTATTCGTTGCGGCAAGATATGGCCAACCAGCCGTACAACCGCCCGCTTTCGCCGAGCGATTTTTTCGCGGACGGCCGTTCGGAACGGCCGCTGCTCGAGAATACGGTAGCGCACGGAGCGGTTGGAAATGACGTTTACAACGTCGGGAAAGATTACGCCGGATATCCGCTGCCGGTGAACGAGAAACTTTTGCAGCGCGGCGAGGATCGGTACAAAATATTTTGTTCGCCGTGCCACGGATTGCAGGGCGACGGCAACGGGATGGCTGCTGTGCGCGGAATGAAGCATCCGCCCAGCTACCATATAGACCGCTTGCGACAGGCGCCGAACGGATATTTTTACGACGTGGTGACCAACGGTTTTGGCGCTATGTACAGTTATTCAGAGCGCATTCCGCCGACCGACCGATGGGCGATCATCGCGTATGTGCGGGCGCTGCAATTAAGCCGTAACGCCAAGACCAGTGACCTGCCGGAAACCTTGCGGCAGAGACTGGCGAACAGCGGAGAATCTTCTGGAGGAGCGAAGGAATGAGCGCGCAGGAATACAAAGCGCCGGATAGCGTAGGGCGGCTGGAGAAGCGCGCGCTGGTGGTGGGAATACTGGGGCTGGTGGTGTCCATCATCGGATGGATCACCAAGCCCGAAGATTTTTTCCGGTCGTATCTGGTGGCGTTTTTGCTGGTGTTGGGGCTGTCGCTGGGTTCACTCGGACTCTTGATGTTGCAACATTTAACCGGCGGGCATTGGGGAATCCTGATTCGGCGTCCGCTGGAATCCGCTACGCGAGTGTTGTGGCTGGTGGTGGCGTTTTCCGTGCCTTTGATTTTCGGCATGAAGTATCTCTATACCACGCACACGGTGGGCGACGAAACGCGAATCGGCTGGCTTAATCCTCCTCCAGTTGGACACGAAGGGCAGCTTTCCGACCTGCAACAAAAATATCTGACGCACAATTTCTTTCTGCTGCGACTGGTGATGTATTTCGTAATCTGGATCGGTCTGATGTGGTTGTTCAATCGGCTGTCGCAAGAGCAAGACGCGAAACCGGAGGATCGCGCCCTGCGCGCCCAGTTCAAGCGGTGGGCGGGACCGGGCATTATCCTTTATGTTTTCGCAATGACCTTTGCGGCGATCGACTGGTCCATGTCGCTTTCACCCCATTGGGCATCGACGATTTACGGTTTCCTGTTTGTCGCGGGCCAGGCCATTTCGGCCATGTCGCTGATGATCATCACCATAGTGATGTTCTCGCGCAGCGAACCTTTTTCCCACATCATTCAGAAGCGCCACTTGCACGATTTGGGAAAACTGCTGTTCGCATTCAATATGTTGTGGGCGTACTTTTCGTTTTCGCAGTTGCTGATTATCTGGTCTGGCAACCAACCGGAAGAGATCACGTTTTATAAATCACGGCTGAATGGGTCTTGGGGAGTTGTGGCGGTAATGGTGCTAGTGCTGCATTTCTTCATACCATTTTTTGCGTTATTGTCGCGCGATGTGAAGCGCAACCAGTCCGTGTTGCCCAAGATTGCCATGTGGCTGATCGCGATGCGTTTTCTGGACATCTTCTGGCTGACGCGCCCGGAATTTACTTATCACGCGTTGCCCACGTTGTGGGATGTCGCCACCATTCTGGCATTAGGCGGAATCTGGTTGTGGTTTTTCGCCGTGCAGTTGCAGCAGCAGCCGTTGCTGCCACTGGGCGAACCGAAACTCGCGGAGGCTATCGCGAATCATGAGCACTGAGAAGCACGACAGCGAACACGGCACGAACGGCGCGCCGGTCAACGAGACCGTGACATTCGAGCCACGCGACATCAATGTCGCCACGGTCGCGAAGCAATTGATCTATCTCGGGCTCACAATCTTAATCGCGCTGGCGATTTGTGTCCCGGTTCTGAAATTTCTAACGGGCATGGCCGCCGAAAACGATACGCCGATGGCTCCGGTGCGCGCGCAAATGAGCACGGGCGATCGCGAACGCATGTCGCTGCCTCCCGAACCACGCTTGCAGGGAGTTCCGGGACACACAGCGGACCCACAACAAGACTTGCGCGACAAGGTTGCGGCAGACGTTGCGGCAAATGAATCGATTGGCTGGGTGGACAAAGCCAATGGGATAGCGAAGATTCCCGTTAGCGAGGCCATGAAAATCATCGCGGAGAAAGGCGGCGTGACGTCTTCTGGCGCGGCCCCTTCCAAGGGTTCGAAGGGCACGCAAGCGCAAGGAGAGAAGAAGCCATAACGGTTATGGACAAGTTGCGTTCCATTTTCGTTCTCGGAATCCTGCTTTTTGCGGGAGCGCGCGGGTTTGCCCAGGCGGTGCTGGATAACACCGGACAAGCGTCATCGAGCATGCCGGCAATTTTGCAGGATGTAACTTTCCGCCCGGAATTGAATGCGCAGATGCCGCTGGAAACCATCTTCACCGATGAATCCGGAAAGAGCGCGCAGCTTGGCGAGTATTTCCATCAGCAAAAGCCGGTGCTGCTGGCATTTGTGTATTACGGATGTCCGATGTTGTGCACGCAATTGGAACAGGGCGTGGTCGGCGCATTGCGAATGCTCTCGTTCAATCCGGGTCGCGACTATGAAGTTGTTTTTGTGAGTTTTGATGATCGCGATACAACGGAAATGGCGGCGGCGAAAAAGAAAACTTCGCTGGACCACTTTCGCCGTCCGGAAACCGCGGCGGGATGGCATTTTTTAACGGGCTCGAAGGAATCGATCGCCACGGTCACCAATGCCGCGAATTTTCATTTTAATTACGATACGAAACACAATCTTTTCGCGCATGCCAGCGGGATTATGCTACTCACTCCGGATGGCCGCATTTCGCGCTACTTCTATGGAGTGGAATTCCCCGGGCGCGACTTGCGATTGGGCCTGGTGGACGCGTCGCAAGGAAAGATCGGAACCCCGGTGGACAAGATGCTGCTGTTCTGCTTCCAGTACGATCCTTCCACGGCGCGATACAGTGCGACCATTTTGAGCATCATGCGCCTGATGGCGGTAGCGACGGTCGGGGGGCTGCTGCTGATGATTTTAATTTTCCGCAGCCGTGACAAGCGAACGGCAAGAGCGAATTTGAGCCAGCAAGGAGCGAATTGATCGTGCAGTCGCAAATGCCATTATCTCCGGAGCAAGCCTCTAACTTCGCTCCGCAAGTGGACAATCTGGTTTATTTCCTGCTTGTGGTGTGCCTGTTTTTCGCGACGGTGATCTGCGCTGCGGTGATTTATTTCATCGTTAAATATCGCCGCAAAACACCGGACGAAATCGGAGTACCCATCCACGGAGATTTACGCCTGGAAATCGCGTGGATCGCGCTGCCGTTTCCGCTTTTGCTGGCCATGTTCGGATGGGGCGCTGCCGTTTACGTGGATTACCGGCACACCCCGGCGGATACGCTCGACATTTACGTAATTGGCAAACAGTGGATGTGGAAGCTGCAGCAGCCCGACGGGCGCAAAGAGATCAACGAGTTGCACGTGCCTGTTGGCCGCAATGTGCGGCTGATTATGGGCAGCGAAGATGTGATCCACGATTTTTCCGTGCCTTCGTTCCGCGTGAAGATGGATGTGGTGCCCGGGCACTACAACACGATGTGGTTCCGGCCAACGAAAGTTGGAAAATACCATTTTTTCTGTTCGCAATATTGCGGGACTGATCATGCGGTAATGGGAGGCTGGGTTACGGTGATGGAGCCTGATGAATATGCGAAATGGCTAGCGGGCAGTTCCGGTTCGGGTGATCCCGTGGCCGTTGGTCAAAAGCTCCTCTCCGACCTTGCCTGCAACACTTGTCACCTTCCAGATGGCAAGGGCCGCGGGCCGTCTTACAGCGGAGTCTATGGCTCGCAGGTGAAGCTTGCGGATGGATCGACAGTCCTGGCGGATGACAACTACATTCGCGAATCGATTTTGCAGCCGAATGCGAAAATCGTTGCGGGTTATGCGCCGGTAATGCCTAGTTTTCAGGGCCTGGTTACGGAAGAGCAGATCGTGGATCTTACGGCGTACATCAAGTCGTTGAAGGACCAGCCGCCACCAACCAAGCCTGGCACGGCTGCGCCGGCAACGGGGAATAAATAGCATGAGCACGACACAACTGCACGTTCCAGAGAGCGAGAAGATGCCGCGCGAGCATTATCTGAACGCGACTTACGGCATTCGCTCCTGGCTACTAACCACTGACCACAAACGGATCGCAATCCTGTATCTGATTTCGGTGACCTTCTTCTTTTTCGTGGGCGGTCTGTTCGCTTCGCTAATTCGCATTCACCTGCTCACGCCAGGCGGCTACCTGGTTACGCCAGAAACCTACAACAAGCTGTTTACCATGCATGGCGTGGCGATGATTTTCTTTTTCTTGATTCCTTCGATTCCGGCGGTGCTGGGCAATTTCGTGATACCGATCATGATCGGCGCGAAGGATCTGGCATTCCCGAAAATCAATCTATTGAGCTGGTACATTTATCTGGTTGGCGGAGCGTTTGTTCTCTATTCGTTCGCCACCGGCGGCCTGGACACAGGCTGGACGTTCTATACACCGTTGAGCAGCATTTATTCGAACTCTGCGGTTACGCCGGCGGTGATCGGCATCTTTATCAACGGCTTTTCGTCAATTCTGACGGGCCTGAATTTTATCGTCACGGTTCATACCATGCGGGCGCCTGGCATGACCTGGATGCGCTTGCCGCTGTTTGTTTGGGCGCACTACGCGACCAGCATCATCTTCGTACTGGGCACTCCGGTGATTGCCATTACGCTGTTGCTCGCTGGGCTGGAGAGAATGTTCCATCTCGGTTTCTTCAATCCGGCTTACGGTGGCGACCCGATTCTGTTTCAGCACCTGTTCTGGTTTTACTCGCATCCTGCCGTGTACATCATGATTCTTCCGGCGATGGGAGTAATCAGCGAAATCATTCCCACCTTCGCGCGCAAACCGATTTTCGGGTACGACTTCATCGCGGCTTCGAGCATCGGCATCGCGGTAATCGGATTCATCGTTTGGGCGCATCACATGTTTCTTACCGGCCAATCGACTTATTCCGCTGTGGCGTTTTCGTTCCTCACATTTCTTGTCGCTGTGCCGTCGGCGGTCAAAGTCTTCAACTGGACCTCGACCCTTTACAAAGGTTCGATTGCCTTCGACACGCCGATGCTTTATGGCCTCGGCTTTATCGGACTATTCACCATCGGCGGCCTCACCGGACTCTTTCTCGCGTGCCTGGGCTTGGATATTCATCTGCACGACACTTACTTCGTGGTCGCGCATTTCCACTACATCATGGTCGGAGGGGCGATCATGGGCTACCTCGGTGGAATACACTTCTGGTGGCCAAAAATCACCGGACGTCTCTACCCTGAATATCTTGCGCGGATTGCGGCCATCGTCTTGTTTGTCGGTTTTAACCTGACCTTCTTCCCGCAATTTGTGCTGGGATATCTGGGAATGCCGCGCCGCTATCACGATTATCCGCCGGAATTCCAGGTGCTAAACGTGATGTCCACAGCGGGAGCTTCGATTCTCGCGCTGGGATATTTGTTGCCGATGGTTTATCTGACGTGGTCCATGCGCTACGGCAAAGTCGCCGGAAAAAATCCCTGGCCAGCCACCGGAGTGGAGTGGACTACTGATTCTCCGCCGCTGACGGAGAATTTTCACGAAACGCCGGTGGTGGATTGGGAGACCTACGACTTCGAGCACCGTCCAGAGTTGGGTTTGAGCGGTACGGCTCCGAGAAAGCCGGTACCGGCGCACGGCGACGACTGAAGAAAAAGTTGTTGAACTGACGAAAAGAGGAAACCGAGTGCACCGCACCGGAGAGCTGTTTGGACAATTTCAGACGCTGGAGCAGCAGAAAGAAACCGCATCGCTGGGCATGTGGGTCTTTCTGGTCACCGAAATTTTATTTTTCGGCGGCCTGTTCCTCACATATTCGATTAATCGCCATGCATACCCGACCGCGTTCGGCATCGGCGGCAACATGTTGGATCTTAACCTCGGCTTTGGCAACACCGTGGTCTTGATTGCCAGCAGCTTCACCATGGCCATGTCCGTATGGTCGGCCCAGACTAGCCACAAAAAATTGGTTCCGCTATTTCTGATACTAACCCTTGCTCTGGGTTCCGTCTTCCTGGGCATCAAGGTCATCGAATACAAGCAAAAATTCGATCACCATTTGATTCCCGGTCACAGCTTCGACATCACTTACTGCTCCAAGAATCCCTCCGCCTGTAACCTCTCAGGTAAAGATCTGGACGACGAAAAGAAGGAAATTCAGGAAGGCATCGAAGCGGAAGCGGACGAAGCGAAAAAACAAGGAGCCGCTAATCCTGAAGAAGTCGGTGCCGCCGCCTTGAACGCTCACGCTCAGCTGTATTTTTCCCTCTATTTTGGCATGACAGGTTTGCACGCGCTGCACATGATCGTCGGCGCCGGACTGCTGCTGTGGCTCATTCTAGAGGCACGCAAAGGCAGGTTCGATGCAAACTACAACACTCCAGTGGATAACGTCGGTCTCTACTGGCACTTTGTGGATATCGTTTGGATTTTCCTGTTTCCGTTGCTGTATCTGATCAACCGGCACTTGGCCTGAGCGGAGAATCGCGTGGCAGAACACTCAGCAGAACACGTTGTTTCCCCAAAAATCTACGCGGCGGTGCTCACGGCGCTGCTGGTAGGCACGGTTTTGACAGTCGAAGCCGCGAAAGTGGACCTCGGCCGCCTCAACATCGTTGCGGCCCTCGGCATTGCTACCATTAAAATGACGCTGGTCATTCTGTTCTTCATGCACGGCAAGTACAGCCCGCGCCGTACCAAGCTCGTCATCGCGGCGGGTTTCTTCTGGCTGGCGATTATGTTGGGACTTACGCTGGCGGATTATTCCACGCGCCATGCTGAACCAAGCCGAAGCCAGCTAAACCAACCGCAGTCTTCGCTGTTGCCTCGCTCCTAGCATTCAGCATTTTTCTCCTGCAAAGCACCGCTTCGTTCTTTTCGCTTTCTCTTCGGTTAGCGCACTTCTGCTTTTGTGTCCGAAATCGCCATTTTGAACTTTTTAACTGTTGGGGAAGTCCGTCGAGGCTTCTTGCGTATCGGTGGGAACAAAAATGGGGAGAAGGTAACCGGCCCAGCCCTCAATCCCCTAAAGGGATCCTCGGCTAACTCCTCCCACGCCATTTGACTATGCAAACCCTTCGCCATCGCTAACTCCTTTGGCTGCAACGTCGAGGTATATGGAATGTTTGTAAAAAATGCGCCAGTACCCTGAAAATTTACTTGTAGGGTGAATCTTGTAGCCGTTTTTTGTCAGTTACTTGTGTGCGTACTTTGTGCGTGCTGGAAAAACTGTTCCCACGAGAGCAAGTTGACCCATACGAATATCGCCTGCTATGGTTAAGAGTTATTCTGGCCTCAGTGTGCTCACTTGGTGCCAGGGGCTCCTGTGGAGGGGCTTGTCTAGATCATGGGCCTTACCAAACTCATTGTTCGCGGCGCACGACAGAACAATCTCAAGAATATCAACCTCGAGATCCCCAGAAATTCACTAACGGTGATTACGGGATTGTCGGGTTCCGGCAAGTCGTCTTTGGCGTTCGATACCATTTACGCCGAAGGCCAGCGCCGCTACGTGGAGTCCCTTTCGGCGTACGCGCGCCAGTTTCTCGACCAGATGGAGCGCCCTGACGTGGACGTGATCGAAGGGCTTTCGCCATCGATTGCCATCGAACAAAAGACGACTACGCGTTCGCCGCGATCAACGGTCGGTACGATTACTGAAATTTACGATTACTTGCGCGTGGTTTACGCCTCGGTCGGCGTGCCGCACTGCCCGAACTGTGGAAAGCCCATTAAGCGCCAATCGAGCGAAGCAATTGTTCAGGCCATTCTCGCGGGCGATTTAAGCAAGGCCGACGATCGCGTGATGATCCTTGCCCCGATCGTGCGCGGACGCAAAGGTGCGTACCGCAAGGAACTCGAAAAACTTTCCCAGGACGGATATGTTCGCGTGAGAATCAACGGCGAACTTTTTCCACTGGATGATCCGCCGCAGCTCGACAAAAGGAAAAATCACACCATCGAAGTCGTGGTGGACCGTTTGCTGGTGAAGCAGGGAATTGCGTCGCGGCTGGAGCAGTCCATTGCCACGGCACTCAAGCTCGCTTCCGGTCTGGTGACGGTTGCGGTGGTGGGCGGGAAAGAATTTACGTTTTCGGAAAAGTTGGCGTGCCCCGACTGCGGCCTTAGCGTTCCGCAACTCGAACCGCGCTCGTTCAGTTTCAATTCGCCGTACGGCGCTTGTCCGGCGTGCAATGGCCTCGGTTCGAAGTACGATTTCGATCCCGCAAAAGTAGTCACGGATTGGACGCGCCCGCTTTTCGATGGCGGATTGGGACCAGGGTCTGCTTCTGCGATTTTGAAACGCACGCTGGAGCTGGCGGCTTATGCCCATGGCTTCGACCTCGATACGCCGTTCGAAAAACTTCCCCTCAAGACGCAGAACTTGATTTTGTATGGCTATCCTCCGATTGGCGCGCCCGGTTATTCCGGCGACGACGGCAAAAAGTCCAAAGCCAAGACCACAAAAACTTTCCGCTTTCAAGGCGTCCTGAAGTTTCTTGAGCGCAATTTTGAAGACTCCAATTCCGATTCGTATCGCGAGTGGATGACGCAATATATGTCCGCGACGCTCTGCAGTGCGTGTCTCGGAAAGCGACTGCGTCCCGAATCGCTTGCCGTTAGGCTGGCGGGCTGGTCGATCGCCGACTTCACGGCGCTCTCGCTGGCTGCCGCCAGGCCGGCCGTTGACGAAATTATTTCGCAGCTCACGCCGCGCCAGAAAGAGGTAGCCGCTCGTCCGCTCGAAGAAGTGGCGGAAAGAATCGAGTTTTTGCTTGCGGTCGGGCTGGGTTATCTGAGTCTGAGCCGTTCAGCGGCAACGCTCTCCGGCGGAGAAGCGCAGCGCATCCGGTTGGCCACGCAGATTGGTTCGCGGCTGCGCGGCGTTCTCTATGTGCTTGATGAGCCCTCGATTGGGCTGCACGCTCGTGACAACGATCGGCTGCTGGGATCGCTGGAAACACTGCGAAATCTGGGCAATACCGTGCTCGTTGTGGAGCACGACGAAGACACCATTCGGCGCGCCGATTTTGTCCTGGATCTTGGCCCTGGCGCGGGCAACGCCGGTGGATATCTGGTGGCGCAAGGAAAGCCGCAACAAATCGCGGAAAGCTCGGAATCGCTGACCGGACAATACCTTTCCGGTGCCGCGAAAATTCCCGTCCCGGAAGTGCGCCGCATCCCTAATGGAAAATCAATTCAGATTCTCGGCGCTTCCGCAAATAACTTGAAGGGAATTGACGTCACGATTCCTCTCGGCTTGCTCACTGTGGTGACCGGCGTTTCCGGTTCAGGTAAGTCCACGCTGGTAAACGATATTTTGTATCGCGCGCTGGCGCACAAACTCTATCGTTCGATGGAACCGCCGGGCGCGCATCACACGGTTCTGGGAATCGAGCACATCGACAAAATCATCGAGATCGATCAGGCTCCTATCGGTCGCACGCCGCGTTCGAATCCCGCAACCTATAGCGGAGTGTTTGCGCCGATTCGCGAACTTTTCGCAATGCTGCCGGAATCGCGCGAGCGAGGCTACAAGCCTGGCCGCTTCAGCTTTAACGTGAAGGGCGGCCGCTGCGAAGCGTGCCAGGGCGATGGCCTGCGCCGCATCGAGATGAATTTTCTGCCGGATGTTTACGTGACGTGCGAAGTGTGTCGCGGGCGTCGTTACAATTCGGAAACTCTTGCAGTGCGCTTCAAGGGCCATTCGATCAGCGACATTCTCAATCTGCAGGCGGTGGACGCGCTGAAATTACTTGAAAACATTCCGCAAATCCAGCAGAAGCTTGCCACCATCGTGGAAGTGGGCCTCGGCTATGTCCAGCTCGGCCAGTCTGCGACGACTCTGTCTGGCGGCGAAGCGCAACGAATTAAATTGGCGCGCGAACTCTCCAAGCGGCAGACCGGCCGCACGTTTTACATTCTGGACGAACCTACGACGGGATTGCACTTCGATGACGTTCGGAAATTGCTGGACGTCCTTCAGCGCCTGGTTTCTCTGGGGAATACTGTGCTGATCATCGAGCACAACCTGGACGTCATCAAGCAAGCCGACTGGGTCATCGATCTTGGCCCTGAAGGTGGCGAGGCCGGCGGCCGAATCGTAGTGCAGGGCTCGCCAGAGACGGTAGCTCGCAGCAAAAAGTCGTACACTGGCCAGGCATTAACGCGCGTACTTTCCGTCTCGGTCGGTTCGAACGGGGCCGGCGGCTAGCCGAGAACTTTTTCTGCGACGGTTGCGAAATTATGGTTGCGCTTCTCTATCCCGCAATAAAGTTGCTGGCATACAGCTTCTGGTGTTATTTGGGGCTGCGAAATTTTCGGCCGCCAATGAACGGCGTGTACAGTCGCTCGGTGATGTACGGCTTTTTTCGGTTGCTCATGGGCTTCTTCTTTGGCGTCGCCATTTGGATGATCAGCACCGTTGTGCTTTCTCATATCGGGTACGGCCTTCCTCAGAACATCCTGACTTACGGATTGGTTTACGTGCCGGTGCGATGGATCGAGTGGTCCATCATGGCCGCGCTGATCGTGCCGGATTCATTTCCTTTGGTTCGATGGATCTCAGGAACTTCGCCCCGTGACCGGAACTGGCGGTTCGGTGGCATCGTAATTTCCTGCCTCGCGGACATTCCTTTGATCGCGTCGCTTGGCGGAGTCATCCCCACCGGCAGATTTTTGTGCTGAGCTTCTTGTTTGATGTAAGACGACTCGATCGTCCTGTTTCTTGCGCTCGTCTAACTTCCCGTTTAGAGTGAATTGTCCAGAATGAATACCGTCTATCACGTGCAACCTCTTGTTCTCGGCGATGTCGCGACGTATCCGCTGGCATCGCGGAAAAGCAAGGTCTCGGTGGCCGATTTTGCCAAGCCCGTCTCCGGGAATGCAGCCATCGCGAGATTCCTTGATACGCTTCCCAGAATTTTGGCGGCAGATCATATTCGTAGCGTGGTGTCGGCCATTCAACTGGCGAAACGCCACCGCCGGACGATCTTGTGGGGCATGGGCGGTCACGTCATCAAGACCGGCTTAGGTCCGCTCGTCGTGGACCTGATGCGCCGCGGATTCGTTTCCGGAATCGCGATGAACGGCGCGGCGCTGATACATGACTTTGAAATCGCCCTGGCGGGTCAGACATCCGAAGACGTGGAAACCGGGCTGAACGAAGGTAAATTCGGCATGGCGACGGAAACCGGATTTTTCCTGAACCAGATTGCGGGTACTGCCACGTTTTCTGGTATTGGATATGGAGAGTCTGCGGGGAAGTTCCTCGCAGGCCGCCGAATGCTACCGCAAAACGCCCAAGCAAGCGTTCTACTCAATGCATACAAGCTTCGCTTACCGGTGACCATTCATCTCGCGATCGGCACGGACATTCCGCACATGCATCCCGCGGCGGATGGCGCATCTCTTGGAGCCGCCACGCACCACGATTTTCGCCTGTTCTGCGGCCTCGTGAAAGGAATGCATCCGGGTGGCGTATATCTAAATTGGGGCTCGGCGGTGCTGTTGCCCGAGATTTTCCTGAAGGCGGTGTCCGTGGTGAGAAATCTCGGTGTGCGCCTAGTGCCGATTACCACCGCCAACTTCGATTTTATTCAGCATTACCGGCCGCTGCAGAATGTAGTGAAGCGCCCGACTGCGTCATCGAATAAGAGTGGTTCCTCGCATTCGAAAGGCTACGCCATCACAGGACATCACGAACTTCTGTTTCCGTTAGTGGCAGCCGCGCTGGTTTCTGGATGGCCTCGTGCGCCGCGCTCGGCAAGGAAAAAAGCATGAGCGTTTTTGACGATCCGAAACCGCTGGCTCCAGACCCGCCCGCTGACCCATCGAACCAGGCTCAGAATTCCCTCGAGGATCTCGCCGGCAAAATCGTGGTGGGAACTCCGGAACCCGCTGGCCAGCCGTTTGGCGATCCCATGATGATGACAGGCATTCCGCCGGCGCCGCCTCCGCCGTACCAGTCGGATATCCCGGAGGATTTGCGCATCCCGTGGGGCTGGCCTCACTTTGCTGGGTTTTTAATTTTCGGAATTGTAAGCTTCATCATTACGCAGGTTGGCGCAACTCTTTACTTGTTGTCGCAATCGCACAATACGCATCCGACGCAAAAAGATCTGGAGCACCTCGCGGCATCTAATCCGATTATTCCCATCACGGCAAACGTACTGCTGTATGCGCTGATTATTTTATTTCTCTATGTCAGTATTCCGATATTGAAAAGTCTGCCTTTCTGGCGCACGTTTGGATGGCGAAAACTTATTCCTGTCCCCGGCGCGCCTTCCAATCCCTGGCTTTATTTTACTGGCGGCATAGGACTGTCATTATGTGTGGCGATTGTCAGCAGCCGCATAAAGACGCCGGAAAATCTTCCGATCGAAGAACTGTTTAAGAGTCGTGCCGGCGCTTTTCTCCTAATGGGCATGGCTGTGCTGATTGCGCCACTTGTGGAAGAGACGGTCTTCCGAGGATATCTCTATCCTTTATTTGCGAAAAGCCTCGGGGCTGCACCGGGAATTGTGATCACCGGCGTACTGTTCGGTCTGATGCACGCTCCGCAGCTTGGCTGGACGTGGGGCCTGGTCGTCATGCTGATCACCGTTGGAATCATTTTCACATTCGCGCGCGCAAGAGCCGGAACGGTGCTGGCCAGTTATCTGCTTCATCTGGGATATAACTCGATGATAGCCATTACGGCGATTGTGGCTACCCACGGTTTCACGAAGATGCCGCCGCATCCTTAGACGCGTTTTTGGCCCGCGCGTCGCGGTAAACTACAATGGAGTTTTGCGGAGATGAAAATCGAATGTACGTAGCGCAGCCGATTGCATGGACGGACCACGGCGTGGTGATGCTTGACCAGCGCCGGCTTCCGGGCGAAGAAATTTCCTACACCTATACGACCTACCAGGACGTCGCAAAAGCAATTCGCGAAATGGTGATTCGCGGAGCGCCTGCAATCGGAGTTGCCGCTGCGATGGGTGTAGCCATCGGCGTACAGAATTCCTCGGCCAGGTCGTTGGAAGACTTGCGCGCGGAGTTTCCGGTAATTATCGAGACTCTGGCCAAGACCCGGCCCACCGCGGTCGATCTCTTCTGGGCGCTCGACCGTATGCAGCGCCGCTTCACGGAACTTTCCGTGCAGACCTCAGACCTTGCGCAAATCAAGCGCGCGCTGGTTGCGGAAGCTAAAGCGGTGCATCTCGAAAAGCGTGCTACCGACGAAGCGATTGGCCGCTTTGGCGCGGAGTTCATGCCGCAGGATGGCCGCGTAATGACTCAGTGCAACGCCGGGGCGCTGGCCACCGCAGGCATCGGCTCAGCGCTTGGCGTGATTCAAATCGCAGTCGAGCAGGGAAAGAAGCTTCACATTCTTGTTCCGGAAACGCGTCCTTACTTGCAAGGTGCGCGCCTCACAGCATGGGAGCTTCACCGCAGCAACATCCCGCTTACCTTGATTACCGACAACATGGTGGGTCATTTCTTGAAAACCGGAAACGTAAGCGCGATTGTGACCGGAGCTGACCGCATCGCCGCCAACGGTGACACCGCCAACAAGATCGGCACATATCAAATCGCTGTCCTCGCGCGCGAACATAACGTGCCGTTTTACATTGCCGCGCCGGTTTCCACCTTCGATCTTTCCATCGCATCCGGCGAACAAATCCCCATCGAAGAGCGATCTTCCGCGGAGGTCACCCAGATACAGGGTATTCGCATCGCTCCAGACGTTCATGCGGCGCATCCCGCGTTCGATGTCACACCGCATCGCTACATTGCGGCGATCTTCACCGAACGCGGCGTCGCGCGTCCGCCCTACACGGAGTCGCTAAGAGCTCTCGCATCCGCCACCCATTCCTTTTCTGTTGCCTGAGCCTCGCCCGGCGGTTTATTTTCCTCGAGTGAGCGACATCGTTTCGGCGCCGACGTTCTTCTGTTCCTTATACATCGTCCAGGTTTCATTCAGATGGTTGGCATCGACCAGCTTGAATACCGCGTGGTGCATGTGCAAATCATCCGCCTTCAGGTTGGTCGCTCCCACAAAGTCGAACGTAATCTCGCCCGCTGCGGCATCGTACGTCGCCGCCATCGTTGGCTGATTTCCCGCGTGACAATAGTGCGTCAGCTTCAACGTGTCGCCGTCCAGGTAATACATCGTAATCATGGTCATTGGCTTGCCGCCCTCGATCACTTGGAATCTTTCCAGGACCGAGTTTCCACCGGACGTCACTTCAATGTCCGCCGTTAATTTCGTATCGCCGGGCGCACTTCCCTCCCAGTGACCGGCAAGAGATTTCATCTTCTCGAACGCCGCCGCTCCGTTATTGCCCGCTCGCGTCCCCGCGGCAAAAACCAGCAAGGCCACGCAAATCAATCCGACCAATATTCTCGAATTCCGGTTCATTGTTCTGCTCCTTTTCTGAATGTTTCTGAATTGTCAAAACTAGAATCGTAAGAATAAATGCTGTTCCGCTCTCTAACGCGCCGGTGCAGTCGCTGTACTGGGCGCGCCATACCGTTGCGTCGCCCATCCCACCAACCCGCCTACGATACTTCCCGGAAGAATGATCTCGAAGTAGTAGCCGTGCTGCAGGTACGCCACCACAAACGCCAGAACGAATCCGACGAATAGCCCGAACAAAATTCCCAGCGGCACGGAATTCACTTTGCGCGCGAAAATTCCGGCGGCCACCCCGGCGATGAGTCCTTTGAACGTGGAGCCAAAAATAATCCCCACGATAGCCGGTCGCACGGCAGGCGTGAACCAGGCCGTGCCTCCGTCGATGGCTCCGAGCACAGCGCCCAATAGAAGCCCCAACACGATTTTGTTCATCCGTGTCCCTCCCGGATTCGGGTTTTGAAAGCCCGAATGTTCTCCGTCTCTACGGTTCTTTACAACAATAGAAAAAATTCCTTTAAGCTTAGTGCCGCCCAAAGAAAACGACTATCGCCCGCATGAGTAAGTACGCTGTTATCAATAGAATGGCCGCTTGGTAGCGAGTATAGAATCTCTGCGCCCGCTCCCACAAATTTTCCCGGTAAGCCGAAACGGGCATTCCGTCCAAGTATCGGGAAATGTCCTCGGCCAGCTCCGATACGCTCGCGTAACGTCCAGACAAACTCTCTGCGGCAGCCTTTTGGCAAATCGCGCGAAGCGCGCGCGGAACGCGAACCGCTGTTGTACTTTTCGCTTGCTTTAGAATCGCCTCCAGTAATTTCCCGAGGGAAAAAATGTCAGTGCGCGCATCCAGCGAAGACGATTTACCCTGCGCTTGCTCCGGCGACATAAATCCCGGTGTACCCAAGATCACTCCGTCTTCGGTTGCTGATGTGATTTGAGTCTCACTATCGCCGGTAACACCGGTGCACAGAGGCTCTGATGAGCCGAGGGTTTCTTCGAAACGACCGGCGGAATCCGGTTGCAATATTTTCGCCAGGCCCCAATCCATTACCAGCACTTCGCCGAATGCGCCAACCATGACGTTTGACGGCTTCAGGTCGCGATGAAGAATTCCGCGCGAGTGCGCGAAAGATACGGTTTCGCAAATTCGTAGAAAAAGTCGCAAACGTTCGAAAAGCGACGATACATTGTTGAGAAATTGATCGACACGCGAACCTTCCACAAACTTCATCACATAAAAAACCCGGCCGTCCGCCAGAGTGCCTGCGTCGTGCACCGGAACGATGCCGGGATGCTCGAGTTGCGCGAGCACTCGCGCTTCGCGTAACAGTCGTTCTTCCAACGCGTTACAATGGTCCGACGAATCCAACACTTTGATCGCGACGCGGCGGTTCAGTGTCTTATCTTGCGCTGCATAAACAGTTCCCATGCCGCCGCGCGCCAGAAAGTCCATCAGGACGTAACGGGTGCCCGAGAATTCTGGAAGCGCGCCCACACTTCGCAGTCTTTCCACCGCCTTGTCGTTGAGAAAGCCGGTCATGCATTTCCGCCAAACAGTGTTTTGCATTCGCGCGCAAATTCCTCGTCCGTCGCACAAATCGCACGCAATCGCTCCTTCGCAAATCGTCGGAACTCGCGCCGGGCCCACGCCAGCTGATTGGTTACGTCGCCGACCGAGAGACCGTGCGATTCCGCCAGTTGTGAGTAGGACAGAGTCTCATCACCAGAGAGATCGTAAATGTCGAACAGAACAAATGCCGCCTGCTTTCCAAGGATTTCGCAGGATTGCCGCAGCTCTTCGACGGCCGAAGAAAACAGGCTGCGAATCCACTCTTTTTCGAAAAAATCTTCGAATTTGTCCGGCGATGGTATGGATGCAGGATCAATCGTCTGCGCATTCAGCTCGCCCTCCGCGGCAGGAAAATCGAGAGCCAGATGGATGGCGTCTCCACCACGTTTTTGCCGGCTCGCGTGCTTAATCTCGTTCAGCACAAAGCTATCCACGCACAATCGAACATAAGTACGTAGCCGGCTTTTGCGCGCATCAAAGCGCGACAACAAATCACGCTCCAGAAGTTCCACAAAAAAACCTTGCGTCAGGTCTTGCGCTTCATCCGGCACTTTCGAGAATTTCAGCCGGATGTATTTATAAACAGGCTTCCAATAGGCGGCAAAAAGAACGTCCAGCGCATGGGCGCGCTCCGTGGAATCGTCGCTACGCGCGGCGGCGACGACTGACCATCGGGTCTGCGGAAAATTGCCGCCGCCGGAGACGAAGGAATGATCCAGGGCCATGAACCTCGAAAGAATTCGCTGACACGCTTCAGCGAGTCTACGCAGACAAAATGAAGGAGCGCAAGAGCCGACACAAAAACGGGACGTTATCGTGCCGCGCTATTCGTAACGAAGCGCTTCGACAGGATCGAGCCGCGCCGCCTTCCATGCCGGATAGATTCCGAATCCGATTCCGATCATTGCGCAAAGCACCAGCGCCGTAGCCACCCAGAAGAGCGATAATTCAGCTGGCATATGGATAGCGAATTTTAAGAGCACGGTCAGCCCGGCCCCGAGGATGACGCCGATAATTCCGCCCAGCGCGCTCAGCGTTACTGCTTCAATCAAAAATTGCATCAGAATATTGCTGCGTTTCGCTCCAATCGCTTTGCGCACGCCGATTTCGCGCGTTCGCTCGGTCACACTAACCAGCATGATATTCATCACGCCGATTCCGCCCACGAGCAGCCCCACCGACGCGACCGCGAACGTCAGGAGAAAAATCATTCCGCTGATTTTATTCCACAGGTCGAGAAAATAATCGGAAGTGAACAGCGCAAAGTCATCGGGCTTTTCGTTGGAAAGCCTGCGTTTGCGCCGCAGCAGATCGCGAATTTCTTCCACCGCTTCGGTGATGTATTTCGGATCGCTGGCCTTGGCGAAAATAACGTAGTCACGTTTGTTTGGATAGAGCTTGCGCAGCGTGGTCACCGGCATCAGCGCGATGTTGTCTTCGGGATTCGAGCCGCCGGAAATGCCCTGGCGGCGTTTTTGCAGCGTTCCGATCACCGTGAAGAGTTGCCCGTCGATGGTCACTTCCTGTCCGACGGCGCCGCGGCTTCCATCGGGGAACAGAAGATTTGTTGTGTCAAAACCAAGCAGCACTACAGGCGCGTGATGCTCCGTATCCGTTTCATTGAACTCTCGTCCTGTCGCAATCTTCAGATCAAAAATTTGCGTGATCGAAGGCGCGTTGCCCTGCAGGATCACATTTTTCGCCCGGCTGGAACCGTGCCGTACATCCGACGTGCCCACGCCAAACTGCGGCTGAAAGATTCGCAT
>Ga0070697_100001252_pt1 | contig 19205 bp, 10 predicted proteins | sample KBSK1501metaG_FD_65475 | JGI IMG/M metagenome (GOLD analysis project Ga0070697, IMG submission 65475) | Corn, switchgrass and miscanthus rhizosphere microbial communities from Kellogg Biological Station, Michigan, USA - KBS K1-50-1 metaG | ecosystem: Host-associated > Plants > Roots >... | reverse complement strand
TACTTGTTCAATCTGTCGCGCGCCCAATCAAGCAGGTGATGGGCCTTGCGATCATCTTCCGCTTCAACAATGATGCGAATCATCGATTCTGTGTTCGAGGCTCGCACGTGAATCCAGCCCTGGGGCAATACCACTCTAATTCCGTCTGTCAGATCACAAGCCAAATGCTCACGCTCGATTTCGATCCGAAAGTTCTGTAACACCGAATAGAGAAGATTGGGTTCCACGGATACGTTGTGTTTCAACATTACCAATCTGGGGAGTTGCTGAACGACCTCCGATACCCGCCGGCCCGAATGCGCGAGGCCTTCGAGAATAAGACCGATGGCGGCGGCGCTGTCATGAGTCAAGTGGACCTGGGGAACGGTGACGCCGCCACTGCCTTCACCACCTAAAATAGCGTTGTGTTCAAGCATCGCTTCCGAGATATAAGTTTGTCCTACCGGCGTACGGACAACAGTTGCGCCGTGTTTCTCGGCCACCTGTTCGATAGCACCCGTGGTCGAAACATTGGTCACGATCGTGCCGGTGCTTTGCTCAAGACGAATCTGCGTTGCCAGCGCCAGGGTCAGCTCTTCTGAGAGAGGCTGGCCCAGCTCGGTTACGATCCCCAGTCGTTCGCCATCCGCGTCGTGAGCGAAACCGATGTCGGCATGGCCGGCTTTAACAATTGCGCTCAGTTGGTCCATAGTCTCGACCGTTGGTTCGGGCCGGTGTGGAAAGTTCACGCGGGGATCATCATTGATCGCCAGCACCTCGCAACCCAGTTCACTGAGCCAGCGCGGAGTCAACCGGGAACAAGCACCGTTGCAACAGTCGACCGCGACCCGCAGCCGGCGCGCCTTGATCGCACCGATGTCGAAAGCACTCTTCAGCAACTCGACATGGTGCTCGATTGGGTCCTGCTGCTCGATGAACGGTTTGATCCGATCCCACGTGGCCTTAGTAAATTCGCCCTGGTGAAAGATGTCCAAAAGTTCCTCGGCTTGAACGGCGTTTAGATAAAGGCCATCTCCCCGAACAAACTTCAGAGCATTCCACTGGGAAGGATTGTGGCCGGCAGTGACCGCAATACCGCCATCGGCCTTAAGCCAGTTAACTGCCAACTGCAGGCTGGGCGTCGGGCAGATGCCAAGATCAATCGCCTCACAACCCGCCGCGAGCAGTCCCGCCATTACCGCAGACCGAACCATCGGACCGGAAGCGCGTGTGTCACGGCAAACCAGAATGCGTCCGCCGTCGAGATAGGTGCCAAAGGCCTGTGAGAATTCCACGGCCACTTCGGGCGTAAATGTTTCCCCTACGATGCCGCGCACACCGGTGATGCCAATTTTTAATGGTTTCATATTGGACAATACAAAGCATAATGGCTAACTCACAACAGGAAAAGCGCTGTTGCCTACAGGCGTATTGAGTACAAGCTTTAGCTTGCGTGCGATTCAACCAAAAGTTTGCCTTAGCAACAGAGCCCATCATACAATTTCCCGAATCCACAAAATAAGGAGCTTGCTGCACTACCGGGATCAATGCAAGAGCCCGTGGCTCGAAGTGCAGACCAACTTGACCATGCGAAACTCCAGCTCGGTGATTGTTGCGCTATCTCTTCTTATCTTCAACGTCAGCCCCAACTTCAGTCAAACAACTTCGCCCTCGCCGGCCGAGATTGAGCGCCGCGTCGACTCCCTGCTTAGCCAGATGACGCTGGAGGAAAAAGTCGACATGATCGGCGGAGTGGATGGCTTTTTCATTCGTGGTATTCCGCGACTCGGTTTGCCGCCTTTGAAAATGGCCGATGGGCCAATCGGCGTTCGTAATTTTGGACCAGCCACCGCCATGGCCGCCGGCATTGGTCTGGCTGCCAGCTGGAACGAAGCGCTGGCCGCGCGGGTGGGCACGGAGATCGGCAGAGATGCTCGGGCCAAAGGCGTGCATTTCCTGCTGGGACCCGGGGTGAATATATACCGTGCCCCAATGAATGGCCGAAACTTCGAGTATTTCGGCGAAGATCCATTCCTCGCTTCGCGTATCGCAGTTGGATACATCAAAGGCGTGCAGAGTCAGGGCGTCAGCGCGACGGTCAAACATTTCATGGGAAATAACTCAGAGTTTGACCGCCACAACACTGATTCGATCATCGACGAACGCTCGATGCGCGAGATCTATCTGCCGGTCTTCGAGTCAGCGGTGAAGGAAGCGCAGGTCGGGGCAATCATGGATTCTTACAATCTCACCAATGGCGTGCATCTGAGCCAGCACGGCTACCTGAACACGGACGTCGCTAAAAACGAGTGGGGCTTTCGCGGCATCATGATGTCAGACTGGTCCTCGACATACGACGGTGTGGCCGCAGCCAACGGCGGACTGGATCTCGAGATGCCCTCCGGCGCCAAAATGAACCGACAGACACTACTCCCCGCTATTCAGCAGGGCAAAGTCAGTGTTGCCACCATTGACGATAAGGTGCGTCGCATCCTTCGTACGGCGATTCAGTTTGGCTGGCTGGACCGTGACCAAACAGACATGTCCATTCCCCGGTACAACCAGCAAGGCCGTGCAGTCGCGCTCGAAGCCGCCAGAGAGGGCCAGGTGTTGCTGAAGAACGAAGGCGCTTTGTTACCACTCAATAAATCGAAGATCAAATCCATCGCAATCATCGGCCCTGACGCCTATCCGGCGGTACCCGTTGGCGGCGGCAGTGCCCGTGTGGAACCCTTTGTCGCAACCAGCTTTCTGCAAGGCTTAAGTAACTATCTCGGCACTGCGGTTCAGGTGTATTACGCGCGTGGAGTGCCTCCTCTCGGTGAGCTGGCCCAGGCCACCAACTTCTCTACTGCCGCTACCGAAGGAAAACCAGGTCTTAACGCCGAATACTTCAATAATAAGGATCTGCAGGGAACACCCGCGGTGCAGCGCATTGACCAGCACATCAACATTAGGGCGGGAAATCGCGCGGACTATCCAGCGCAGAGTCTCGCATCGCGGTGGTCCGGTTACTATGTCCCGCAGACACCGGGCGACTATGACATCTTTGTCGCCTCCACCGGAGAAGACGGCGGTTTTTATCGCCTCTTTCTCGACGACAAACTCATCTTCGATAATTGGACCACGTCCAGGTCAGCCGTGGGCCAGACCAGGCTCCCACTCGCAGCCGGGCCTCACAAAGTCATCCTGGAGCAACATGGGCGATCGGGTTGGCTCGGCACACGCATGCAATTCGGGATCATACGCCACGGCAGCGTTGTCAGTGATGAGGCGAAGAAGCTCGCCGCCAAAGCGGATGTGGTGGTCGTCGCCGCGGGTTTTGATCCGGAAACTGAGAGTGAAGGCGCAGACAGAACATTTGACCTGCCGCCGGCACAGGACGAGTTGATAGAAGCGATGGCTGCGGCGAATAAAAACACGATTGTCGTGGTCACCTCGGGCGGAAACGTGGACATGAATGGGTGGCTTGGGCATGTCCCGGCGCTAATTGAGGCGTGGTATCCGGGACAGGAAGGCGGCACCGCCCTGGCCGAAGTTCTCTTTGGCGATGTGAACCCCTCTGGCCGTTTGCCGGTTACTTTTGAACGGCGTTGGGAAGACAATCCGACGAGCGACAGTTATTACCCGGCGGCGGGTACGAACAAGGTCGTATACAAAGAAGGTGTGTTCGTTGGTTACCGCGGCTACGAAAAAAACAACACCAGGCCTCTCTTCCCGTTTGGTTTCGGACTTTCTTACACGAGTTTCAGCTACGGCAAGCTGTCTGTCACACAGGGGACCACGAAAGGTGGCAGCCCCGAATCCTGGTGGGCCGAGGTGTCGTTTGATGTTACCAACACTGGGAAGCGCGCCGGCGCCGAGGTAGCTCAAGTCTACGTGGGGGACACCAACTCGAAGGTGCAACGGCCGGCAAAAGAACTAAGGGGCTTTGCAAAGATTGAACTCAAACCAGGCGAGACGAAACGTGTGAAGGTAATGCTAAACCAACGCGCACTCTCATATTATGACGTCAACGCAAAGCAATGGCGTGCTGAACCGGGAGACTACAGCGTACTCGTAGGCCGCTCGTCCGATCAGATCGAATTACGCGGCAAAGTAACCTTCACGGGCACGCCGGTCAACGCCCGGCGCGATTAAAACGATCCACGAACCCACACGAAATCACACGAATTATCTGATTTGTTCGTGTGTTTTCGGGTGGGTTTGCGGATCGTTAATGTCTCGTGACACCCAGCGGAATCGTCACCGGGGAACTGTTCAAACCCTCGACAGTGAGGAACGCTCGCGCTGCGCCCAGGTCCTTTATCTTATAACTTGCCGTCAATTCCCTGCGCTCTCCCGGCATTAATGAGATGTAGTTGTCCTCCCAAACGATTGGCAAAATGTCCTCGCCGTGGTTGCCCTTTTTGATTTGCAACCGAATAAAGAACGCAAGGTTTCGCGTCGGATTAGCTACCGTTACATGCGCGATCTCATTTTGCCCACGGCGCTCCGCTTTACCTGAAACTGACAACGTAACGGGCGGAAGTTTCTCCAGCTGCGTCATATCGGCATACGAGCTGACCGGCGTGTAATACCACTTTGCTTTATTCGGATCGAGTACATCATCTGCAGTCGACAGCCAATAGAAATTCGAACTGAGCGTTCGAGCGTTGGGATCCTGCAAAGTCAGCTTGAGAAAATAAGTCGCAGACAACCCTTCTATCTGCGGAATCGCAAAGGCCTTGAGGTTACTATCGGCGGCCAGATCCAGATCGGTTGTTTTGGAAAACTTCTCCGCCAGATTCAGATCATACACCTGCGCGGTCAATCTCAAGTTTCGCAGTGGTTGCAACGTGGTGTTCACCGCCAGCACACTCTTGTCATCGTAAGAATATTGTACGTGGACAGGTTCGCAGGCTTTCTTCGTTCCGAAGTAACCGCCGCCGGGGTTCAAATAGTAGTCGTAGAGGTGCCAGATCAGCGACGGCCAGGCGTTGTTGAGCATCCATTGAATCACTCCCGTGGACGTATACCTGTTGCCACCATAGGCCTCAAACATTGCACGTTGGCCTTCGTAGGTCATCAACTGTGACTTCTTTGCATAGTCGCGCAGATCTTTGGCCGGGCCATAACGATTGTTCAAAGCCGCGGTGAAAACATTTACGTTTTTAAACTCGCCACCGCCGGCGTGATAGTTCCAAACTTCATCGATGGGCCATAGATGGTCTTTGGGTATCATCCGCTGCAAGCTCTCGATAGGAGGCACTGCGGGGCCGGGGCTGATCTCAGTCGCGAATCCGTGGGCGCCTCCGCCAGTTTTATCAAGCATCCAATAAGAAGGCGGCACCCACTCGTAAGGACCTTCCATTTTCACTCCGCTGGCTCCGGTCAACTCCGCCGGTTTCGCCGTCGCCGAGGAGACAAATGGGTTGGGCCAGCTGTATTTCTTGAGAATCTCGACGTACATCTGCTCGACATCTTTTGGTGGAGGATTGTCACTGCCGTTGAACCACATCAGGATGCTGGGATGATTTCTGGAGCGCCTGATCTGATCGGCCTGCGATTTGGCGGCGACGTCGTAATCTTCTTTGTCCCAGACTGGGCCCTGCTTGTAATCGTCTCGATTCGTCCAGTGCTCCCAATGCGAACAGCAACACCATCCCGCCATGATCAGAATTCCATACTCGTCAGCTAAATCGTAAAAATGGTCAGGCTGGAGTTGTCCTTCCAGGCGAATCGTGTTGAGGTTCATGTCCTTGACGTATTGAAACTCTGTTCTCAGTCTCTCCGGATTAAAGCGAAGAAACATGTCTGAAGCCCAACCTCCGCCACGAACCAGCAGGTTCTTACCGTTGACCTTAAAGACCAGGTGATTTTGATTGTTCATTTCTGAATCGATCTCTCGAATTCCAAAGCGCGTATTCTGGCGATCAGACACGATGCCATCAGCTTCCAGCTGCATCTCGAGATCGTAAAGATTCTGCTCTCCAATATGGACCGGCCACCACAAGCGTGGGTGATTGATGTTAAGTTGGGCAAACTGTTCGGGCGTGAAAGAGATTGACTTCGTCTCCCCCGGTCCGAGCTTAACTTTCTGAGAGAATCGAATGTGTTCAATGCGCCCCAGCAGCGTAGCTTCCACTTCGCGGTCGGAGGCGTTGAACGCTTCAGCTTTGACGGTCAGATGCGCCGTCTCGAGCAATGGCAGATCGAAATGGGTAACCACCTGGGGATAGCGCAGCGTGAGTGGACCACTGGTGGTGAGGTAGACCTCGCGAAAGATTCCCATGTTTTTGTCCGGCGGCATGGGATTCCAATCCACCCAGGTCCATCCGAGATCATCCGGTTGCTGCGGAAACACTTCTACCGCCAGCGTGTTTGACCCGCCCGGGCGCGCTACGTCACGGATGTTCAACTCATGCACACGAAAAGTACCGGCGATTTGATCCGAACCGGCAATCTGGTGTCCGTTGAGCCAGATGTTCGCGCGGAAGTTGATGCCCTCCAGGTGCAGCCAAATATTCTTTCCACGATAACTCAACGGCACTTGAAATTCGGTTCGATACCACCAGGAAGAACGGAAGGGACTGTCTTCCGGCATTGGCCGAAGCGAGAAGTTTGATCCGATCGGGTAGCTGCAACCCGGGATCATCCGGAGATTCATACCAACGAACGGATCCGGATAGACCTTGTCCTCTACTAAGGCGCCAACAACTGTGGAAGGAACGGTGGCGGGATACCAACCCTGCGTTTGAAAACGACTTTGCGAAACAACATCGCCCTTCGCCTGAACTTTTGCGGACGATTGAATGTTCCAACCTTTGTGAAGAAAGAGTTTTGCGGGAGCAGGCGCGGGCTTGATGGGCGGATCAGCAAATCCGCAGCAGACGCAAACCAGGATGATTGTTGCCGAAGTTAGAAGTTTCAACATTGCCTTCTCTCCTGATATCTAATCGCCACCACTCTGAAAAGGCCGTTAGGGAAACCCAACCAGTCTCTCTCTGTGCAGCCTCAGTGTTCTTTGTGTCTCTGTGGTGGAGTGTTCTCTACGTAAAACCACCACAGAGACACTGAGTTCACGGAGGTAGCACAGAGACTTAATCTTAATTCGAAAGACTTTGAATGGGAGTCGCAAACGGCCATCGCCCGGTAAACCACGACCAGATAAAGAAAAAGATCACACCCAACGACAACGTGCCCAGGCCCAGCACGATTACCGGCCAGGCTGTGGTGGCAAAGATGAATATCCAGCCAACCAGCGCCACCAGGCTGGGAATCGGATAAAGCCACATTTTGTAGGGCCGCGGCATGTCCGGTGCTAACCTTCTGAGTAATATTAAGGCGAAGATCTGACCTATGAACTGGATCAAAATACGCGTTGAGATGAGCGCGTCAATAACTATGTCGAGCGAGAAGAAACTACATATGATTGCAATCACACCCAGCACAATCAACGCGACATATGGAAATCGCTTGGTGGGATGAAGCCGGCCAAACACTTTGAAGAAGTAACCATCCAGCGCCGCCGCATACGGAATTCGCGAGTAACCGAGTAACAGCGCGAACACCGATCCGAAGGCCGTCCAGAGGACCATCCCGGTAAAGGCCATCGCCACCTTTGGTCCATAAATCCTCTCCATCAAGACTGAAACGACGAAACCCGATTCGGGACGTTCGCTTGCCGGGACGATTTCTCTCCATGGCACAATCCCGATAATCGAGAGGTTGATGGCCAGGTAAATAATCGCCACTCCGATCACGCTAATGATGATTGAGCGCGGGATCGTGCGGCCTGGATCCTTAACCTCGTCTCCGATGTAGCAGATGTCGTAGTAACCGAGGTAATCGTAAACTCCGATGCGCGATGCGGCGCCCAGACCAAACAGAAAACCGATCGAGAAATGAAAGGCTCCCGGCGGAAAATCGAAGGCGCGAGCGGCGTTAAAATGCATTGCTCCGGTTACAATTACTGCCAGGGTAGTCAGTAACGTTCCGATCCACAGACTGACGGTAATCGTGCCGATGGAGGTGATGCGCCGGTAGAGCAACGCGATATTGATCACACCGACTGTCGCAGCAACCAGCAGCGTTCCACTTGATGTCATTCCCGGCCATAGATACCCGGTATATCTGGCGAAGCCTATGTAACCCGAGGCGATTTCAAGTGGTCCACTGAGAATGAATTGCCAGATGAAAAGGAAGGCCATGAGCCTGCCATAGGTCTCGCGTCCGAAACCATCGCGCAGGTATAGATAGGTGCCGCCCGATCCTGGCATGGCCGCACCAAGCTCGCTCCAGACCATTCCGTCAGGAATCGCGATTAAGACGGCAACCAGCCAGCCCAACATTGCTTGTGGACCGCCGAGCGCCGTAAGCAAAAGCGGAATGGTAATAAACGGCCCCACGCCGATCATGTTCGACATGTTCAAGGCAGTCGCCTGGAGCAGGCCAAAACGTCTCAGCAGGTGCGGGCTTTCTTTTTCGCTGTTCAGCGGTTCGGAGGTCATGGGATACCGAAGCGTAGTTTGGAGCGCCCATCATATCCGAAGATTTCGTTCTGTAAAGAGGGTTTGTTTCGTATCAAACAATTCTGTGAATTATGTGCATCCGGTCTAAGAACCAAAACGACACCAGTTTTATTTGACAATTCATTCGTCGAAAAGTAACTTGCGCGCGAATCAGAAGACTGATGCTGGTAAGGTGGTTCTTACTATTTTCACAAACTAACAGTTTGCTTTACAAAACGAAGGTTAAAGAATGAGACAAAGACTTCTAGCCGCAATAGCGATGATTGCACTGCTCGCATCTTCAGTAGCAGCTTATCAAGGCAACAACTCACGGCCGCAAAACGACACCAAAACTCTGGCGGAACGGTTGGGCTATCCGAAAGACGCAAAACTTCTGATCGTGCACGCGGATGATTTGGGTATGTCCCACTCGATTAACACCGCTTCGATCAAAGGCCTGGAAAGCGGGCTGGTGAGCTCTGCCAGCATCATGATTCCCTGCCCCTGGCTGCCCGAGATAGCGGCGTATGCGCGCGCCCATCCCGAAGCCGATCTCGGATTGCACCTGACGCTAACCAGCGAATGGAGTCTTTATCGCTGGGGCCCGGTGCTGCCGAAAACGAGTGTGCCTTCGCTGCTGGACCAGAATGGTTATCTATATCATCTGGAGGATGAAGCCGCCGCTCACATGGATGTCAAAGAAGCGGAAGCCGAGATTCGCGCGCAGATAGCGCGAGCCCGACAGCTCGGCATTCAACCCACGCATCTCGATTCTCACATGGGGACGCTTTACCAGAGCAAGGCACTCTTCGAGACGTTGCTGCGCGTGGCCCGCGACAACAAACTGCCGGTGAGGGTTTCCAGGGAGTGGTTTGAGCGAGCGTCATTTATGCCTGCGCTGCTGGGACCAAATGACATCGTCCTCGATCGGACCATCAGCATCGAACCCAGGGTAACCGCCGCGGACTGGGCCGGCTTCTACGCTGACGCAATCAAAAGTCTGCAACCGGGCGTGACGGATATGATCGTGCACCTGGCGTTCGCCGATGAAGAGATGAAAGGTGTTGCGTTTGAACATCCCAACTGGGGCGCTGAATGGCGGCAACGCGATTTCGAATTTGTCACCAGCGAGGCATTTCGAAAGTTACTAAAAGATAACAACGTCAAACTCATTACCTGGCGCGAAATCGGCAAGCTCTTACAGGACCGAGCCCGGTAGCGCCGGTGCCAGGTCAACCCTCAATCGAGAAATTGCCCGAATCGTGATAATCAGAACTTGAGTCAGTACCCTGCGCTACCTCTCGGTTCTCCAAGCATACGATCCACGAAAATACACGAACCAGCACGAAATGCTTTTCGTGTAGTTTCGTGCACCTTCGTGGATATTTTTTGTTCTGCAGTTGTTTACCCGCCAGCTTGAATAAACCCTTCAAATAGAAGAGAATAACCCTCGCAGCTACTTCGATCCTTCCTAAAAAGGAAACCATAGAAACGATGAGAATAGTGGCCCTCTTACTAGCGGCTATTACGCTTTCACTCTGTCTCGGTCTTCAAATAGAACGAGCAGAAAAGACGAGTGTTTCCCAACCTCAACCAGTCGCATTCAACCCAAAGGGACCCGTGATGGCAGACATCGACGATAGCGATCTCTTCTTTCAGAATGCTCTCCGCTCGGGAGGACCGGAGCGAGACAACTCCCAAAGGATCGACGCCTTGCTCAAGCGCATGACGCTCGAGGAAAAGGTCGGCCAGATGACTCAACTAACCCTCGGCATGATCGCCACGGGCAGTGATCAAAACATCCAGATTGATCCCGCCAAGCTGGACAAAGCGATCGTGCGTTACGGCGTCGGCTCGATCCTTAACGTCTCAGATCAAGCGCTCACCGCCGACAAGTGGCATGACGTCATCGAACAGATTCAGACCGCGGCCACAAAAAAGACGCGCCTTGGCATTCCCGTTATCTACGGTATCGACTCCATTCACGGCGCGACCTACATCCAGGGATCGACTCTGTTCCCGCAGGAGATCGGCATGGCGGCGACGTGGAATCCTGAATTGATGCAGCGAGGAGCAGGGATCGCGGCTATGGAAACGCGCGCCGCGGGAATTCCATGGAGCTTTTCTCCGGTCCTTGATATCGGCCGGCAACCTTTGTGGCCACGTTTTTACGAGACCTTCGGCGAAGATCCATATCTTGTCAAAGTAATGGGTGTCGCCTTCGTGCGCGGGTTGGAAGGATCGGACGTGTCCTCGCCGGATCGTGTCGCTTCCAGCTTGAAACATTACATGGGCTACAGTTTGCCCTTGACCGGCAGGGATCGGACGCCGGCGTGGATTCCAGAAAACTATCTACGTGAATACGTCCTTCCTTCCTTCGACGCTGCCGTCAAAGCCGGCGCGCGGACCGTTATGGTTAACTCCGCCGAGATCAATGGCGTCCCCGGCCACATTAATCATCACATATTGACAGACATCCTGCGCGGCGAACTGGGCTTCAAGGGATTTGTTGTCTCCGACTGGGAAGACATAAAGAAACTCGTAACGATTTGGCGCGTAGCTGCGACTGAGAAGGAAGCGACCCGGATGGCCGTCATGGCCGGCATCGACATGAGCATGGTGCCTCTCGATTACAGCTTCGCTGATCATCTGATTGCGCTGGTTAAGGAAGGCGCGGTGCCGCAGTCGCGAATCGATGAGGCCGTGCGGCGAATCTTGCGGGTAAAGTTTGAGTTGGGACTTTTTGAGAATCCAATGGGCAACCGAGCACTCAAGTCGAAGATTGGACTGGCAGAATCTCGACAGGCCAGCCTGCAAGCTGCCCAGGAATCGATGACCCTGCTGAAGAACACCAATGGTCTTTTGCCGCTCGCGAAGGATCGCAAGGTGCTGGTCACCGGTCCAACCGCGGACTCGCTCATCTCATTGAATAACGGTTGGACTTATGTTTGGCAGGGTTCGGAAGAATCTCTTTACCCAAAAGATCGTCCAACTATTCGTCGAGCCATCGAATCAAAAGTTGGAGCTGCAAATGTGACGTTCGTTCCCGGTACCAGGATCACGCGCGGTCCCGGAGGATCAAACAGTACTCCTACCGACGTTGAGGCGGAGGTTGATATTCCGGCAGCCGTGCGCGCCGCCGCCGGCGCTGATGTCGTCGTCCTTTGCCTTGGTGAAGGCTCATACACCGAGACACCCGGCAATATTACTGATTTAACTCTCGGTGAACCGCAGCTGAGACTTGCCGAAGCCATTCAAGCCACGGGCAAGCCGGTGGTGCTGGTGCTGGTTGAGGGGCGTCCCCGAATCATCAACCGCATTGTCGATAAATCGGGAGCGGTGCTCATGGCTTACAACCCGGGCAACGAAGGAGGAGAGGCAATCGCCGATGTATTATTTGGCGACATCAACCCTTCGGGGAAACTTCCCTTCACTTACCCGCGCACGCCGAACGGTTTAATCAACTACGATCATAAAGCTTTCGAAACGGAAGACACTGCGTTTGGCAACATGGCCTTCAAGCCCCAGTTTGAATTCGGTGATGGCTTGAGCTACACCACTTTCGCGTACAGCAATCTGCGTGTGGGCAAAAAAACTATAACTGGAAATGAGGACCTACCAGTCAGCGTCACGGTAACCAATAGCGGGCGCCGGGCCGGCAAAGAAGTGGTCCAGTTGTATGTTACTGATCTGGTCGCGTCTTTATCGCCTGCCGGGAAAAGGCTCAAACGATTTGCGAAAATCCATCTGGATCCCGGGCAGAGCCGGACGCTGACCTTCAAGCTCCGCACCGACGATCTTTCCTTCATCGGAGCTGATAACAAACCCGTGGTCGAGCCGGGCGAATTTGAAGTGATGATTGCAGGGTTGAAGGACAAGTTTGAGTTGAAATCTCGGTGAAGGATCGATAAGAACGATCCACGAAAACACACGAAACGACACGAACAAAACTTACTTCAAAGTCAGCTTGGAAATAAAAATGGCAGACCATATTAATGGACAGAGAGTACTCCAGTTTTCTCAGGGCTTGTTCCTGACCTTTTTCCTGTTTCTATCGTTTGCGTTGGGCGCAGCGCAAGATCCGAAGCAAAACAAACCCGGCTCGGACCAGGAAGAAGTAATTAAGATTACCTCCAACCTGGTCAGCCTCGACGTGATGGTCAAAGACAAGAAGGGCAAGCCGGTTACCAACCTTAAAGCAGAAGATTTCACGGTTACTGAGAATGGCGTAAGACAGAATATTGAGTTTTTCGACGCGCCGCTGACTGAGGCCAATCCCGCCGGTCAACCCGCGATTAGTGTGGTTGAAACTGGTTCACAACCCACAGGCCACCAACTGCCTCGGAATATCATTTCTCTGGTACTCGACGGGCAGACCACAGAAGGCGCGAATCTCAAACACGTGCGCGAAGGCATTACGAAGTATATTCGCGAGCGCATTAAGGACGGCGATTCGGTGGCGCTGTTTGCCATTTCCGGCGGCTTGCAGTTACTGCAACCATTTACTCAGGACAAGGAGAAACTCATTGCGGCTGCCGAGAAAGCCTATGGCAGTTCCAGTGTTTCAAAAACTTCGGAGCAGCGCGACCTGGCGGAGAGCATAGCGAAGATTCGCGATCAATTGGCGGGCGCGCCTAGCCCCGGTGAAATTACTACCGCCGCAGGTGGTTCAGCCGCCGCTCAGGTGATGATCGCCAAGCGGGTGCTTGAACAGTATCTGCAGCTTCGTTCGGCTTTGAGTAATCAGCAGACGCGTCCGATTCTGGCGGCGCTGGCGGCGATTTGCGAGGGAATGCGTCCAATACGTGGCAAGAAGACCCTGGTCATGTTCTCGCAGGGATTCGTGGCGCCTGAGGCGCTGGATTGGCAGGTGCAAAGCACCATCGACATCGCGAATCGAGCCAATGTTGCCATTTACATTATCGATTCGACCGGACTCACGGGGGGCGTTCCTAAATCAAGCGCGGTGGCGCCTCCATCGGCTCTGGCAGCTATCTCGGCCGCAACCAATCAGGAGGACCGGATTAGAGCGGCGGCTGGTGAAAGTATCTTTGACACTACGCGGCAGGAAGGTCTCGATCGCCAACAGGACTTGTTGTATCGAATCTCGGGCGATACAGGCGGACAGTTAATTAAAAATACCAACGACATCGCCCTGGGATTGAACCGCGTTGACGAGGAGGTTCGGTCTCGCTATACCCTGGCTTACCGGAGTACAGATTCAAACTTCGACGGCAGGTTTCGAAAAGTAAAAATTGACGTCCGCGATCCAGATGTAAACGTGGTGACGCGGCCTGGTTACAACGCGATTCCTTCTGACCAGGTAATGCCTTTCTCGCCCGCAGAGCGAAAGCTGCTGGCTGACTTTGCCACTACCGCGGCCAAACCGACGCTCCCGCTGTCGATGGAATTAAATTCATTCCGTTCGCAGCAGGGTTCCTACATAGTTCCGCTCTCATTCGAGATCCCGCCGAACGCTCTACAGTTTCAGCGTCAGGGAGAAAAGCAACGGCTGCAACTCGACGTGCTGGGAGTAGTGCGAGCAGAAGGCGAAGAGCGAATCCTCTCGCGGATGGGCGGCAACTTCGACGTCAGCTTAACCGCAGCGCAATACGAATCCATCTCGAAAGACAAGATATTTTATCGTCAGGACATTCAATTGGAACCGGGCGCCTACACGATTGATCTGATCGTCAAGGACCGGCTGTCCGGGAAAGTAGCCGCCAAAAGAGAGAAGCTTTTACTGCCCGCTGCAAATACAGAATTCTCAGCCACCGAGTCCGTCTTGAGCCGGCATGCCGACCCGTTCAAACAGCCTGCCTCGTCAACCGGTGATGTGTTTGCTGAAGGCAACGTGCTGGTTCGACCTTCACCAAGTCGCGAATTCCGGAACAGCGATAACTTGATCATCTTCTTCAAGCTTTACAATGCGGCACCGGCTACAGATACCGGCAAACCTATCGTCAGAGTGACGGTCATGTTGAGGAAGGACGGGAAGCTTGTGACCAGGCCGGTAGATTACGAGCTCACGGAAACTGTAACTGAGCCGCTGCCGCATTTAACCTTTGCGAAATTTATCAAGCTCACGGGCCTGAAGGCCGGAAAGTATACGGCCCTAATTGAAAGCAGGGATATGGTGCAGAACAAGCTGGTGAAGCAAGAGGCGTGGTTCACGATCACCGACTAACTCATTTCGGGGTTCTTAAGCTATCGGCCTTCCTTCGAATTGTTTCGCTCAGCTTAATAATCGCCAGGAGATCCTTATCAGCGCGGGCTTTGTCTTCCTTAACCTTGTCAACCTCCTTCACGTCGACCGTCCCCGCATTTTTTAGCGCTGGATTCTCAGTAAAGCTATCGATCAGCTTGCACAGCTTCACCAGCCCTCCAATCATCTCTTCGGTCTGGAGCTCAACTGGATTGTTCTGTTCCTTATCCTCCGGAGCGTGCGCCAACATGTAAGTATTCAGATCGATGGCTCGTTTATTGATCTCTCCGGTCTGTTCTGAAATAAGCAGGTAGTCGAGCGGAGTGCGGGCCACGAGATTGCGCGCAATAGCATTGCGAAGGACTTGAAGCCGCGTAAAGTCCCCCTTCATGCGACCGATAGCAGCCTCAATTTCCTTTTCGCTCTTCGCTCCAGCCGCGGCATCCAGTTCCGCCCTCCGCAGTCGCCCCTCCGAGAGTTGCCGTCCTCGATCTGCTGCCTTTGCATCATGATTCGGCGGTGGTCCCATCCCCGGAGGCGGCCCCTGGGCCCACGCCACGCCCGCCAAACTCAAGACAAAAACTCCGGCTATCGCGAACCGCGAGTGACGAAAAATGTTGGTCAGGAGGAATTTCATAAGGAGACCTTTCGTTCTTCAATTCATGTCGTTAGGGTGATATCGAGACCAAAACCTGGTTGCTGGTCTGGCTATGGGCAGTAACGCTGACCATCGCCTGGTTGGAATTGGCTAACTCGGCGGGCAGTTTGGCAATCACCACGGTGATCCAGTCGAAGTTTGGCAGCCTGCCTATCCATTCAACAATAAGCGGGTAAGGAGGCGCGTTTCCGTTGTCAGCCTGGACCGTCACGATCGATGGACCATCGCCTGGCTCGAGGTCGAGATTGGCAGCCAGTAACATGAGCCTGGTACGATGGTCGGAGCTGAAGTTGTTAGGGTTGTTGACCAAAAATGGATCGCGCTTGAAGGTTACTGAGTCGAGCGCCAGCGCCCGGTTCGCGCCCTCGTCGGTAAACACCACCGGCACATTTGAGGGCGTCCCGCGTTGATAAACGCGAACGTAATCAACCAGCATTTGCTGAGGGAAGACTGTCGTTGAGTCTGGATACAGTGGCCAGTAACCACCGACCGCCACATTCAGAATAATAAAAAAGGGATGATCGAAGACCCATGTTTTGCCGGCGAGCTGCGGGTCCGCAGCTGTGATCGTCTTGTATAGGAATCCATCGACATACCACCGGATGACGTTCGGCTCCCACTCGACGGCGAAGGTGTGGAAATCGTCGGAAAACTTCTGACCACTGGACAGATTGTAGGCCGCTCCGATGCCCTTATCGCCCGAGTAGTTTGGCCCATGAATCGTGCCATGAACGGTCGACGGCTCCCTGCCGATGTTTTCCATGATGTCGATTTCGCCACAAGTGGGCCAGCCTGCCGTACTGAGATTGTCGCCCAACATCCAAAATGCCGGCCAGATGCCCTGGCCATAGGGGACCTTAATTCGCGCCTCAATGCGGCCGTATCTCTGGCTGAACTTATTCCGGGTGAGCAGTCGGGCGGAAGTGTATTCGCGACCCCCGAAAGTCTCCTTTAGCGCTTTGATTACCAGCATGCCGCCTTCGCGAGAGGCGTTTTCAGTGCGGCTTGTATAGTACTCGAGTTCGTTGTTACCCCACCCGTTGCCGCCTGTATCAAATCCCCACTTGGTCGAATCAACCGCTGAGCCATTGGGCCCATCAAATTCGTCACTCCAAACCAAGCTCCACACTGCGGGATTATCGGCGAAGGCGGCCTGGCTCAAGGGTGAATAGCTGCCGCTCACCAACAGCAAAAAGAGCAGAGTCAACGCGAGACCCCTGACGCTCGAGGGTCGTGGGTTTCTGACGGAGCAGACAGATGAATTCTTCCTAAATCGCATCAATTTAATCCTTGCCTCGGCAGTAGCAGATCGTCACAATCAGGTTGTAATCAGCTACAATAGAACCAAAAGAATGTCCGGCAATTATGTCATGATTCCTGACGTAATAGCACTGTAGAAACAACCTGGAAGTGGCCTAATTTGGAGAATTTCTTTGCGTGACCGTTGCGTCCTTCGCGCTCTTTGCGGTTAATGGTCTAAAGGCTTTTAACCGCAAAGTACGCAAAGATGCCGCAAAGGTCCGCAAAGGGTTTACCTCAGGACATTACCAACAACTTAACGAGCTGCACCTGTAGGGAGAGCTGTGTCAAAAATGAAAATAACTGCCGGATGTTTGCGGCTCGCCGTAGTCGCGGTGTGGGTCCTATCCACTTTCCTTAGCGGGCGGGCGCAGGAACCATCCGCAAGCGTACTATCAACCAATCGAATGAACCTTATGCCGGTACCTGCATCGATCAAGATGCAAGCCGGACGCCTGCCGGTGACGGGCGGCTTCAGTGTGGCTACCAGGGGCTATTCAGACGATCGCTTGCGCTCCGGCATCAGCCGCATGATCGCGCGCCTTGCCGGTCGAACTGTGTTTAGTTTGAGTTACGACCTGGCTACGAATGAAAACACGGCCACGCTAGTGGTGCAATGCGAACGCGCAGGTGAAGTGGTCCCGTCAACCAGCGAAGACGAAAGCTACCGCCTTGAAGTAACCGACAAGCAAGCCCGCTTAGTGGCGCCGACCGTCATCGGTGCGCTGCGTGGAATGGAAACCATTTTGCAACTCCTGCAGGGCGATCGTGATGGCTACTATCTGCCGGCTGTTGAGATTCAGGATCAGCCGCGTTTCCCCTGGCGCGGTTTGCTAATCGACGTGGGCCGCCACTACGAACCCATGGAGGTTCTCAAACGGAACCTCGACGCCATGGCGGCGGTCAAGCTCAATGTCCTGCACTGGCATTTGAGCGAGGACCAGGGCTTTCGCGTGGAAAGCAGGAAGTTTCCCAGGCTTCATACAATGGGATCCGACGGTCTTTTTTATACCCAGGAACAGGTGCGCGAGATCATTGCCTACGCGCGCGAACGTGGCATTCGCGTGATGCCCGAGTTTGACATTCCCGGCCACGCTACCAGTTGGTTGGTGGGCCACCCGGAACTGGGGAGCGCTCCCGGTCCATACAAGATTGAACGTGACGCGGGCATCTTTGAGCCGGCGCTGGATCCTACTCGCGAAACGACCTACAAATTTCTCGACGTATTTTTGGGCGAGATGGCCGCGCTTTTTCCGGATGCTTACATACACATCGGGGGCGACGAGAACGAAGGCAAACAGTGGGACCGCAATCCGCAGATTCAAGCCTTTATGAAAGAGAAAGGCATCAAGGACAACCACGCGCTACAGGCGTATTTCAATCAAAGAGTCTTGAAGATCCTGCAAAAGCACGGCAAGAAAATGATTGGCTGGGAAGAGATCCTCCATCCCGATCTTCCCACAGATGCTCTTATTCACTCGTGGCGTGGGCCGGCCTCTTTGGCCGAGGCGGCGAAGAAAGGCTACAACGGAATTCTGTCAGCCGGTTATTACATCGACCTTATCTATCCCGCGTCGCAGCACTATCGGGTAGATCCACTTCCCGAGAATACTAATCTCACGGCCGCAGAAGCGAAACGCGTACTCGGCGGAGAAGCAACCATGTGGGGCGAATGGGTGAGCCCGGAGACTATAGATTCGCGGATCTGGCCCCGCACGGCGGCCATTGCGGAAAGGCTTTGGTCGCCGAGGACAGTGACAGATGTGAACGACATGTACCGGCGTTTGGCTGTGATCAGCCGCCAACTGGAAGAGCTCGGCCTTACTCACGAAAAAAACTACGACATGTTACTCAGACGTCTGGCAGGAAATAACGACCCGGCGCCACTGCGCACGCTAGCGTCTCTGATCGAGCCGGTCAAAGAATACAAACGCTATCAAGTGCGACCACAGACGATGCTTAGTCCTCTCACCGGTTTGGTTGATGCTTCGCGCCCCGACAGCGAGACGGCTCGTCACTTTTCATTGGCCGTGGATGACTTCGTTGCTGATGCCCCGCGATTTGCTGTCCACAGACGAGGTATAAACGACACTTTTGCGGATTGGCATCGGTCCGGGCTCGCGCTGAACCCGCTAATTGATCGCTCGCCCGCGCTGCAGGAGGCAAGGCCACTTGCAAACAATCTCATGGATATTGCGCGCATAGGGCAGGAAGCGATGGCTTACCTGTCGGCTGGTGAGGCTCCCACAACGCAGTGGCGTGATGCTCAGCTCGCTAAACTGAATGAAGCGGCAAAACCAAAAGCCGCGCTGGAATTCGTCGTGATACCAGGCGTTCGAAAACTTGTGATAGCGGCAGCCGAGTTATCACAACTCAATTCGACCAATGCAGAAGAATGGAAGAAGCGAGTGACGGCCCTGGCGGAAGCTGGAACGAAATAAAGGTTTTTTTGCGTCAGCCGGAAGAAGCAAAAAAGGTAATTGCATCAACAGCCGAGGCCGTGTCAAAACCCGAATTCCTCTTCGTGTTTTTGTTCGTGTTAGTTCGTGTGAGTTCGTGGATCGTCCGTCAC
>Ga0070697_100001251_pt1 | contig 19206 bp, 20 predicted proteins | sample KBSK1501metaG_FD_65475 | JGI IMG/M metagenome (GOLD analysis project Ga0070697, IMG submission 65475) | Corn, switchgrass and miscanthus rhizosphere microbial communities from Kellogg Biological Station, Michigan, USA - KBS K1-50-1 metaG | ecosystem: Host-associated > Plants > Roots >... | reverse complement strand
GCCAACCGACAGCACCCACTGTGGAAGCTACCACCTAGCTGAGGTGAGAAGAAAAAACTCGGCAGCAGCAATAATCCCAGCCAAAAAGACATTCCGAGCACGGACTTTTTCAACACCCACTCGTCATTTCACCAGCAACCCGCCGAAAGGCAATCGCCTCTTAGTGGAATCTTTTCGAGTGAGGCATCATGATTGCCGGGGCTGCGGAATCTATCCCAGAAATGGCTGGTACCGTTTGGTGACGATCATCGCCATTGTAGAGTAAACTTGATGGCCTAGAACCCATCGATATCCATCAACAAGAAACCCGGCTCCATCAAGCTTCCAAATCCGCAAGTTTATGACAAAAGACCACACCACACTCTGCGAGATGCTAAAGCGTCTCGGCTTTGCACAAAATAGCGAAGTGCGGCTCTACGGAGAGGTATTTGACCTGGTGTCCGACCCCGTCAGCATTGGGGATAATCTTGTCTTTGTGGACGCCGTGGAACGGAAATCGGGTGACGCCAGACGCATTCGCATTCCATTGACCATCGTGCGAATGGCACAGCAAGACCGTCGCGCAGCGTAAGCGAACAGCCCTCCAGCTCACTTCAGGCTGCAAGTGTGTATTGCGACGCGGCAATCCTGCCAGACCAGCGCGTTGCACACAGGCTTGCCCGTTTTTCCATGCGAAACGATCGTGGTTTCGCGCTGATTGGCGATCCCGATGGCGGCGAGATCGGAGGCTTGCAGGTTCCCGGCTTGCATGGCGTCCGCGATCACTTCTTTGGTGCGCTGCCAGATCTCCTGCGGGTCATGCTCAACCCAACCGGGACGTGGGTAGATCTGTTGATGTTCTTTTTGGGCGCAGGAAACGATCCGGCCGGCCGCATCGAAGACGATGAAACGGGTGTTGGTGGTCCCTTGATCGAACACGCCGATATATGGCAAGTGCATCTCTCCCGGTTGCGGCGAGAAATGGATGTCCCAACCCATTTCGCCGGTACCAGCAACTGCAGATTCCTCGCTACGCTCGGAATCACAATCCGAAGACGGCTCTATTTATGATCAGCTCTGCCTGCGCAACGTGATCAGCGTAATCTCTGGCGGACAGTCGAAGCGAACCGGCAACCGAATCGTGCCCAGACCCACGTTCGTATATAGCGTAAGCCGTCCCAGCCGCCGCAGTCCCCAGGGATATTTCCTTGCCATCGAAGGCAGAATTGGGGCGCCAACGCCGGGCACCCGCACCTGTCCGCCATGAGAGTGGCCGGACAGTTGGAGATCGACTCGATGGCCTTTAACCTGGTCGGCGAAATCGGGTTCATGGGCCAGTAGAATGCAGGTTTCGTCCGGCGGTACACCTTGCAACGTCCTTTTTAAATCTGGCCTGCCTTCGATCACGTCATCGATTCCACAGAGCCATAGGCGTCCGCCGTTATGCTCAATGGGCATGGAAGCGTTCCGCAGCACGCTGATACCTGTTGCGAGCAAAGTTTCGGCCACGCGCGGGGCATCGGAATCGGCGTCGTGATTGCCCAAGATTGCGTATCTTCCAAGTCGCGCATGCATTTGAGCCAGTAATTGAGCACAGGGCTCGGCGGCACTTGCAGACGCTTTCTTCGTGCCGCGGACGTAGTCTGCCCAGAGCGGAATGGTGACATAATCGCCCGTCATCACGATCAGGTCAGGTTGCAAGCCGTTCACTATCTCAACGGCTTTCCGGATGGGAATGGCGTTGAAGTGCCCGTCATAATGAAAGTCGCTGACCTGGGCGATGGTGAGGCCATCGAGCGATTCGGGCAAACGTTCGAGCGGAATATCCACGCGAATTACACGTGGATTGTGGGGTTCAAGAATAGTGGCATCGACCGAGGCCGGAATTGCTCCGGCCGCGAGCACTACGGCTCCAGTTCTAAGAAACCTGCGTCTGGTGAGAGTTGGCAATCAGTTCCCGAGGGAACGCACACGTGAGCGCATCGGCGAACGCGCATGCGTTGAAACGAGTACTTCCACTCGATTGTACCGAACGACGCAGAACGGGGTTGGCACCAGTTAGATTTGTCGCCTGAGATTCCGGGGCCGTCTCCGATCAATACAAGAACTTGAGCGCGAATTGCACCAGCCTTGGCGGCTGTGCAGCCAGGATGTGATTGAACGTCGGAGAGCTGATGTCGCTGTCCGGGAGCCTGAAATTCGTGTGATTCAGGATGTTGAAGAACTCCGCCCGAAACTGAAATTCTTTCGACTCCGCAACCCGAATATTTTTGAATGCGGAGAAGTCCCAATTCGCATAGCCCGGTCCGTCCACGATGTTCCGACCGGCAGTTCCAAATTGTCCGGCATTTGCTACAGGATCGAGTTGCTGGAACGCGGCGGCGTTAAACCAGTTATCTACCTTGTGCGGACCCGAGTTCGGGTTGCCCACCAGATTTGGGCGGTTGCTGGAGAAGCCGGTGATTTCGGGCGCGCCGCCTTGCAGTGAAACGTCAGTGGAATCGAAGACGGTGAAGGGCGTCCCCGTCATCAAGGTCACGATTCCGTTTACCTGCCATCCGCCGAGCGCTTGCTGATACCAGCCGTGGGGCTGTCTCCAAAGCGGGACATCCCATTGATAGCTCAGCACGAAGCGGTGACGGGCGTCGAACAAAGAGCGGCCGCGCTCGGCGGCCAGATTGAAAGGGTTCTGGGCGAGATCATTTTCGCCGGCCACAGGTCGGGCGGCGGAACCGGTGATGTTGAACGAGGATGCGTCGTCAAGCGTCTTGGAGAACGTGTAGGACGCAAGGAAGGAAATGCCGTGGCTGAATCGCTTGCGCAGGCTGGTTTCCAAGGCGTTAAAGGAGGAGTTGGCGATGCCGGCAATCAGGCCGGTCGAAGCATAGGTGCATTTGCTTGGGGGATCGGCGAGCGTGCATCCGGAATACAGGCGCCGCTGGTCAACGTTATTCTCGCTGGATTGTCTGGGAATAAAGACAGCGGGATTGCCCTCGATGAAACGTGGCAGATGGGTCGCCTTGGTTCCGACATAGCCGATCTCAAACAGAATGTCCGCGCCGAAAGATCTTTGGATATTGAGATCCCAGTCCTGGGAATAGGGTAAGGGAAGCTTCGGGGAAAGCGTCAGGTTGGTGAGTGGCGTCGAAAACTGGCCGTTCGGCGGTGGGTTGCCGTAAAAGGGATCGGCGAAATTGGGAATGCTGATTTGAGGTGTCTGTAAGAACGGCGGCGCGCTAATCGGCGCCTGGAGCGGTCCGCCCTGACCGGTGTAATACGGCTCGTAGAAGATTCCATAGGCGGAAGTCACCAGCCACTTCGCGCTGCCGGTCGGATCCCAAGCCACTCCAACGCGTGGCGCAAAGCCTTTCTTGAAGGTTGGGATCAGGCCTGCCGGAACGCCGGGGTCTCCGGGATAGAGCAGTCCCGGAGGCGCGCTGGGTAATACCTGAGATTGCCTTCCAGGAATCCAAAGCGTCTGGCGGTTCTTGATTTCGGTGTAGGGGAACGGCAACTCATAGCGCAGGCCAATATTGAGCGTGAGGCGCTGGGTGACTTTATAGGTATCCTGCACATAAGAATTCAGACTGTTCCCGCGGATACCGCGCGCGAAATCACCGCGCCCCTGGAGAAAGAAAACCGGCTGGCCGAACAGGAAGCTGGCAAAGGAATCGGTAATGGGGAATGGCACGAACACGAAGAAGCCATTTGTGGCAATGCCCTGCAGCACGTTGATCTGCAGGTGCTGGTATCCGCCTCCGAGTTTGAGTTGGTGTTGGCCGTGGACCCAGCTCAGCGAGCCGGAGTAGTCGAAAGCATTCTCATAACTGTTGCGTGGGCCGGTAATGGGATCGCCTACGGTCGTGTAACCGTTGACTTGAATGAACGGTGGTCCCACTGCTGCGTCGAGACTGGGCTGGTACTGGAATCCCAGGCTGGCAGGGCTAATGTGATTCAGATGCTGGTCGAAGAGAAACTTATTCCGCAGGAACGAAAAACGGAAGACGCCAACTTTAGAGGGAGAAAACGTGTGCGTCTCCTGTACCACAAAGTTTTGCGCGCGATGATCTTCTCCCACCGGGAAGCCAGGGACGCTGGCTCCCGAGGTAGAGAGCGGATCCACGCGCGAGCCGTTGCTGAACATGTAGCGGAAGTTAAAAGTATCCGCGGCGGAGAGGTAGTGGTCCAGCCGCAGCCCGAACTGATCGCTGTCCTCGCGCAAAGTTTGCGTCGAAGCAAACAGATTTAGGCCGCTGTTGGGTAGCGGAAACAGACTCAGCAGGCTCTGGGAAAGCGGATTGATGCCAGGCAGTTGATTGAAAGGTATCGGTTGGTTGGCAAATATGTTGAACAGTTGGTGTATCGGATTACTGCAAAATCCGTTGCTGTCAAATTGTTCCGGTGGTGGTCCGCAAAGCTCGGAGAAGTTACCCTGCCGCTGCTTGAGTGAGGGCACTGTGTTGAGCTGGGTTTTTCCCTGCCGGTTGCGAAAACCCTCATAGAATCCGAAAAAGAACGTCTGATCTTTGCGAATCGGACCGCCAATCGTGGCGCCGAATTGATTCTGCTTGAGAGGCTCGGTAGTAGTCGCGAAGAAGTTCCTGGCATCCAAAGCATCGTTGCGCAGAAACTCCCAGGCGGCGCCGTGAAATGCGTTGGAGCCGGTGCGGGTGACGATATTGGTGGTGGAGCCGAGGCTGTTGCCGAATTCGGCGTTGGCGTTGTGGGTGAGAATGCGGAATTCGGTGATGGCGTCTACCGGCGGCTTGAGAACGAACCCGCCGTCCACGCCGTTGAAGTTGTTGGCGCCGTCGATCAGGAAATTGTTCGACTCGGGACGCTGACCGTTGACCGCGTATGCCTGGCCATCGCGCAGAGAGCCTCCGGCTTCCGCAAGGCCAGGAGTGAGGGGTGCGACTCCGGGTTGCAACAGGCCAAGCTGGGTAAAATTTCGCCCGTCCAGTGGCAAATCGAGCACCTCGCGTTCCAGAACCACCTTGCCAAGGCTGGAGACAGTCTGCTGAATCAGAGGTGCATCGGCCATTACCTCGACCTTTTCTGTTTCGGCTCCGACCGCGAGGTGGATCGGAATATTCGCCGTCTCATTGACGTTCACCGCGATTCCCTGCTGCACATATTTCTGAAAGCCTTTGGCTTCTGCCTGCAATTCGTAATGACCGACCGGCAGCTCCAGCAAAACGTAATCACCGGCAGGATCTGTCACCACAGTACGAGTGAGGCCAGTTTCGATTTGTCTGGCGCTCACCGATGCTCCCTGGACTACCGCGCCGCTGGAATCGAGCACGCTGCCGCGAATGCTTCCGGTGATTTGCTGGGCGGTAACTTCAAAGGTCGAGAGGAGAGTGGCGAAGAGCAGGAGCAAGATCGTTGTGCGTACAAGGTGAGAGATGCGAGACGGATGCACAGACACATTCCTCCTGGGAGATGTCTTTCGGCCTACCGAACACTCACGTCACAGTCGTGAGACTAATCTGCTTTTTGAATTGCCCACCCCAACTTCGAACCGCCCACCTAATACAAAAACGAGGCAGGCTGTGTGCCGCAGCCTGCCGCGATTGGGTAGACTCCTCAAAGTCGCGGGCCGGAGAGCGCCGCTGAAATGAGGACATTTAAATTGGCGACAAAGTAGCTGGAAAGATTAAGAGGCGCAATAGTGGAAAAATACTAAGGCTGTGTCAGAGGTGGTTCAGATTTACCTAGGTGTGGTTCCCTAGCAAACTAGCTCGCCTGAAAAGCCGCACAGGATGCCAGGTCCGCAATCTCGCTAACCGCGTTTCGCCCCCAAAAGGCTTCATATTCTGCGCAAGATTCTGCACTTTAACCGCCCAGGGGGCCCGACGTGGCCATAGTTCCTAATGCCCGGCATGGCAGCGAAATTGCGACAACATCAATAGTCCTTAGCGTGCAGTACTACGACTCCGGGAAACAACATGAAAATCCAGCACACCAGCCAACCCAACGTACCGCCATTACCAGTAAGCTCGGTCTCGTGCCTGCGCTGCAACACGGAACTTTCAGAATATCGTCCCACGAGATTCACATTTCTGCCGTATGGCATCAGTCGCGCTCACGCCATGGTGGTCTGTCCAAAGTGCGGCCATGTGGAGTTCCTCTCCAAAGACAGTCCATTGTTGAGCGATTTGGAGCCGATCGCCAGCGACATAGGGGACGGAGACTAACCTACGTCTTGCGTCCGCCGGCTGCGCGGACAGTATCTCTCGCCTCCTACGAAGCGGCCTGCCGCCTAGCAGCAAGCCTCGTTTTCTGATGCCACTTCCATGCAGATGAAATGATCTCCTCGAAGGTACGCTTGCTCCGCCAGTTCAGCACTTCTCCGGCTCGCGTTGCATCTGCCACCAACTGCGCGGGATCACCCGGACGCCGCGCAATTATTTGTTTCGGAACTTCACACCCCGATATTCGCTTAATCGTAGAAAGCACTTCGTTCACCGAGTGACCTTGTCCAGTTCCCAGATTCAACGCGGTCGAATTCCCCTTCTCCAAATACTCCAGGCCCAGCACGTGAGCTTCGGCGAGATCGTTGACGTGGATGTAATCGCGAATGCAGGTGCCGTCTGGCGTTGGATAATCATCACCATAAATCTCCAACTCCCGACGCAAGCCACAGATCGCCTCAAACGCGGAAGGAATCAAGTGCGTCTCCGGATTGTGAACTTCACCGGCCCTGCCTTCCTCGTCCGCGCCCGCAGCATTGAAATATCGGAAGCTCACATAACGTAGCCGGTAGGCGCGGTCATAGGCCTCGAGCGCATGTTCAAATACCAGCTTGCTTGCTCCGTACGGATTGACTGGCAGACGCGGCATATCTTCCGTAATGGGCACCTTCGCTGGAGTTCCATATACGGCGCAGCTGGAAGAGAAAATGAATTTCCTTACCTTTGAATCCGCTGCCGCATTCAACAGCGAGAGCCCGCCCTGCACATTATTCTGAAAATATTTTCGGGGGTTCTCCACCGATTCGCCGACGTAGGCATGGGCGGCGAAGTGCATCACCGAATCGACCCGGCGCAGCACTGAAGCAAGTTTGGCCGAGTCGGCGATGTCGCCGACAATCAGCTCAAAACCCTCCGCCAATCTGGCATGACCGGTGGAAAGACTGTCATAGAGGATGACGTCGTGCCCACGACGCCTTAGCGCCTGAGCAGCATGGCTTCCGATGTATCCCGCCCCGCCCACCACCAGTACGGCCAGTGTGAACGCTCCAAAACACTCGATGAACTAGCAGGATCTTAGATCAGAATGAAGTCGCCGGAGGTGACGGATGAACATTCGGGGGCTCGTGGTCCCGTTTTTTCTTGGGGAATGTCCGCGGGGTTCAGTCAAACTGACTCTTTATTCCGCAGAAATTTGACTGGATATCAGGCGACAGATGCTGTGCCCGCTGACCTCAACCAGTTTTCTAATTGCTCGTGGTTCACAACGCCTGCCTGCTGCGTCACCGGACGACCGCCGTTAAACACCACAAAGTTGGGAATCCCGCGCACATTGTACCGGGCCGCCACTTGGGGATAGCGTTCGGTGTCGACCTTTACGATCACTGCTTTGCCAGCCATATCTGCCGCCGTGCGCGCTACTTCGGGCGCTGCGACCCGGCATGGTCCGCACCATGCCGCCCAAAAATCAACCAGCACTGGGACGCGCGTATTCTGGATAATCTCGTCAAACTGTGCGGCATCCACTTCCAGTGGGTCATTCACCGGCGGCAAGGGAACTTTGCAGGCCCCGCAGTTGCCAGTATCGGCAAGATGCGCCGCCGGAACTCGGTTCTTCCGTCCACAGCTCTTGCAGGTTCGGATTACAGGCATGATACCTCCCGCTCACCTTTAGATGCTTGCGGCGAGCTTGGCTTCGCCAATCAGTTCTTTCGCTCCGCCGTCGGCATACATTTCGGCGGTATCGATAAGGGTCATTCCGAGATCGAGGCCACTACGCAAGGCGTGGCTGGCAAGCCGGTAATCGCTATCAAAATCAACGGTCACGCAGCCAGTTCAGCCGCGGCGATTTCGTCCACATAACACCAGACCCAGCGCTCTCCCGGCTCAATGGAACGAATGAGTGGATGATGCATCGAGCGGTAATGTTTTGTCGCGTGCTTATTTTTCGATGAGTCGCAGCATCCGACATGGCCGCAAGTCAGGCACATTCGGAGATGAACCCAAGTGTCGCCAATCTTCACGCAATCTTCACAGACATGTTTCGTTGGCGCAGTAATTTCTATCTGATCCAGGTGGGTACACTCAGCTGGCATGTTTGCCTCCTGTCTGCTTCGATACTACCTGCGTGCGTCCGCGTCGGGTGAGCGAAATTCCCTGTGATCTCAACTCACGCCGTGCGGCCCAGTTGCACCAATCGAGCATCAATGGCGGCCAGCAGATCCTCATACTCCCAGGGTCCGTCGTGCCTCACGCCGTTGATGAAGAACGTCGGAGTCCCATTGACTCCGCTGCGCACGCCTCCCGAGAAGTCAGCGCGGATTTTTGGCAAGAATTCGTGACTAGCCAGCGCTTTGCGCAAAGCCGCAGCAGATAGACCCAGTTCCTCAGTCAGTTCGAACATTAGAGGTACGCTCAGGCGGTCCTGGTTCTCGTACAGGCCATCATGCATCTCCCAGAAGCGCCCGTGCGCCCCGGCGAACTCGGCAGTCTCAGCCGCGCTCTCCGCCAGAGGATGAATCTGGGCTAGCGGAAAATTGCGGAAGACGAACCGCAACTGCGGTCCATAATGTTGCTGCAGCTGCTTGATGATGGAATAGGCGCGGCCACAAAATGGACATTCGTAATCCCCGTATTCGACCAGGGTGACAGGAGCGCCGTCGTCACCCTGAATGTGGTCATTTGGCGTAACTGGGACTTTCAACACGGCCATGAGTGTTCTTCTCCTTGGAAGAAAGATCTTCCAGTGCTTCGAGGATGCCTTCAGCACCAGGATTGACAGCAACCGGCGAGCAATAACTCCAGACGATGTTTCCGTCCTTATCGAGCACAAACAGGGCTCGCTCGGAGAGCCCATCGTTGTGGCGGTACGCTCCGTACTTTCTTGAGACATCGCCCTTCGGCTCAAAGTCGGAGAGCAGGGGAAAATGCAAATGCCGGTCTTTGGCGAACGCGGCGTGGCACCATGCACCGTCCACGGAAATTCCCAGCAGTTCAGCTCCGTGTTTCTCGAACTCGGGAAGAACTTCGTTGTATAGCGACATCTGATCGCCGCACACTGGACTCCAGTCCGCGGGATAAAAAGCGAGAATGACGGGCCTGCCGCGTAACTCGCTGAGCGAGAGCTTCTGGTCCGGCGTTACGTTAAGAGTAAAGTCAGGAGCTTGAGTTCCCGGGGGTAAAATTTGAGCCATGGTTTGCCTCACTCGTTTTGGGCTGGATCCATAGTGCAGTTCTGGCGAAAAGGCCCTCGTCAATGGATCCGCAAACTGCGAGCAGCTTCTATTGATGGTGAAAGCCCAACCGGCGTCACCATTTTTTTCATCAGCTACACGGCTTGATCAGGCTCCCCTGCCGCGTCTCGGGTGTGCCGCTCGCCGCACATCCTAGCCCTGCAACTCCGACTCAAGTATCTTGCGAGCTTCAGCGAGTTCCTTGCGCCTTTCCGGATCAACCTTCGGATAACTCAAATCCAATTCTTCCAGGGATTCGACCACCGCGGAGGCTACCACCAGCCGCGTAAACCACTTGTGGTCAGCCGGCACAACATACCAGGGCGCTTCCGCCGTGGCCGTATTCTGGATCATCTCTTCATAGGCATCCATGTACTCGCTCCAGTATTCCCGTTCGTGAATGTCGGCTGCGGAGAATTTCCAATTTTTCTCCGGTTCATCAAGACGCGCCAGAAAGCGCCTGCCTTGTTCTTCTTTGGAAAGGTTCAACAGAAATTTGCGGACCAGGATGCCATTACGCCCAAGATAACGTTCGAAACTACAGAGGTCCTCGAAGCGTTCCTTCCACATCTTTTTGCTGATTAGAGCAGGCGGGATCTTCTCGGTCTTCAACAGCTCCGGATGCACCCTGACCACCAACACTTCCTCGTAGTACGAACGATTGAAGATGCCGATGCGACCACGTTCCGGCACTCTAACTTCACTCCTCCAGAGGTAATCATGATTTAGTTCGTCCCCGGATGGAGCCTTAAAGGAATAGACCTGGCAGCCCTGCGGATTCACGCCTGACATGACGTGCTTGATCACGCTGTCTTTGCCCCCGGCGTCCATGCCCTGCAAGACGATCAGGACAGCCCAGCGATCCTGAGCATAAAGCTTGTCCTGAAGATCTCTAAGCTGGAGAATGCTCTTCTCCAAAGCAGCAGCTGCGTGTTCTTTCGACTTCATCTCCCCGGTGTCGCCCGGATCAAAGTCTTTCAGTCGAAAATGCTTGCCATGATCTACGCGATAGGGTTTTGCCAGCTTTTCCAGGTTTTTCATATCTCATCCGCGAAGCTCCGCCCATACTATTCTCATGCCTGGCGCCCCTCGACGACAACTACGGTCACTACGATCTTTGATTTTGAAAGGAATTCGTCGAGCAACTAGAACTGGTCTCATCGATCGATTTGGATCGGCAACGGCCAGGATATTGGGAGGGACGGACGATGGTCCGGGAGGGCATGGTCAATGGTTATTGGGAGGACCAATTGGTTCGGGAGGGGCACGGCTTCAAAGAGCCTGCCCTGAGCGAAGCCGAAGGGTGCCGCACAGACCCGATAAATACGGGGCTTTTAGCCCCCCAGGGTCGCAACGCCGATCTTGCGAAAATCGTATGAGATCGCGCCCTTCCTACTGGAAAACGTACAGCCGTCCGTGGTTGGGGTCAAACTGATTGCCGGAGCCCACGTAGAGCGTCCCATTCACCAGGGCAGGCGAAGAGGAAACGATAGGCTCCTCAGTGGTCATGCCGGCGAACAGCGGCAGGCACAGAAAATTGGTCCCGCAACCTTTGGCATTGAAGGCGAGAACCTGGCCGTTATTTTCGCCGACGTACACCACTCCGTTCGCGACCGCTGGAGAAGATACCATCGCGGCCTGCGATCCAACCGCCATGCCCTCCCACAGCGGTTTGCAGCTTGATTGTCCGCATCCCGCTGCCTTGTAGGCGGTCATAATCGTGTCGCCCGGAACGAACACCATCCCGTTTGCCACCGCCGGGGACCCAATAATGAACCCACTGCCGGTGCCCTTCCATAGCGGCGCACAGGTGGCGCTGCCGCAGCCGGCGGCAGTGAAGGCGTAAAGGTTCTTATCGAATGAGCCCACGAATACGACTCCATTCGCAACTGCCGCTGAGCCAAAGATGGCGCCTCTGGTAGCCCCTGTCCATAATGGCGAACAGGTCGAACTTCCGCAGCCCGCGGCATCAAAGGCGTAAAGCTTGTTGTCGTTGGACCCTATGTAGACAACCCCGTTCACCACTGCGGGAGAGCCCGTGATGTGATTGGCAGTAGCCCCCGTCCACAGCGGCACACAGATCGAACTTCCGCAGCCTGTGGCATCAAAAGCGTACAGCTTGTTATCGTAGGAGCCCACATAGACGACGCCATTCACTATCACCGGCGAGGATTCGAGGATGCCCCCTCCCAGCGTTCCCGTCCAAACCGGTGAACAGAAGGAAGTCCCGCATCCAGCAGCGTTGAACACCAGCAACTCGGCGGTATTGGACCCGATATACACCAGTCCATTCGACACCGCCGGCGACGAGAAGATGCCGCCTCCCGTCTTCCCCTGGCCCGACCACAGCGCGTTGCAAAGCGATGAGCCACATCCACTGGCATTGAATGCGTATAACTTGCCATCGGTGGAACCAATGTAGGCGACACCATTCACAATTGCGGGCGACGAGTAATCCACCAGATCACCCATCACTCCCTGCCATGCGAGCCTGAGGTTGGCGACGTTTCCCACATTGACTTTCGTCTCGCGCCGGTTGAAGCCGGTGAGTGCGGGGTTGTTATGGAACGTTGGCCAGTTAACCGTTTGCGCTTGACTGAAAGTCGCGAACGCGCAGAGCGACAGCACGATCGTCACAACCGAGTTCCCCAAGCCTTTGCAGCGCATATTTTCTCCACTGATACCGAGGGTGAGCACAGGGTGCTTTCTAATAAAAAACTTTGGGAGAATTCTTATCATTCCCGGAGATCCAGTTGTCACAGGAATGTAAAATGCACTGCAAACATTGACCTTCTTGGGGTGTATGTGGGCCGGTGTCTGTCGGCCCTGCGGCGGACGCTCAGCCGGCCACTCTGATCCGCAATTGACGATTGCCAATCGTTCGGGAAGACTCCGCCTCCTTTCATAGTTCGGGCTGGCGGGCACATTGAGCGAATCGCCAGAGCAACTTCCCGGGATGACGCGACATCCCAACTCCCTCTGATCGGTTTCTTAGAGGGAACATTGCTATGAAATGGAATCGATTTGTCCTGGTCTGCGGCTGCCTTCTGGCGAACACGTTTCTCGCCTTCGGCCAAGCTCCGTCGGATCCTCCCGCCTCCCAGGCCGGTAAGGCCGGACTCACTTCGATCAATCACATTATTTTCATGGCCCAGGAAAATCGCTCGCTCGATCATTATTTCGGCGCGCTACGCCAGTACTGGAAAAATAATGGCTATCCCGACCGTTCCTTTGACGGATTGCCGCAGTTCAATCCGACTTCAGGCCTGCCTCCCCTGTATGGACCGCCTCCCACGAACATCGGTTGCGATCCGGCGTATCCGCCGCCTGCCGACTGCACTACCGACAGCGCAAGTCCCCATGTCGCTTCCTATCACCTGCTCACTCAGTGCACCGAAAACACCAGCCCTTCATGGAACGAGAGCCACGAATTCTGGGACTTGAAAGATCCGGTCGGCCTGCATCGCGCCAAGCTCAATGGATATGTATGGACCGCAGCCCACGACGGCCGCGCCACCCTTTTCTACGACGTGAACGGCATGCGCTCCATTGGCTACTACACCGACGCCGATATGAATTACTACTACTTCATGGCATCTAATTTCGGCACCTCGGACCGTTTCTTCAGTCCGGTAATGACCCGCACCCATCCCAACCGCGAGTATATGATTGCCGCCACTTCGCAGGGATACGTCTATCCCATCGGCACGAACAGCGGCGACACGCAGTTACTGACTGCCACAACTGTTTTTCAGGAGCTGGAAAATGCAGGCATTAGCTGGAAAATTTATGTGAACACGCAGGGCAGCTCTTGCACCGGACCTCCGTACGATCCCAAGTGCCTGCTGACTTTGAGTTATGTGCAGAATTTTCAATGGGGCCAAACCATTCCGACAAGTTATCCCAACAATATCGCGGATATTTCGCAGTTCTTCACCGACGTGCAGAACGGCACGCTGCCGCAGGTGGCTCAGATCGAGCCGGCAACCGACGCGGGGCTCGACGAACATCCGTCGCCGTCCGACACTGAGCCCAGCAACATCCAACTTGGCGCCCAGTATGTCTCTACGCTGATCAATGCTTTGATGGCCAGCGTGTCGTGGAGCGACTCTGCCTTCATTCTTACCTATGACGAAGGCGGAGGCCTTTACGACCACGTCTCGCCTCACACCGCCGTCAGTCCAGACGGCATCGCGCCCGTCGATCTGTTTCAGAGCCCTCCTGACATTTGCGTGGGGACGACCGGACCGACATGCGACTTTGTCTACACCGGATACCGCGTTCCTCTGATCGTGGTTTCTCCGTTCACCAAGAAGCACTATGTTTCGCACACGGTTGCGGATTCCACGGCAATTTTGAAGCTGATCGAAAGCCGCTTCGCTGTGGCCAGCCTTACGGCGCGCGATGCCGCGCAACCCGACCTGACGGAGTTTTTCAACTTCACTAATCCGCCCTGGAAAATTCCGCCCACGCCACCGGCCCAGAACACCAGCGGTCCGTGTTACCTGAACATGCTGCCATGAGTGGGCTGCGCAGGAAATTGATTTGTCGAGGTGAACTTGCGATATAATCCACGGCCTATGCTGGCACCTTTCGTCTTCGACGGCGGAGCAGGCATTCCGAGCTCATTGGGTATCCCGACCTACGCGGGCACTACCGGTGACCGGAGCACTCGCTTGTCTAAGTCTCCCGCCGCGGCAAAACGCCAGAAGCCGCAGCACAGCAAGAGTGGCCGGCGGGTCCTGCTGTTCGGGAGCTTCTGGGAACTCGCCCTCTACCGGGCCGAAGTGCTGGAAGCCCACGGATTCACCGTCAGCCTTCCACGCACCAAAGAGGAAGCTGTAGCCGCTATCCGGGGCGGCAGTTTCGACATCGCCATTCTGAGTTACACGTTGTCGGATAAAACGGTTGAAGAACTGACAGAGCTGATCCGCCAGTATTGTCCCGACTGCCCTCTCATCGCCATTTCGGACACCGGGCGGGTTGACCGCAGAATCGGTCCGGACGAAGTTGTGATTGCCGATGAAGGACCTGCGGCATTGATTGCAGCGCTTCACCGCGCGATGAAGTCCAACTAAGCTTCACGCCTCATTGTTTTCATAGCACCTGGGATCTGCGGTCCTGTTTTCTAACATTGCGCCGCTGTCTGTGTCCCAGTCTTTCTTCTCTGCTGAATTTCTGCTCTTTCGACTCTGTTTCCGCAGCTTTCGTCATGCTAGACTCTCAGGTTTTCTCGTTATTCTTGTGGAGGCCTGACCCAATGCTCAATCGTTCCCGCGCCCTCGCCAGCGTGATTGCCATTCTCGCGCTTGCGACGGCCATACTCCCCCTCAGCGCAGCTGCAATCGAAACTCCTACCGTCAACTGGATGCAGCTCTCCCCTGCAACGTCTCCATCAGGTCGTTCCTCTCCGGCAATGACCTATGACCCGGTGAGCAAGAAAGTCATTATGTTCGGAGGCTTCGGCCTGAGCGGTTATCTGAACGATACCTGGACATTTGACGGAACCACGTGGACCAAACTGCAAATTACCACTGCCCCGCCGGTGCGCACCGCGGCCAGCATGGCCTGGGACAAGCCCAGCGGCAAATTGATATTGTTCGGCGGATACAACGGATTCAACGACCTCGGCGACACCTGGATCTTTGATGGCTCTACCTCCACCTGGAGCAATGCCAATCCGGCGCATTCTCCCAAAGCCGTGACTGGCCCCGCACTATTCACCGATCCGCTGAACGGACATGTGGACAATTACGGTGGCTTCGACGGCAACTTCTATCAGCTGATCACCTATCAATGGACGGGAACTGACTGGAAAAAGCTGCAACTCACGACCACACCTTACGCCCGTGCGTTTATGGTCGCTGCCAGCAGCTTCGCAGCAAAGAGTGCAGTCGTCTTCGACGGACTGGGCGATGTGAATCCCTACAACACGTGGACCTGGGATGGCACTGCCTGGACCATGCAGTCCCCTGCCGTCCAGCCGCCGAGCCGCTATAGCTCCAACGCGGCCTACGATCCTCCGATTCACGCCTTCGTTGTATTCGGGGGTGGAGAAGGCGGTGTCGACCTGAACGATACATGGGCGTGGATCAACAACAGTTGGCAGCAACTGATCACAACTCAGGCTCCGCCCGTTCGCGAAGGTCATGGGATGACCTACGACCCAGCCATCGGACATGTCATCGTTTTTGGTGGACAGAAGGGCAATACGTTCTACAACGATACCTGGGAGCTGACGCCCCACTGAGGGGAGCGACGGGCGTCTCCGCCCGTCGTATCGAGACCTCTACGCGGAAACGACGGGCGTCTCGCCCGTCATAGTCGGCTCTTGATATCCTGAGCACCACAGCAGACACTCTGATCGGCGTGAGCAGCCAGAGATGCGGGCTAGACATCTTCCAGCCTACTTTCCCGCATCCATAAAGCGCCATTTCGAAATACATCCGGGAGAGAGATGACAATGAAGAAGCTGAGTACATGGGCAGTGATCTTGGTGTTAGTGACGGGATTAGGCATATTCGCCTCGCGCACGATTGCACAGTCTGAGTCGCGGGCTGAGCAGCAGGGTGAGAGGGCTGCGGATCAAATGGCAGCCCAGAATGCGCAGCATGAGCCTCACATGGCGGCGGCGCTTGGACATCTGCGGCAAGCGGAAGAAGAGCTTGAAAAAGCGGCCCCCAACAAGGGTGGCCATCGCGAGAGGGCGATGGACCTGACCAAGCAAGCGATGTCGCAGGTGGAAGAGGGCATTCAGTATTACAACCAGCACGTTTCGCCGTTGTCGGGAGAGAGGAAAAAATAGCAATAACGAAGGGTGCTGCAGCAGTTCTAGCCGAAAAGGAAAGGCCGCGATTTCTGTCGCGGCCTTCTTTCTTAGCCTGGTCGAAATCCCGAGTCTGTGAATCCGGCTCGGCTTTCCTCAATGCCGTGGTCCGCCGTGGCCACCATGGCCGCCATGTCCGCCGCGGCCACCACGCCCTCCTCCTCCGGGACGACGACGGCGACTGCGGTCTCCGCCCGGCCCGCGCCCGCCACGATCGCGATCGGGACGGCCGTTGCCACCCCCGCCTGCTTGTGGCTCCGTCTCCACTGCATCGCGGTTGAAGTTGGGTTCAGCGTCCTCTTCCTCGAAGTCCCCGCCGCCCTCAATGGTCATAGCAGGAGCCGCGGCCGGTGCCGCTTCGCCTCCACCCATCTTTGCGCGCTGCTCCTTCAGAATGGCCTTACGCGAAAGCCGGATGCGATTGCCTTCGACAGCCAGCACTTTCACCAGCACCTGGTCGCCCTCTTTCAGTTCGTCGCGAATATCTCTAATGCGATGTTCCGCGACTTCGCTGATGTGCAGCAGGCCGTCCGTGCCGGGCAGTATCTCGACGAATGCGCCGAAGTCGGCGAGCCGCGAGACTTTGCCCAGGTAGGTCTTCCCTACTTCGGCGGTGGCGGTGATATCGCCGATCATCTGCAGCGCCTTCGCGGCGGAAGTCTCGTCGTTGGAAGCGACGTTCACCTTTCCGGAATCGTCCACGTCGATCTTTACGCCCGTTTGCTCGATGATGCCGCGAATCACCTTGCCTCCAGGGCCGATGAGATCGCGAATCTTGTCAGTCGGAATCTGCAGCGTGTAGAAGCGCGGTGCATAAACGGAAACCTTCTCGCGGTGAGTGGTGATGACTTCGCTCATCTTGTCGAGAATGAACATCCGGCCACGCTGCGCCTGGGCCAGCGCTTCGCGCATGATCTGCGAAGTGATACCGGCAACTTTAATGTCCATCTGCAACGCGGTGATGCCGTTGCGCGTCCCGGCGACTTTGAAGTCCATATCGCCGTAGTGGTCTTCGGCACCCGCAATATCGGTGAGGATTGCGTATTGATCGAATTCCTTCACCAAACCCATCGCCACGCCGGCCACGGGAGCCTTCAGCGGAACACCCGCATCCTGCAGTGACATGGATGCGCCGCATACTGTTGCCATCGAGGAAGAGCCGTTGGATTCCAGAATGTCGGAAACCACGCGCATGGCATAGGGCCAGGTGGCTTCATCCGGCAGGGCGGCCGAAATTGCCCGCTCCGCTAACGCGCCGTGACCGATTTCCCGGCGTCCGGCACCGCGTAGAAATGCCACTTCTCCAACCGAAAACGGGGGGAAGTTATAGTGAAGCATGAAGCGTTTCTTGGCCTCGCCCTCGAACACTTCCAGGCGCTGCATGTCATCGCTCGTGCCGAGCGTGGTCGTGACCAGAGCCTGGGTTTCACCTCTGGTAAAGATGGCCGAGCCGTGGGTGCGCGGCAACACTCCGACTTCGATCGAAATGGGGCGGATTTCGTCGAATGCGCGCCCGTCTGGGCGGCGCTTTTGTCCGAGAACCTGCTCGCGGAAGATGCGCTCACGCAGGATCTCGAAATAGGACTTGGCTTTCTCCTGGGCGGCTTCATCTTCTTCCGGCAAGGCCGCAACCAGAACTTTGCGGAGCCCGTCGACCAGCGCGTAGCTCTCGGACTTGGGATGCTTCTGGGTGTCGAGGCGATCGGTGAGGTCGTTGCCAATGCGCTTCTTCAAGTCGTCGTAGTAGGCCTGGTCGAACTCTGGCGACTTGACTTCGCGTTTGGGCTTGCCGGCTCGCTGACGCAATTCGTTGATGACAGCGCAGATTTTCTTGATCTCGCCGTGGCCAAACTCGATGGCATCGACCACCGTTTCTTCCTTCACTTCCTTCGCGCCCGACTCGATCATCACGATGCCTTCGGCGGTTCCGACCACCATGATGTTGACCAGACTCTCGCGCATTTCGGTATAAGTCGGATTCACGATGAACTGGCCATTAACCAGGCCTACCCGAACCGCGCCGATCGGGCCGAGGAACGGAATGTCCGAAATAGTCAGAGCGCAGGATGCGCCATTGATGGCCGCGACGTCGGGATCGTTCTCGGTGTCGGCGGAGAGAACGAAGGCAATCACCTGAGTTTCGCAGCGGAAGCCCTCGGCAAAAAGCGGCCTAATCGGGCGATCAATCTGGCGGCTGGTGAGAATTTCGCGCTCGCTGGGACGGCCTTCACGCTTGATGAAGCCCCCGGGGATGCGCCCGCCGGCGTAGGTGTACTCGCGGTAATCCACGGTGAGGGGGAAGAAATCGATTCCTTCGCGGGGATCCGGATTGGCCACGGCAGTCGCCAATACAACGTTATCGCCGTTGCGAACCACAACCGAGCCGTGTGCCTGCTTGGCTAATTTTCCGGTTTCGAATAAGAGGCGTTTGCCGCCAGTGAGTTCAACAGAGATTTCTTGTTTCATGAATTCATTTCCTTGTGGACAGTGGAGCACGCGCGTGCTTGGGGCGAAGGTTGCACGGTGATGAGCGGATGCCAGTAGCGGGTTGAAGATGGCCGGGAACGCACGTTTTGACGGCTTTCCTCATAGCTGCCATCGGGCAGCATGGCAGGACGACAGGAAGATACGATCAACCTGCGGCAACCATGTCGCAAGCGAATCGCTCCGCAACTACTTGCGGAGACCTAGCTTCTGAACCACCGACTTGTACCGCTCGGAATCGTACTTCTTGAGGTAGTCGAGCAAGCGACGCCGCTTGCTGACCAGCATGAGAAGACCGCGGCGCGAGCCATGATCCTTCTGGTGCATCTTGAAGTGATCCGTCAGTTGACCAATGCGCTCGCTTAACAGCGCGATTTGGACTTCAGGACTTCCGGTGTCGGTAGCGTGCGTGCGGTGCTGGTCTATGACGGATTGCTTTTGCTCTCTGGCTAGCACTAACCTGGTGCACTCCTGTCTCTGGGTTCAATTT
>Ga0070697_100001249_pt1 | contig 19212 bp, 18 predicted proteins | sample KBSK1501metaG_FD_65475 | JGI IMG/M metagenome (GOLD analysis project Ga0070697, IMG submission 65475) | Corn, switchgrass and miscanthus rhizosphere microbial communities from Kellogg Biological Station, Michigan, USA - KBS K1-50-1 metaG | ecosystem: Host-associated > Plants > Roots >... | reverse complement strand
GCATAGGAACCTCCCGAGCCGATCGCCAACACGCCATCATCAGGCGCAATCACGTCTCCATTGCCCGACAGCAGAAACGAGCTCTTACTGTCGGCAACGACAAGCAAAGCCTCCAGATGCCGCAGGATTTTGTCGGTGCGCCATTCCTTGCTTAGCTCTATGGCCGCGCGCTCGAGATTTCCATGATACTGTTCTAGCTTGCTCTCAAAGCGAGTTAACAGGGAAAAAGCATCGGCGGTGGCCCCGGCAAAGCCGGCAAGTATAGTATCGTTGTAGAGTCGGCGAACTTTTCGGGCATTGGCCTTCATGATGGTTTCGCCCAATGTAACCTGGCCATCACCAGCTAGCGCAACGTGGTTTTCTTTGCGAACGAGCAGCACGGTAGTGCTGCGAACGATTGGTGTTTCTTTAGGCATTTTCGGTAAGGGTCACTATAGGAATTCGCTTGAAGGCAAGTCAAGCGCGGCTCAAAAGAAGCTAGCGGACTACGCCCGCTTAGCTCCTATTGACCTGCATCGCCGGGGCAGTAGCCCGACTGTTAAGGCGGGCTTCCTTTGAACGTTAAGCCCTCCTTAACAGTCGGGCTACTGCCCCGGTTAAGTACAGGTTCTTTACGCACGGGCTGGAAGGCCACGCGAGATTGGAGCCCTGATTTAAGTTATGATAGCGACTTATGGACTACAGAGCTCAGGTTGAACGGGGGATCATGGATTAATGAGCAGGAACCGGCCGCGCATTGGGATAACAATGCGACTCGAATTGGAGACTGATCGCTTCTATCTTTCGCGCCACTACAGCGAAGCGATCGAAGCGGCCGGCGGCGCGCCGGTTCACATCAGCCTTATTCCAAATCCGGATTATGTAGCCTCAGTGATGGATGATCTCGACGGAGTATTGCTCCCCGGCAGTGATTCCGATATCGACCCGTTGCGATACGGCACCGAGCCACATCCGAATTTGGGAAGCGTGCATCCGGTCAAAGACGAAACAGATTTACTGGTGCTCGATGAAAGTGAGAAACGGCGCCTGCCGCTGTTTGCTATTTGCTTCGGCATGCAGGCGCTTAACGTTTACCGCGGCGGCACGTTGATACAGGACATACCTTCCCAACTGCCAAGCGCGATCAAGCACCAGCAGGGTGCGCCCCGAGATCGGCCCTCGCACGCAATCAAACTGGAGAAAGCTAGTCTCCTGTTATCACTAGCAGAAGCCGAGCAAGTTTTAGTCAATAGTCATCATCACCAGGCTGTAGAAAAGGTCGGCCGAGACTTAGTCGCTACTGCCTGGACGTCTGACGGATTGATCGAAGCGGTAGAGGATTCTCGACCCAGACGTTTTGCTCTCGGTGTGCAGTGGCACCCGGAGCTTGGCTGGCAGCGCGACCCTTTATCGCAAGCTTTGTTCGAGCGATTTATCGCCGAAGCAAAATTAACCGCCGGGCTAAATTCGACGAAAGAGAAGACTTCGAGTGCATCCAAGTGATCTGCAACTGCGCGGGCGCGTGGCGGTAGTTACGGGCGACTCGCGCGGGGGATAATGCTTTACATTAACTTAGAACCTCAGGCTCGGCTTGAGGTGCAGCCAGATATAAAGATTCAGGCTCCTTTTGATAGCATGACTCGAACACATATCAAGCTTGGTCTTGAGAAATTACTTGAAGAGCAACTCGACTTATTGAGCGGAGCCCGCGTCGGTTTGATCTGTAACCAGGCTTCCGTAAATCACGAGTTTCGTCACGCCGCTGACCTGTTTCATGAAGAGCCACTCGCCAATCTGAAGGCGCTGTTTGGACCTCAACACGGAATCCGTGGCGACGTTCAGGACAACATGATTGAGACGGAGCACACCATCGATCGCGAAACCGGCTTACCTATACATTCTCTCTACAGCGAAACACGCGAACCCACCGAGGCGATGCTCCGAGACCTCGATGTTCTGGTTTTTGATATGCAGGATGTAGGCTGCCGGATTTACACCTTTGCCTATACGATGGCAAATTGCATGTCAGCAGCGCGCAAGTTCGGCAAGAAGGTAATTGTCTGCGACCGTCCAAACCCCATCAATGGCCGCCAAGTAGAAGGGAATGTTCTAGAGCCAAAGCAGGCTTCTTTTGTTGGGCTATTTGCTATTCCGACCAGGCACGGAATGACTCTCGGCGAACTCGCTCGGATGTTTAATGAACATTTTGAGATTGGTTGTGATTTGCAAGTAGTGAAGATGGAAGGATGGGAGCGCCAACACTGGCTCGATGAAACTGATGCTCCCTGGGTAATGCCATCCCCAAACATCCCGACGCTCGATTCGGCTACGGTGTTTCCTGGAGCAGTTCATTTCGAAGGCACACAATTATCGGAGGGAAGAGGTACGACGCGGCCGTTCGAGCTGATAGGAGCTCCCTATGTTAATCCCGAGGAATACGCGTCGACTCTGAACGAAATGAATTTGCCCGGCGTTTTCTTTCGCAGTTGCATCTTCAGGCCAACTTTCCAAAAACATGCGGGACTAAGTTGCGGCGGCGTGCAAATTCACGTTCTCGATCGGAATGAGTTTGAACCGGTCATCACCGGGGTTGCCATGGTTAAGGTTGCTTACGAGCTTTACGGGTCGGACTTTCGCTGGAAGGAGCCGCCCTATGAATACGTCTACGACAGAAATCCTTTCGACGTGATAGCCGGGACTTCAAGTATTAGAGAAGCCTTTGAGCAGGGAAGCACGCTCGCGGAAATTCAAAGGAGCTGGGCCAGGCCATTCGACGACTTCACCAAGGTGCGTGAGCGTTATCTCCTTTACTAGTATTGTTAAGGTGAATGTTTAGAGGTCGTGGCGCCGACCGTTAATGTCCGAAGTTAAGTTTCGCAGGTCTTTAGAGATTCAGCTTGAGGGAAGACTTTAAGAGTTGAGCGGCGTCGACTGAGACGCAGACTGATTGATGTTTACGGAGGTTGATTTGACTACGGTTGATAATAGACCAATACACGTTGAAAGCGCTCCACCAAAGGCCTGGTTGATGGGTGGTGCGGCGTGGCTGATCCCTGGCCTCGGGCATCTACTTCAGCGCAAGTGGTGGCGCGCCCTTTTACTCGGCGGTGCCGTTTGGATTTGCTTTATCGCAGGATTTCGGATGGGAGGCCATTTGTTCAAGTACTCCGGATCTGAACCGGGCCTTTCGCACCTGCTGCAAATCCCTCCCATGATCGGCGACCTTGGCACCGGCCTGCTCTATATTGTTTGCTGGCTTATGGACTACGGTTTTGCGCATGAAGCGCAACAGGCGGCCTTGCCAACCTTCGAATACGGCTGGACTTTCCTCCTCGTCGCCGGTCTGCTTAATTATCTAGCCATGCTTGACGCTTTTGATATCGCCGCCGGGAGGAAATCATGAGGCACTTTCTAATTATGACAGCCTTTGCCGCCCTGGCCGGTATTGTCTTTGGAACGGTTGCAAAGGATTCCAACCGCGACAGGTTAATGTATGGCCTTAAGGTTTTTGCAGAGTTCATGGTCATCGGCCTGGTGTTGGCATGGATACTTTACTTCATTCCTTTCTAGGCCGCGGTGTATTTGTCATTGCCACTAGCGTAACCGTTGGAACGGCATTAGAGGTTTGAATGGCAATTCTCGAGACAGAGGCGCTCGTACTACGGACCTACAACTTTGGCGAAGCTGACAAGATCGTTGTCTGTTTGACGCATACCTCCGGCCTAATCCGAGCTGTCGCTAAAGGCTGCCGCAAGCTTAAGAGCAGATTCGGCGCCGCACTTGAACCCTTTACCCTGGTAAAGATCACTTACTACCAAAAAGAGAATCAGGAACTCGTATCGCTCAATCACGCTGAGATTGTTAAGTCGCACTTCGACCTGTCAGGCCAGGCTGAGACGCTCACTGGACTGGCATACATGGGTGACCTCGTAATCGAGTTCTCGCCTCCCTACGAAGCCAATGAACGGCTGTTTCGCATGGTTAAAGCGTGTCTCGACGCGATCTGCGAATCGCAGTCTGATTTGCAGGTGATTTTGCGATACTTCGAGATCTGGTTATTAAAGCTTGAAGGTTATCTTCCGGACATGATGCGATGTGGCGAGTGTCATCGGGCGTTTGACCTGAAGGAAGCGACCTTCGTGAACACCGATTTAGTGTTTCGCTGTCGCACCTGCAGCCGGGGCCTCGGAAGTGCGTTGTCGGCCAAACTGCAAACACAACTGCGGGCCACGCAGCGACTGGCGCCTTTTGTATTCGCGCAGGAGTCGCGAGCCATACCTGAAAGCATTCATCGAGAAATGGCTGAACTTACTCATCGGCTCATCGGACGCGTGCTGGAGAGACAACCGCGACTGCGATCCACTTTTCAGTGAACCGCAGAACCAGGAGGCAGGCGGCAGGAGCAGGTTACGTGTTGCCAGAACCACCTGCTTAGACGGTTGCCTTTATCGATAGGTCGAGAAGGAGAGAGCAGGCGAGAACGGCAGATAACGCTTTACTGCGGACTGCTCCTGCCTCCTGCTCCTGATTTGCTCAGAACTTACATTTAATGTTGAGAGGCAAGAAGCTAATAGCAATCTACGTAATCCAGGGGGCGCTGCCCTATGTGGTGCTTTCGCTCGTCCTGCTCACCGCCATTCTCTTCACTCAGCAAACAGGTCGCTTTGCCGAGTTGGCAATCTATACGGATCTGCCACTCTCGCTCGCGGGTGAAATCGCTGCTGCTCTTTTGCCCAGCGTCCTGATTCTTACCTTACCCGTTGCGGTTCTCGCGGGCATCATGATTGGACTGGCGCGAATGGGAAGCGACAGCGAAATAGTCGCTATCCGCGCCGCGGGCGTCGGCACCTGGAGCTTGCTTTGGCCGGCGCTGCTTATCGGCCTGGTAGCCACGACCGCAACTACACTTCTGCACCTTAAGGAAGCGCCTGAAGCCGCGCGCGATTTGCGCCGCGTTGCTTTGCAGGGCGCGCTGCGGAAATTGGATTCGCCGGTAGACCCGCGGACATTCAACACGGATATTCCGGGCTACGTTATCTATGTGCGCGATGGCGACAAGAGCCAGGGAACCTGGGGACGCGTTTTCATTTACGCTCAACAACCCGATGGTTCCACCAGAGTGGTGACAGCCAGTACCGGAAGAATCGATTCGTCAAACGACCGCTCGGAGCTCGTCCTGAGCGATGCGGTGGCAATGAAGTTTCCCAAACCTGAAGGCCCTCAGCACGATTATTTAGTTGAGCGTTTAGACCAGCTGCGGATAACGATTAACACCGGCCGGGCAGAGTTGCTCGAAAACTTTAGCAAGAAAGACGTGACAACTGAAGAATTGGATTGGAATGAACTGAAACAGCAGCTTAACTCCGGTACTCCGGAAGAAAAGAACGAAGCTGAGCGAGCGCTTAATCGCCGCCTGGCACTATCGTCGGCGCCACTTGTGTTTGCTCTGTTCGGTGGTCTCTTGGGAATGCGCGTGAGACGCGGAGGTCGGGGTGCCGGGATTCTGCTTTCGATCGCTGTGGTAATTGTTTACTACCTGACCACTTTGCTGGGCGAGTCGCTTGCCAAAAATAATTCCGTTTCCGCGATCACCGGCGAGTGGATGGCAACCGCGGTAATGCTTCTGTTGAGCCTCATCCTTTTGCGATTTGAGGGGTTTTCAAAACTCAGCTCGGCCAGAAGACTGTTGAAGCGGGGAGTGGGCAAGGCACAATACCCCACCGCTCCGCCAGCGCATACTGTTGGCGCGGGGCGCTCAGGATTTCCGAGTCTGCTCGATACGAGTCTCTTCCGCTCACTCACGACAAGCTTTCTGGTGGGCTTCGTTTCGTTAGTATCCATCTTTCTAATCTTCACGCTGTTTGAGCTTTGGCGTTTCATTGCCAGCAACAATGTGCCGGCGGCGACAGTTGGAAAATATCTACTCTTCCTTCTTCCGCTGGTAGCCGTAGAGCTTTTTCCTGCAACGATGCTCATTACGGTGCTCATCACCTACGCCCTGCTGGCGCGCACCAACGAAGCAATCGCCTGGTGGGCATCAGGGCAGAGCGTTTACCGGCTCATGATGCCGGGGTTGCTATTTGCGGTCGCGGCCGGTGCGGGCACCTGGTTGGTCCAGGAACACTTGATGCCGCCGGCGAACGTTAGACAGGAAGCATTACGAGCGCGAATCAGGGGCGGTCAGCCGCGCGCCATCACAGGCACTGGCCGGCAGTGGTTGGCATCAATTGAGAGCCGGCGTTTGTATTCTTACGAATTTGATGAGCAAGGAGGAGTCTTGATTGAGCCGACAGTTTACGAACTGGATGATAACGCCGTGCATCTGCGCCGAGTGACGACGGGCAAACTCGGTTCCTGGACCGCGAATAATCAGTTACTTATCAAAGACGCCGAGACGGTTAGCTTGAACGGGATGGTGGTAGAGAGACAACACGAAGCTGAGACAGCGATAGCCGGCGTCGATTCGCCGCAGGTATTTCGACCGACAGTAGACAAGCCTTCGCAGCTAAGCGTGGTAGCGTTAAGGAGCTATCTGAAGGCGGCTAAACAACGCGGCGTTGACGTCTCTTCCCTGGCGCTGGCGCTGCAACGCAAATACGTCAATCCATTCAGCGTCCTGGTGATGGCCTTCATCGGCATGCCGCTGGCTTTGGCATTTGGCAGACGCGGGGCGATCGTGGCCTTATGCGTTGCCGTTGGCGTCAGTGTCGCTTACTGGGGAATTGGTGGCGGGTTTCAGCAGCTCGGCAATCATGGATTGTTACCCCCAGAAGTGGCCGCATGGGCGCCTCCAGTCATATTCGCCGCTGCCGGAACGTATTTTCTCTCGCGAGTCCGCACGTAATTAAGGATACCGGTCAAGTGATTTGCTGCCGCTGGCGTCCCGCCCGCATCGCATCCCAGGAACAAAAGTATTTTCAGAATCTCCAGGTTATTTTCACGCTGCGCACTCATTGCGGGCGGGACGCTCGCGGTCCCAACAAATCACTTGACTGGCTTCCCAAACGAAAAGGCAGGAAGCCTCTCGACCTCCTGCCTACAGCCTACTGCCTACTGTTTTACGTTCCCGTTTCCCAACTCCCGATGTATTCGAGTTGCTCTGCGGTCAGCGTATCGATAGCCAAACCCAGCGCTCGAAGTTTCAGGCTGGCGATCTCGGTGTCGACTTCCTTCGGCAGCAGGTGGATGCCGGGCTTGAGTTCGCCCTTCTTTCTCACCAGGTATTCCACCGAAAGCGCCTGGTTGGCAAAACTCATGTCCATCACGCTCGCGGGATGTCCTTCAGCTGCGGCTAAGTTAATCAGCCGGCCTTCGCCCAGAACCATGACGCGATTCCCGGAAGCTTTCAGCTTATACTCTTCAACAAACGGTCTGACAGTTACAACATCTGCAGACATCTCGCGGAGAGCGACCAGATTGAGCTCGAGATCAAAATGCCCACTGTTACAAACCAGCGCGCCGTCCTTCATTTTTGCGAAATGCTCGCCGTCGATAACGTGGCGGTTACCAGTTACCGTAATGAAAATATCTCCCAGCGATGCCGCTGCAGCAATCGGCATAACTCGGAAACCGTCCATCACCGCCTCAACGGCTTTGATCGCGTCGACTTCAGTAACAATTACGTTTGCGCCCATGCCGCGCGCTCGCAGAGCCACACCCTTGCCGCACCAACCGTAACCGACAACAACAATGTTCCTGCCGGCGAGAAGGATGTTTGTAGCGCGAATGATTCCGTCCAGGGTGGACTGGCCAGTGCCATAGCGATTATCGAAGAAGTGCTTGGTTTGCGCGTCGTTGACGGCGATAGTTGGGAAGGTTAACACTCCGGCAATTTCCATCGCCTTCAGTCGCTGAATTCCGGTAGATGTTTCCTCGGTTGATCCGATCAACTCTTTAATCTGATCGCCGCGTTCTTTGATAAGCGTGGCAACCACGTCAGAACCGTCGTCAATAATTATGTCCGGATGAAAATCGAGCGCAGTGCGCACGTGACGATTGTAAGTCTCGGTTGACTCGCCTTTGATTGCATAGACCGGTATGCCCCAGTCGGAGACGAGCGACGCCGCTACGTCATCCTGAGTCGAAAGGGGATTAGACGCAATAAGCACCGCTTCAGCGCCGCCGGCTTGGAGGGCCCGCGCGAGGTTTGCGGTTTCAGTCGTTATGTGAGCACAGGCCACCAGCCTGACTCCCTGGAGCGGCTTCTCGTCGCCGAAGCGCTCACGAATCAATCTCAGTACGGGCATTTCCCGCTCGGCCCAATCAATTCTTTGCTTGCCTTGCGGGGCCAGGCCAATGTCTTTCACGTCAAAATCAAGCGAGCGTGTTGCACTCATTACGTAATTATCCTTTGCTGTCCGGTTATGAATTATTCAATGTGAAACTGCTGAAAATTTCTCGGCGAGCTAAACTCCAGCGGCATTGCGCAGCGCTTCGGCCTTGTCGGCTGTTTCCCAGCTGAAGCCGTCTTCCTCCCGGCCAAAGTGGCCGTAGGCAGCCGTCGCCTGGTAGATGGGTCGGCGAAGGTTTAACTCCTCGATGATCCCGCGCGGCGTCAAGTCGAAACTATTGCGCACCAGGTTTGCGAGCGCGTTCTCACTTATGCGGCCAGTGCCCTTGGTGTCAACCATTACTGACACCGGTTCGGCGACACCGATGGCATATGCCAACTGGACCAAACAACGATCTGCCAGTCCTGCAGCCACGATGTTCTTGGCTACATAACGCGCCATGTAAGCAGCCGAACGATCAACCTTCGTTGGATCTTTGCCTGAGAAGGCGCCACCGCCGTGCGGTGCATAGCCGCCATAGGTATCAACGATAATCTTGCGACCAGTGAGACCAGCGTCGCCTTGCGGACCACCCGTTACAAATCGGCCGGTCGGGTTGATGTGGATCTTGGTGTCGCCATCCATCAGTTCAGAAGAAACGGTCTTGCGAATAACTTTCTCTTCAATCTCAGCTCGCAGCTGTTCGTTGGTGACGTTGTCGGCGTGCTGAGATGAAATCACGATCGCACTTGCTCGAAACGGGCGGCCGTCTCGATATTCGATAGTCACCTGGGATTTCCCGTCGGGCCGCAGGTAGGGAAGGTCGCCCGATTTGCGAGCCTCGGACAAGCGGCGCGCCAGCAGGTGTGCCAATTGAATCGGCAGGGGCATCAATTCAGGAGTTTCATTACAGGCAAACCCGAACATCAAACCCTGGTCGCCGGCGCCCCCTGTGTCCACACCCATCGCGATATCTGGCGATTGCCGATCAATGGCTGATAGAACACTGCAAGTGTCGCAGTCAAACCCATACTTTCCTCTGGTATAGCCGATGTTGCGAATCGTCTCGCGCGCCACCTTGCTGTAGTCGACATGCGCTTTGGTGGTTATCTCGCCGGCCATTACGACTAAGCCGGTCGTGATTAGAGTTTCACAGGCGACTCGTGAAGTTGGATCCTGAGCCAAAGCCGCGTCTAGAACCGCGTCAGATATCTGGTCGGCGATTTTATCGGGGTGGCCCTCGGTGACAGACTCGGAGGTAAATAGAAAACCTGATTCAGTACTCAAGGAGACTCCTTATAGTAAACACTCGGTAAAATCTGGAAGTTGAAAAAGACCGCGTAATGTAACAGTCGGCTTTCAGGCGTGTCAAGGAGGGGCTTAAAGCGTTACTGATGCGGTTTGGTGTTATGTGTTTGAGGCCATTGCCAATCACGGGATTAGATGAGGTCAGTACCACCACGCGGTAGCGGGTGGGTCTACCGATTGTCAATTGCCGATTTCCGATTGGCATCTGGCGATAAAGGCAATTGGAAATTGGCGATCAAGAAACCCACCCGCTACCGCGTGGTGGTACTGACCTCATTTCACTTCCGAGACCCATCCGGCTGCGACGTCAATCGTTCCAAATGGTCTCGGCCCCAGAGACGAACTTCCTCCACCAGCGGAAATACTGATAGACCATACTCAGTAAGCGAATACTCAACTGGATCTCGAGAATCCCAACAAATTCGTTTGGTTGCGAAGTTTTCCGTCCCTGAACGAACGAGAGCAGATGAAGAACGCTTTCTACGAAGGTGAGTTATGGAAGAACGAACTGGAAGCCATCGCAATGCCAATGCTTGAGAGTTATGACGTGATACTTTGCGAGACCTCCGCCGGTTATGTGTTTGATGGACCTCACGAAGGGTCCTGACGAATATTCTGTGCAATGATCACCAGACGCGCCTTGTAGTAGAAGATGCTCTTTACCCAGGCACTAAATCGGCGCTCCTGTCGTTTCCTGATTGCGGCCCGGTTCGCGGCAATGTCATGACTCTCCCAAACGATACGCAGTGGCAAGTCCCTGAAGAAGCGCCGCGCTCGTCCGAGAGAAATGTGAGTCGTGTGGAAGTCTTCTACCGGGCGCAGTCTACTCAAAACATTCCAAACCGGATGACAGATATTCACTGTGAAGTAGAACGTTCCTGAAGGTGCCAGCACACGCGCTATCTCAGCTACAATCGCCTCGGGATCCTCCGCGTAATCAACCACGTCGTCAGATAAGACTACATCGAAGGAAGTGTCCGGGAAGGGAAGTGCTTCACCGTACGCGGATACAGTAGGAACACGGCGTTGCCAGTCTGGAAACAGCGAGACGTAATGGTGAGCGAGCGGGTCAACGCCAATGCCGTGTTGCGCGCCAAAGAAAAAGATCAGTCCATGCGCTCCACTCCCCACCTCAAGCACGCGCGCGCTGGTCTTGATATGTTGAAGCTCTTCAAGCTTGCTTCTCACCTCTAGCGATCGGCGCAGTAAGGTGCCACTGTGATCATGTCCCGTCTCGAGGAAGTGCTGCGCCTTTTCCTTTTGAAATTCAAGCATCCGCTCAAGCGCACGCTTCGCTCGCTGAGACTGGGTTCGTTGAAGGGAAGCCATTCTCCTGCTCAGGGACTTAACCATCTCGCAGTCAAAACCACGGCGGTCATCATGAGCGTGCCCGCCACTGAGGCCACGGCGATGGCACGCCCGGGCACACCGTCGCGCCAAGCTCCCACAAACGCCCAGGAGGAGAAGGGGAGGTAGAGCAGCGCAGCGGTATAAACGCCCGGTGACACTCGTCTTTGCACGATAGTTGGCACGATGTGGAAGAAGATAGCGTTGACCAGGGTCGCGGCTGGAATGATGAGGCTGAGCGTTGGACGTTTCCACCCGATGCTTGCGAGAACCGAGGCTGCAACGAGGAGCACGACGTTCATAAAAAGAAACCGCCCTGTCGGCATAACAATGCCCAGCGTTTCGCGAGCCCAAGGTTGCCAACCAGTAAAGTACTCCTCCGCCACATGGAGAGCGCAAGACGCGGCGACAACCCATAGCGTCCATTCGCTCGTACTCTTACGAGAAGTCACGACCGTGTCTTCAGCCACCATATGTTTCTGTGGGTGCGTGATCAGGCCAGCGTGTATTCCTGATTGCGTTCAGGTGCGTATCGGTTGGCCAACAAACCGGTCGCTTCCTCGACGTTGATGGTTTGCACCAGGATGCCTTCCTGCCCATAGGGTAAATACGCCTGACACTGTCCCGACGGGGCAATCAAGCTTGTCGCAGACTCCTGGAATCGCAAAGCATAATTGACACTGGCAAAGTAGATCGTGTTCTCGATGCTGCGCATCATCATCGCCTTCTCGTAGTAAGGTGCGCTCGCCGCTCCCCATTGTGTCAGCCGGACGCCTTCTCGATCGCTGCCAGTGTGTTGCGGATGAAAGACAATTTTGGCCCCGCGCGCCGACGCCCATCGCACTGTCTCAGGATAGCGCCAGCCCTCATGACAAATCGCCACGCCAAACTTGACTCCGTTGATCTCGAAGAGCCGCCGGGTGTTTCCAGGCACATAGTACTGATCTTCGCTCGGGTCCAGTTGGTTCTTGGTTTGGTATCCCTGAATCTGACCCTCGGCGTCGATGACAAAAGCAACTATTTGCCGGCCGGCGTCTGTCACGCTTTCCATTCCGAGGATAGTGGCGACTGCATACGTCCGCGCCAACTGCGCAACGGACTTCAGTGCACTCTCCTGCTTCAACCGATCCCAGGGCAGTACTTCAAAATCCTGTCCACGCAAACCCGGTAGATAAGCTTCAGGGAAACACACTAGCTCCGCGCCCTGGGCCGAAGCTTCGGACAGGAGCCGCTTTATCTTGTCTAAGCCGTCATCAAGAGTTGAGGCGACACGAGGCGAGGCCAGCGCAATGATCATGGATGACTCCAGATAGTGAATAAAGTATTTCGACACCGGTCCCGGAGGGGCCAAATGTTTATAGAACTTGGGTTGCCAACGGGTTAATGGCGCTGTCTCTTCAACTCCAGGAATACGCCATCCCAGAGTAATAACATCTGGCCCTCCGGCAACCTGACAAGCAAACTCTGGGGTGGTTGCCAGCCGCCCGTTTCACAGTTGACCGCAACAGTATCTACGCGATCCGTTTTGATTCCGATTGAACTCAAAGATGTGCCCAGGTCATGAAAGAATTCTTTGTCAGTTAAGCTCCTAGATCGATATGCCGGCGATTGACAACTCTTCGTCCCCACTTCGGCTGCGTCAATATTAAGTCTCACTCGAGTGCCTACAAGCTTTGCAAGCTCGGGCGGTTCAGAAGCCTGACCAGGACTGCCTTCGGCGTAGCGATAGGCGATAACCTTCCACGGACCTAAAGGGTTCAACCTTTGGGCCGCCGCCAACTGCCGCTGCATTATTCCTCCGTCTTTCAGGACTTTCCAATCTGCTGAGGAATTGGACCACGACCGGACAATTTTGCCCTCTGAATCGACTAAGCTGATTTCTTCGACGCGATAACGCTTCTCGTTTGATTTGAAAGCGATCGACTCGAGGCGAGTCTTATATTTGGTTACCGGATCCCCATCGGTTGTTTCACCTTTGGAATAGACTGTTCGGAATCTGGCTCGCAGAATATGTTCCGGTTCGAACGTCAGGCTTGCAGGATTTACATCGACGCTGAATTCTTCGGCCGTAAACACACGGTGCCATTTCTCCCCATTAGCCTGGGCCTGAATGGTGATTGGTAGCCAACATGAACAAAGCGCGAGTGCCGCACTGCTGGCCCAAGTCTTGAGAAGTTCCAGCCTCACCAATCTACTACTCCAGTTTCCCGTGTTGATGGCTGAGTTATTTTGTTAACAGTGTTCTTATGTCGTTGACGATCTTGCTGGGGCGAGGATACCAAAGCCGGTTCGTATCAATTACTTTTCTATTATTGATATACACGCTGAGCTCCCCAAGCCCGCCTTTTACTATCGTTACCTGAACGTCGCTATCGTTTTTGAGTTCAGCTGCCACACGGGCAGCAATCACTTTCTTGATTGGTCACAAAGAGCAGTAATGTATTTCTACGTTTCTCATAACTGAATTACCTGGAGCCTTCTCTGATGTCTGAATATACCAAAGGACACTAAGTATACGAACCTTTTGGTTAGCGTAGTTTCATGTTAGTTACTGGATCGGAAATCAAAACCCGGGCCATCAATGTTGCGTATTAGCGGACAATTAGCGATGACTGATCCTGCACGCATTCGAGGTGACTAATGGAAACCCTCTGGCAAGACCTTGATTACGGCTTCCGGATGCTGTTCAAAAATCCCCGCTTTACTGCGGTGGCGGTTCTGTCCCTGGCGATTGGCATCGGAGCCACCAGCGCTATTTTCAGTGTCGCTAATGCTCTCCTGTTCCGTCCCCTCGCTTACAAAAATTCGGATCGGTTGGTGATCCTTTGGAATCGCTCGCCCGGTTTGAATGTCGCGCAGGATTGGTTCTCGCCCGGGCAGTACCTTGATATTCGTGCCGAGAACCAGGTCTTCGATGAAGTTGCGGCCACTATTGATGGCAGTTTCAATCTTACTGGGCAGAGTACGCCCGAACGCGTCGAGGGAGCGAAAGTTTCCTCTTCGCTCTTTCCGCTGTTGGGTGCTCAGGCGATGCTCGGCCGCGTCTTCACTCCCGAAGAGGATGGGAAGGGAAGTGCACCAGCGGCCATTCTCACTCATGGATTCTGGCAGCGGCATTTTGCCGGTGACCGCGCTGTCATCGGTAAAACTCTGACGCTCGATGGAAATGCCGTAACTATTGTCGGCGTGATGCAGCCTGAGTTTTCTTTGAACAAGGAGGTCATGCCGACTGTCAACAAGATTAACAATGCCGACTTGCTGCTGCCATTGCCGATGACGGAAACAATGCGCGCGACGCGTTCGCACGAAGACTACAACATCTTTGGCAGGTTAAGACCGGGAGTCAGTCTTGCCGAAGCACAGGCTGACGTTGATCGAATAGTCAGCATGATGAAGCAACAGTATCCGGCAAATTATCCGCCCGCCAGTGGTTTCACTATCAGCGTGGTGCCTTTGTTGCAGCAGGTTGTGGGTGACGTGCGGCGCTCATTGTTAATCCTTCTGGGATCGGTTGGTTTTGTATTGCTAATTGCTTGCGCAAACGTGGCCAATCTGCAGTTGGCTCGCGCCGCCGTGCGTCAGAAAGAGATCGCCGTGCGAGCGGCTGTGGGCGCCGGTCGCGCGCGCCTGATCCGGCAACTGTTAACAGAGAGTACGCTATTGTCACTAATGGGCGGCGGGCTGGGGCTGCTGCTGGCGTTCGCTGCGATCCGAGTGCTGCGACTGTTCGGTCCTGACACTCTGCCGCGTCTCCACGAGATCGGTCTGGATAGTCGGGTGCTGCTCTTTACGTTTTCCGTGTCGCTCATGACCGGAATTGTCTTTGGTTTAGCGCCCGCACTGCGAGCGTCACGCGTTGACTTAAATGAAGTGCTTAAGGATGGCGGTCGCGGACCCGCGGGAGGAAGTACCTTCGACGGCGGCCATCACCGCAAAAGAGATCTGCTGATCATTGCAGAAGTCGCTTTGTCGCTGGTGCTGTTGATTGGCTCCGGCCTCTTGCTCCGCACTTACCAGCGCATCCAGGATGCCAATCCAGGGTTTGACATTCATAACGTGCTTTCATTCCGGGTAGCACTGCCGGCGGCTAAGTACAAGGGCGAGGCAATTACCAACTTTTACAAACGACTCAACGAGCACATCCGATCACTTCCGGGAGTCGAGGAGGCCGGCATCGCTTATTCATTACCGATGAGTTCGGTCGCGCTTGCCTGGGGACCGGTGACCATTGAAGGCTATGTACCAAAAAACTCGGCTGACTTTGTGATGGCGAATCAGCGCTTCGTCAGCCCTGGGTATTTTCGCGCCATGGGCGTGCCGCTAACCAGGGGAAGATATTTCGACGCTCGCGACGTTAAGGATGCACCCGCAACCGTGATCATCAACGAAAGCCTGGCACAACGTTTTTGGCCGAACCAGGATCCACTAGGCAAGCGTGTGGGGTTGGGCGAGAAAGAGTCATGGCGCACAATTGTCGGCGTGGTCCACGATGCTAAAGAATTCAGTGTGGATAAAGATGTGCCGATCGGTGTCTACTTTCCGGCAGCACAAATTCCGATTAGGAGCATGTTCGTAGTGGTTCGTACGTCGTCGCCTCCCGAACCCATGACCGCGACGATTACCAAAGAGATTCAGACGCTGGATCCTGAAGTGCCTGCCTTTGACGTGCGGACCATGCAGGGTCGACTCTCGGACTCGCTGGCACGTCAGCGTTTTGCAACGTTTCTTTTGGGCGTCTTCGCCGCGATTGCGTTGCTGCTGGCAGCCATCGGCATCTATGGGCAACTGGCGTATTCCGTCAACCAGCGCACTCACGAAATCGGCATACGCCTGGCGCTCGGGGCCCAGCCTGTGGATATCCTGAGGATGGTCGTACGCCAGTCGATGATCCTGGTGACCGTGGGAACCGTTATCGGACTCGGCGGGGCGGTCGCATTGACACGAGTGATGTCCAGTATGCTCTATGGCGTCACCGCCACGGATCCCAGGGCTTTTCTGGTTCCACCGCTGGTGCTGGCTGCCGTCGCATTATTCGCCAGTTATCTGCCGGCACGTCGGGCGGCAAGAGTGGATCCGATGATTGCGCTAAGATACGAGTGAGACTCGTACCATTCACTAAAGTTAGGTAACCGAGTCACTATGTCGCCCAAAGTTCGGGTTGCGTTTTGGTTGTTAGTCCTAACGCCGACAGCGCTGGCTTTGTCTTGCCGGCACCAACCCCAGTCTGGGAAGACGGTAGCGCCCACCCCCACGCCGCAGCCCGCGGTCGAGATGAATCCGCCAGGTTACCCGCCGACGGTGCTCGGCAAGCCCTATCCGGGCAAGGGTATCGTTAAGATCATCAACCTGAAAGAGGGTTGGGTGGAGATCGAACACGAGGACATTAAAGACTTAATGCCGGCGATGACAATGGAGTTTTGGGTTAGGAACCCATCGCTTATGACGCAGGTTCGAGTTGCTGACAAAGTTGACTTTGTCGTCGTGGAGGACAGCAAAGGTCAGTACCTTACAGAGCTAAAGAAAGCGCCGCCGGCTCGTTAACGTTCGCGCTCATTGAGGGCGATGCTACTTATCCAGGACCGGCGTTTGCTGGTACGCAACCGCCTGCCAGTGACCGTTGTTCTTCACGAAAATGCGCATGAAGAGAGCATCGGTTTCGCGCTGAATTCCTTCGCGCACGTTGACGTCCCGATAGCGGCCAGTCAGAACGGCAGTGTCGCCGTAGACCCGCGCCTTCAGATCGTCTAACTTCACCGACAGAACCTTGGTTTTAGCCTGGCGAAGATTCTGCATCATCTGCGGCTTGGTTGAGAGTTTGCCCATGCCATTGATGGTGGTGTAGTCGTTGGCGGTTTCGCGTTCGAGCGCGTCAACGTCGCCACGCACAAAAGCATCCTGGCGGTCGCGTTCAAGCTGCTTGATTTGCTCTTCGTCAGCGGCTCGTTGAGCAGCGGCGGTTTTTGCGTGAGTGTAGTTCGCGGCAAAGAGCAGAAGGGAACCCAGGGTTAGGCACAGCGCCAGGATGGCGATCTTGCAAAACTTTGTCACGCGATTCTCCTGTTCAATCGGAATGAAAGCACACAGGGACATAGCTTACGCTTCCTATGGCAGGGAACAATCGTTTATGTGATAAGCCAAGGAATGCTGTGCTGAGACGGCCCGAGAGACAAATAAGAAGGACGATGCCGGACCAACCCCAAGTTTAGGTTAAGGGATAGAACATCTTAATGCCGCCGACTGTGTCCGTTTGTAGTCAATCATCTCTTAACCTTGCCACTGCTTCGCAAACGTGTGCGGAAGCGACGAACCTTTGCCAGATTTCCGCAATCCTGCATGTGGCACCATTGGCGGCTCCTATTTCGGCTGGTATCTTCAAACAGCCAGCCGCATTCTTCACCGCCACACTCACGTAGACGCGACAAGTCTCCTTTACTCAGAAACTCGGCCGCTGAATGCGCTATCGACCAGAGCATCCGATCGAGCGCGGCCTCACTGCCAACCCACTCCCAAGTGAACCCATTCACAGCATGAGTCAAACTTTCATGACTTCGTGCTTCTAGTAATTCGTCGTTCATGGTCTCAAGATCAACGCTCTCCGGCCTGCGCCCTGTCACCGTTGCTTTGCAGATGCGGTAGAGAGCTTCCCGCAATGCGAGAGCACGTTCGAGCACCGCCTTGGCGTCATTAGGGCTTCGCTTGCTCTCTTGAATCAGGCGCCGAGCCTCTGTCGCTGTGAGAATTCCCGAGTGCCGGCTCCACTCCACGAGATCGGTGTAGTCTCTGAGCTTATCGCCCAGCACCACGGAATTGACTGACCGTGACTTCCTTGGCGGTGAATCGCTCTTGCGTCCGTCGACAGTGTTGACAAAGTCCAAGCATGATCGACCTCCGATCAGCCTCATCTCCGCAGCGGATGAACCGAATACTTTCATAATCTCAATCAGTTCTCACCCGTAACCAATAGCCCCCAACATTGACAGGTTACCAATATGCTCCTACCATGTAACCCCCGTTCCTGATAATAGCCGGTTACGGCGTCGATCGTCAATTTGTGATCTATCGAGGCGGCAAAATGCTTTCGAACCAAAAAACAAACCCTCAGGACCTGACTGGAGAGAATCGCCTTCTGATCTTTCTTGCTTTCGCTTGTATTTATGTTATTTGGGGCTCTACTTATTTGGCGATCCGGTATGCCGTGGAAACTATTCCGCCGCTTTTCGCTGCCGGTTTCCGTCATCTTATTGCCGGTACATTGCTGTTTGGATGGTGCTGCTGGCAAGGACTGCGTCCCATCAGACAACAATGGCTCGCGAGCATCGTGCTTGCGGTATTATTTTTCCTGATCGGTCATGGCACCCTACATTGGGCCCAGCAAACTCTTCCTTCCGGTTTGGCTGCGCTCTTAATAGCCACCGAACCAATCTTCGTCGCCATCATTTTAACTGCCACTCGACGCGCCCGGTTTACTCGGTCGCTTCTAATAGGTCTATTGCTTGGATTATTCGGCGTCGCCCTGATTATTGGCGCGGACGTACGAAGTAATCGCCCCGAGATACTAAGTTCGCTTGTAGTTCTAATTGGCACAGCGTCCTGGTCGATAGGGATGGTTTATTCACGCAGCGCTGCGCTGCATCCTGACTCACGCATGGCAGCGGCAATGTCGTTACTGGCAGGCGCAGGAATGCTGCTACTTGGCGGGATGGTAACAGGAGAGGCAGCGAGACTTGATGTCGCTGCAGTTTCGCTTAAATCCGTACTGAGCCTGGGATATTTGGCAGTAGCAGGTTCGCTGGTTGCTTACTCGGCATATTTCTGGTTGTTGAACCGTTTTCCACCAACACTCATCGCAACCCATACCTACGTTAATCCGCTTGTAGCGATGGTTCTTGGCTGGGCTATAGCCGGAGAGGTTCTTACGGCTCAATTCGTATTTGGAGGATTGGCCGTAATCGCCGCAATCGCTTTGCTGAGCCGAGGGCCGTCGGACATTGCCTAACACCTAACGCGTAAACTTCTAACCTTCTAACGGCTTTGCCTCAAAAGTCGAAGTTGGGCCAAAAGTAGAGCTTCTGCCTCTAAAGTCTTTTCTGATCTATCGCATTGGTTGATCGCGACCTACCGTCACCATTCTTTGTAGGTCAGAACTCAGCATCACGTAGTCAATGAGTTTCTCTTGACACCTGAGCGCGCCATTGTTTTACGAGCGTGCGTCTTCGTCCGGGATAGCACTCAGTTAGAAGCTCAACGCTATAAATCCGGTCGACGCGAAACAGTCGGAAGTCTTGTCGCAACTCGCACCAACCCGCGA
>Ga0070697_100001244_pt1 | contig 19257 bp, 16 predicted proteins | sample KBSK1501metaG_FD_65475 | JGI IMG/M metagenome (GOLD analysis project Ga0070697, IMG submission 65475) | Corn, switchgrass and miscanthus rhizosphere microbial communities from Kellogg Biological Station, Michigan, USA - KBS K1-50-1 metaG | ecosystem: Host-associated > Plants > Roots >... | reverse complement strand
CCGTGGCAGAAGTTGAGGCCGAAGGCGGCCATCTCGCTCTCGAATCCGATGTCGGATGCCTTGGGCAATTGCTCGGCGGCCTTGTCGGTGCTGAGGCCGGGCTTCAGCATGGTAATGGAATCATCCATCCACTGACGCGCGCGCTTATACGCGTCGCGCTGCGGTTGAGTCGCGCTGCCCACCGTGAACGTGCGGTAGTAGCAGGTGCGGTAGCCCATGAACGAATGGATGATGTCGAAGTACGCCTGGTCGCCGGGACGGATGAGGCGGTCGGTGAAGTTGTGGGGATGCGGGCTGCAGCGCTCGCCGGCGATGGCGTTGATGCCCTCCACGTCGTCGGAGCCCATCTGGTACAGGGTCTTGTTGGCGAGCGCGACGATGTCGCACTCCCGCACGCCGGGCTTCAGGTGCTCGGCGATGACCTGGTAGACGCCGTCCACCATCGCCGCCGACTGGTTGAGCAGCACGATCTCGTCGACGTTCTTGATCTGGCGCGCGTCCAGCATGGTCTGCTGGCCGTCGCGCACTTCCAGGCCGGCCTCCCGCAGCGCGGAGATCAGCGGCACCTCGGCGATGTCGAGCCCGACCGGCATGCCGGCCACGCCCTGCTCCTTGAGGATGGACTTGATCTCCTCGGCGGCGCGCTTGAAGAGGCCCGCCTCCGGCGAGACCGAGCCGCGCAAGCCCACCATTCCCGCCAGGCAATGGTCGCGCGGCAGCCAGGGCGCGTACAGGCGGTGATGCACCGCGGCCGAGCCGAAGTCCCAGAGCCAGGGCTCGCCGTTTCCGGTGAGCAGCGCATAGCGGCACATCTTGTCGCGCGACCACTCGCCGATCACGGTGCTGGTGAGATAGCGGATGTTGTTGTTGTCGAAGCAGAGGATCGACCCCAGCTTGGAGGCCGCCAGCGCCTGGCGGGCGCGGTTCAAGCGCCAGTCGTGCAGGCGGCGGAAATCGACCCGCTCCTCGAAGTCCACCGCCGAGTGCCCGGGCGCCGGGATCTGGCGCGCCCAGTTGTATCCGGGCTTGAGCGCCTCGGGGGCTAGGACCTTGTCGCGCGAGATGGGCTTGGGCTCGACGGGGCGATTGGCCATGGATCCTCCCGCTGTGGCGCGAGCGCGTGGGCGGCCCTCACTGGACCGCCGGGTGCGGCGCTCCGTCCATCAGCGTCCTCCAGACGTGCTCGCGCAGCTGGGCGAACCGCGGCGAGGCGAGCGTCTCGCGGGTGCGCGGACGCGGCAGATCCACGTCGACGATCTCCTCCACCCGGCTCGGCCGCCCCTTCAGCACGGCGATGCGGTCGCCCATCAGCACCGCTTCCTCGATGGAATGGGTCACGAACACCATCGAGGTGGGTCGCAGCGACCAGAGCCGCAGCAGCTCGAACTGCAAGATCTCGCGGGTCTGCGCGTCGAGCGCGCCGAACGGCTCGTCCATCAGCAGCACGTCGGGATCCAGCGCCAGCGCGCGCGCGAGCCCGCAGCGCTGCTGCATGCCGCCCGAGAGCTGGTAGGGGAAGGCGTCCTCGAAACCGTCCAACCCGACCAGGTGGATGAAATGGGGAACACGCTCCCGGATCTCCGCCCGCGGCGTGCCCGCGAGCTTCAGGCCGTAGGCCACGTTTCCGTAGACGGTCTTCCAGGGGAACAGCCCGAAGCCCTGGAACACCATCGCGACCTTGGGGAGCGGGCCCGTCACCGTCTTGCCGTCGACCCGGATCTCGCCTTCGCTGGCGGGGATCAATCCGTCGAGGCAGCGCAGGAACGTGGTCTTGCCGCAGCCCGAAGGGCCTACCAGCATGAGGATCTCGCGCCGGCCCACGGTGAGGTTGATGTCCCGGAAGACCTCCAGGCCGTCGTAGCGCCTTCCGGCTCCGGTGACCGTGATGCGCGGGGTTTCCATCCGGCCGCTACTTCCGCTCCACCGGCTGCCTCGCCCAGTACTCCGCCGATTCCCTGGTGCGGGCCAGGGCTTCCGCCGTCTCGGTGCCGGGAGCCATCGAGGCGGAAGTGCCGGCCAGCACTTGATGGTGCTCGATGTTCAGCGTCTTCAGCCAGCGCTGCTGCCCCATGGTAAGGGCGACGAAGTACCCCAGCTCCACCAGCTCCGGCTCGGTGAAATGGGCGTGCAGCCGCGCCCAGAGCGCGTCGTCGGTGGGCAGGTCCCAGGTGATGGCCTCGGTGTACGCCAGCGCGGCTTTCTCGCGGGGCGTGAACCGGGTCGAAGTCTCGAACTCGATCAGATCCAGGTACTGGTCCTCCACGAGCCCGGCGCGGGCCGCCTTCATCGACCGCTGGTTGCCGCAGTACTCGCACTTCACCGTCTTCGAGACGTAGACGCGGCACAGCTCCTTGAGCGCGTGATCGACGACCCCGTCGTGGAACACGTCGCGCCAGGCGTTGGCGAACGACCAGAACACGGCGGGCACGTGGGCCCGGATGGCCTGGCTCTCCGGGCGCGGAGTACCCTCGCGCCGGGAGCGCTCGAATTCCTCGCGCATCTTCGCATCCGCGACCGTGTCCGGGTCCACGTATGAGATCCGCTGCTTCGCCAAGCGCCACCTCTTGATCTTGATTACCGGGTGACCATACATGGGCGTCCAATTACCGATCAAGGACCCGGAGCCGGAGGCGCAAGGATGACGACTCCCGCGAAGATCGCGTGCTGGCCGCTGCTCATGTGCTTGTCCGCGGGCGCTGCTTGGAGCGCAGGCGAGGTCCCGGCCGAGCGCTTGTCGATGGCCGTCCCCGGCGTTCCGCCGGTCTTCTCGGGCCTGGTCGCGTTCGTCGCGAAGGACCAGGGCTTCTTCAAGAAGCACGGCGTGGAGGTAGAGGTGCGGGCCTTCGATTCCGGGGCCGCCGCCGCGCAGGCCGTGGTCGCCGGCGGCGTCGATCTCTCGCTCTCGCCCACGCCGGTGATCGTCCGCATGGTCTCGAACGCCAACGTCGATCTGGTGGGCATCTACGGCATGGAGCACCCCGACTGGCTGCTCGGGTCGGCGGACCCCAACAAGGTGAAATGCGCCGACCTCAAGGGCGAGGCGGTGGGCGTGGACTCGGTGGGCGGCGCGCGCGCCGTCGCGCTGGGGGAGCTCATCAGGCCCTGCGGGCTCAAGCTCGAGGACGTGAAGCTGGTCAGCCTGAGCTCGAACGTGGGCGCGGCCATCATCGGCGGACAGATCAAGTTCGGCGTGCTGCACATCGACGACGTCCCCGTGCTCGAGGAGCAGATGGGCAAGCCCATCGCCGTAGTCGCGTCGATCCGGGACATCAATCCGCTCGGCCACTACAACCTGATCGTCGTCACCCGGGAACGGCTGAAGCAGAAACGCGACGCATACGTGCGCGCGCTGGCCGGAATCGTCGAAGCGGGCAAGTTCATGGCCGATCCGCGCAACGCCGGTCGGGTGGCCCAGATCGCCACCGTCACCGGACGCACGGCGAAGCTGGCCGGCGAGATCCTGCCGAGGCTGCACAAGATCGAGTTCTGGCCGGCGGGCACCGACGGGCTCGCCCGAGCCAACATCGAGAACGTCGTGAAGGTGGAGAAGCAGCTGGGCGGCATCAAGCCCGACAAGACGCCGGTCACCTACGAGCGACTGGTCGACGGCACCGTCTGGAAGGACGCCAACGCGCTGGCGAAGTAGAAGGATGCCGAGCTCCGATTCCCGTTGGGTGCGCTGGGCGACGGTCGCGGTCAGCGCCCTCTTCGGGGTTGCGCTCTGGGAGTTCGGCACTCGCGGCATGAACCCGGCGGTGATGTCGCCGTTTTCGGCGACCGTGCTCCGGCTGGTGGAGATGATCCGGAGCGGAGAGCTGGGCGCCGGCGCCGCGCAGTCCTTGGCCCTCTTCCTCACCGGCTTGTCCGCCGCCGTGCTGACGGCGCTTCCGCTGGGGCTCCTGCTCGCCCGCGTCCGCCTGCTGCGGGTGGCGTTCGACGACTACATCGCCCTGGTCTACGCCATGCCGATGGTGGCGCTGATCCCCTTCATCCTCTCCATCTTCGGGCTCGACTTCCAAGCCAAGGCGCTGGTGGTGTTCCTCTTCTGTTTCTTCCCCGTGCTCTACAACACGGTGGAAGGCGCGCGCAGCATCGATCCCGAGCTGATCGAGGTGGCCCGCTCGTTCCGCTCCAGCGAATGGGCCGTCTGGCGCGACGTGATGATCCCCGGGGCCTTTCCCTACGCGATGACCGGAGTCCGGCAGGCCATCGGCCGCGGCCTGGTGGGGATGGTGGCAGCCGAGTTCTTCCTCAGCGCCAGCGGCCTGGGACAGCTCCTGATGCTCACGGCGCGCAACTTCGATACCGCAGGCCTGTTCGGGCTGGTACTGATCATCACGCTGCTCGGGGCCGGGCTGATGGCCGTCGGCCAGGCGCTCGAGAATCGCTTCACCACCTGGCGAGGGGTCGGGCGATGATCCGCGATCAGGCAGCCGGATCGGTCGCTCTCGTCCGCCGCGCGCGATCCGCTGACGCGGGCCGGCGGGGCCCTTGGGCCCGCCTCGCGAATGCGACGCTGCCGGTCAAGATCGCCGGAGGCATCTTCCTGCTCGCGATCTCGGAGCTCGCCGTCCGGCTGTTCGCGCCCGCCTACGTGAGCCGGCCCACCGGGGTCTTCCGCGTGCTGCCGCAAACCATCTCGAACCCTGCCGTGCTGAGCGGGGCGGCGACGACGCTGGGGGCCGTGCTCGAAGGGACCGTGATCGCGCTGATCTCGGGAACGGTGATCGGGCTGGCCATGGGCCGCATCAAGCTCGCCGACCGATTTCTCCGGCTCTACGTCGACGGGCTGTCCGCCATGCCGATGGTGGCCATCGTGCCCCTCTTCACCATCTGGCTCGGCTTCACCTCCTGGGCGCGCCTGGCGACCGTGGTCTTCGCGGCATTCTTCCCCATCGCGATCAACATGAGCAGCGGCGCGCGATCGGTCCCGCAGGGCTACCTCGAGGTGGCGCGCTCCTGCGGCGCCTCCTCCTGGCACATCCTCTTCGGCGTCACGCTGCCGGCCTCGATGCCCTATCTGCTGTCCGGCATCCGCCTCGCGCTGGGACGCGCGCTGGTGGGAGCGGTGGTCGCCGAGTTCTACCTCGCCCTCGACGGGCTGGGATACTTCATCCTCTTCCAGACTCGCACGTTCCATCACAACGAGGCGTTCGTGGCGGTGCTGCTCCTGGCGCTGGTGGCGGTCGGCGTCGACGCCCTGATCAACTGGTGCATCCGCAGGTACTTGCCCTGGTATCGAACGGGCGAGAGGACGAGATGAGCGATCGAAACGGATCGGCGCGGATCGCGGCGGTGCAGCCGGCGTCCTTCTCCGGCGGCGAAGAGCACCGCAACGCGGCGCAGGCCTGCGCCTTCATCGACGAGGCGGCGGCGGCTGGCGCGGCATACGTCGTGTTTCCGGAGGGGTACCCGGGGCCCTACTCGGGTGCGATGGAGAACGATGCGCTGGACCGCGTGCGCGAACGGGCGCGCGCCCGGCGCATGTGGGTGAGCGCCGGCCGGCTGGAGCACGGAGCGCTTCCGGACACGTACCACATCGCGCACGTGCTCATCGACGATCAGGGAGAGATCCGCGCGCGGTACCGCCGCGTCCAGCCCAACCACCCGGTGTTCAACGCCTACCTGATGGGCGGCCGACATCACGTGCTGCCGGGGGACGAGTTGATGACCGTCGACGCGCCGTTCGGGCGCATCGGGCTGCTGATCTGCTCCGAGCTGTTCGTGCCCGAGCTGTCGCGCATCCTCATGTTGCGCGGGGCGGACCTGATCGTCGCGCCCGGCGGAGGCGTGCACGGTCCGACGCGCACGCGGCTGCAAGAGACCTGGCGCGCGGTCGCGCGCGCCCGCGCCGCGGAAAACCTGCTCTACGTGGCGGTGACGCAAAACCTCTTCGGCGGCTCGCGGCAGGGCCGCGGCTGCATCGCCTCTCCCGAGCGGATGCTCGCGCAGCGAGACGACGCGGGCCTGATCGTCGCGGACCTCGATCTGGCGCGGCTGGACGCGGTGCGGTCGCGCTACTACGACGAGGAGATCCTCTCGCCGCCGGGCCCCGGCGACGAGATCTATCACTGCCGGCCGGGACAGTCGCACGACCGGCGGCCGGAGCTGTACGGCGAGCTGACCCGTCCGCAAGCGGACGCCTTCGAGTACCATTACGAGCGCCGCGGCCTCGAGACGTGGCGAGCCGAGTACGAAAAGATCAAAGGAGGACACGATGAGCGCCGCTGAGTCGCCGAGCCGCGTCCAGATCGCCGCCAGCCACTGGCGCCCGCGCTTCGTCGCGAACGGGATCGACGTCAATGACTTCGACAAGCTGGTCGCCGCCACCCCGGAATGGAAGGACTGGGCGCCTGCGTGGCGGCGGATGGGAGACGTGCACCTCGGCCTCGCCGAAGAGGCGGCGCGCGCGGGACGCATGGTCAGCGCGGCCGAGGCATGGCAACGCGCGGCCTGGTGCTATCACCTCGGCAAGTTCCTCTGGTTCGAGGATGCGGGGCTGCACGATCGCCTGAGCGAGCTGACCGTCAGCACGTATGCCAAGGCGCTTGCCCATCTCGATCCTCCTGGCGAGCGCGTGGAGGCGCCGTTCGAGGGCACCGTGATCCCCGGCATCCTGCGCCGTCCCCGAAGCGGAGCGAGATCGCCGCTCGTGCTCCTCGTGCCTGGGCTCGATTCCGTGAAGGAGGAGCTCTTCGCAATCGAGAACGACTTCTTGCGCCGCGGAATGGCGACGCTATCCGTCGATGGCCCTGGCCAGGGCGAGAACGCGCCGCGCTTTCCCATCCGGCCCGACTGGGCGTCGGTGGTGGGACCGCTGCTCGAGGGCCTGCGCGCGCGCAAGGACGTCGACCTCGGCAAGGTCGGGCTGATGGGCATCAGCATGGGCGGAATCTACGGGCCGCGCGCCGCCGCCTCCGAAAAGCGCCTGCGCGCGGTGATCGCGCTGGCGGGGCCCTACGATCTGTCCGAGTGCTGGGCCGCCCTGAACCCGCTGACGCGCGGCGGGTACGTCTTCTACACGAAGTCGCGCGACGAGGACGAGGCCTTCCAGAAGGCGAAGACGCTCACGCTGCGCGGGGTGCTGGACAAGGTCACCTGTCCGCTGCTGGTGATCCACGGCAAGCTGGACCGGCTCTTCCCGCCGGAGCAGGCGGAGCGCATCGCGCGCGAGGCTCCGAAGGCGACGCTGCTCATGTACCCGGACGGCAACCACGTCTGCAACAACATCGCCTACAAGTACCGGCCGGCGATGGCCGACTGGATGGCGGAGCAGCTCCGTTAGCTCACCAGCAGCGCGGCGCGACCGGGGATCTTGTTTTCGCGCAACAGCCGATGAGCGGTCTCCGCCTCCTCCAGGGGAAAGGTCCGCGTAACCACCGCGCGCAGTCGCTTCTGCCGCAACAGCTCCAACGTCTGCGCCAGCTCGGCCAGGGTGACGTAGCGCGATCCATGGATCTGCAGCATCTTGCGCAGCATCAGGCCGGGGTCGACGCGGAAGGTAGGGTCCTCGCCGAAGACGGCCTTCGGCCGGTTGCCGAGGATGACGAGCCGCCCGGCGGGCGCCAGGGAGCGGACGCAGGCCTCGAGCGTGGCCGAAGTCGCCACCAGATCGATGGCGCAATCCACGCCGCGGCCCCCGGTCATGGCCAGCACCTGCCCGGACAACTCCGCGCCTCTCGCGTCGACGACCGCGTCCGCGCCCAGCGCTTTCATCAGCTCCAGCTTCTCGTCGGTGACGTCGGCACCCAGCACCCAACCGCCGCAGAGCCGGGCCATCTGCACGGCGTGGATGCCGACTCCCCCTCCGCCCCCAACGACGAGGACGAGGTCGCCCGGACCGATTCTTCCCTCCTCGCGGCAAGCGTGGAGCGGAGTGGCCAGCGCGTCGGTCGCGACCGCGGCGTCCAGATCGGTCACTCCTTCGGGGATGGGGCAGAGGTTGAGGGCAGGCAGGGCGAGGTATTCGGCGTATCCGCCGTCCCTCGCCATGCCGACGTAGCCCTGGAAGTTCTTGCACAGCGTCTCCCGTCCGCTGCGGCAGAAGGAGCAGGCCTTGCACGTGAGGTAGAAGTGGCACGCCACGCGATCGCCGATCCTGACGTTCTGCACTTGCGATCCGACGTCCGCGACCACTCCGGCCACCTCGTGGCCGGGGATGCGCGGGTAGGCGGTGACCAGGCCCGGGTTTGCCGTCATGATGACGACGGTCAATCCGGCGCCGGCGACGCGCACGCGCAGCAGCGCATCACCAGGTCCGATGGAAGGAACCGGCACCTCTTCCAGATGCAGCGCCCCACCGAGCTGGCGCAGCACCATCGCCTTCATCCGCCGGGGCGCGCTCACGCCAACGACACCTCTCGAACCAGGTCGCGCCCCGCCTCGCTTTCAGAACACCAGCGCCCACTGCAAGAGCAGCGATTTCTGATTTGGTGAGGTCAAGAGCGTGTTGATCGGCCTCCGCGTCGTGCTGGGCGCAATCGGGTCGAGCGAAGCCGGCACGTAGCCCGCGGTCGCCTGGGTGATGCTCTGGGGACCCCACGACGACTGCCCGTGGTTCACCGAGAACTCGATCATGACGTGGTTCAAGGTCTTGTTGATGTAGAAATCGAGCCCCGTGCGGAAATTGCGGGTGTCCGCGCTGTGCGCGCCGGTGGCCTGGGCCAGGCAGGCGGTCAATGCCGCGCCGGAGAGGTCGGCCGGGTTGGTGGGGCAGTCGTCGGACGTGAACCACTCGTACGAGAGGTACGGCCTGACCCACTTCCACCGGTAGCCCAGGTCGGCGCCGAAGCCCCAACCGGTGTCCTTCGAGCCGCTACCCAGCGCGTGGCGGTAGCCGATGAGGATGGCGATCAGCTCGCTGTCCTCGCTGAACGGATACTCGAGGAACGCGGTGCTGGCGAACGACTCGAAATCGGCGACGCCCTTCGTCACCCGCACGGCGCGGGACTGCCAGCCGCCCGCCAGCGAGATGCTGAGCAGCGTGTCCTTGGAAAAATAGAGGGACTCGTAGCTGAAGCCGCCTTCCTGCGTCCCGAAGATGTTGAATTGCACGATGCCCGCGAGCAGAGGGACGCTGTGCGGGTTGAGCCCCGCATCGGTCGCGGCCCCTTGGCTGGCCCGCACGCCCTCGTAGAGCCCGCCGCGGAAGCCGATCTTCTTCTCCACGGCCCAGCCGCGGGCCTCCAACCCGATGCTGCGATTGGCGTTGAAGTTGTTCGCGTTGAAGCCGCGGATCAGATCGGGATGGCCGTCGATGGTGAAGTTGTTGTTGACGTTGGTGATCGTGCCGCGGCTGGAGGGGATGCGGAGAAGGCCGGCCTCGATGAACACAACGTCGTTCCCGGTCGAGCCGGTCGGCGACCAGGCGAACACCGCATCCTGGAAGATCATGCGGCCGCCGAAGTTGCCGAACTTGCCGAAGTTCGTGTTGTCGACCTGGATGAAGAACCAGAAGTACCTGCTGATGTCCCCATTGAAGAACAGACGCGTACGGCGCATGAACACGTCCGTGGACCAGTTGGTACCGTCGGGCGTGCCGTTCTCGTTGAACAGCGCGTGCGTCTGGATGTTGACCCCGAAATTCAGGTTCACACCCTCGACGGGGACGGGCACCTTGATCGCATGAGCCGCGAACGGCGTGACGATGAGAGATGCTGCCAGAAAGGCCTTCCAACTAGCCCTCATTCGCGATCCTTTCCGTCGTACGCAACGGCAAGACGATGAACGCGGGGAGCTGCTGACGGCTTTGGCGATCGAACCGCGCGCACTTTACGAAATTGATCCGTTGTTTTGCAAATCGCGGTGGCGACGTCGGCGGAACCGTCCAGTTTCTGATCGGTGCTGCTTGCGACACATCCGAGACGAGCACCGTCTAGCCGCGTCGCGTCGAGGTGCGGCCAGGCTCGGGGAGTTTCCGTGCGCGTTTCAACCGGTTGAAACGCCCCAGCGCCAACGGATGGGCGCGGTTCCGTCGCCTCCTGCCTCCTCGCCACCAGCCTGGCAGAGCGTGGCGGGGAGGCGCACTACCCGTCCCCGCGCAGGGCCTTCGAACATCACTTCGGAGTGACCCGAAGAACGTGACCGTCTTGGCCACATCCACCAGGAGCACCATTTCAAGACCGGCGCGATCGCGCACCACGCGGCCCGGTCCCTCATCTTCCCCCTCCCGCGCCGCTCTCCTTGCCCAAGCGCGCGCCGGTGGCGTGGGATCCGGCGCATCCGCGACGCGGCCTTGCGTCGACGAGAGCGCGGCATCGGTGCGCTGGGATTGCTCATCTGCGCACCGAGGCCCCGCTGAGCGACGGCTTCCGGAGCCCGGAAGCCGCCCCGCTCAAGGAAGGCTGGCGTTGCGGGGATCGTCCCAGGCGATCTGCTTCTCGAGCTTGAACGAGCCTTCGCCGCTCTCGTCCCGGAAGGATCCCTCCATCGTCTCGCCGCTCGAGATCCCGTCGAAGATACCCATCTGCGGGATCTCGAAGTGGACGGATTGCCCGAGCTGCACGTTCTTCAGGGGAATGGGCGTGAGGCTCCGACCCCAGAAGAAGCCTTTCCAGCCGGTCGCGCCCGTGGAGAAGTCGAACTCCACCACGCTTCGCGCCTCGCCCTTCGTCAGGGTGCCTCGCCATGAGCCGGCAGGCGACTCCATCGAGCTCCGCGTGGCTCGTGCAGCACCGGCGCATGCGGAGAGGGCCAACAGCGCCATCGCGATCATCTTGTTCATCGACATCTCCCGGCGGCCTGCGGGCCGCTCTCGAGAGTGCCGATCGCGAATGCACCCGACTCATTCCCGCCGGGAATAAAAGAGCTGGCGGCTCCTGAGCTGTAAGGCCCGGGGCAAGCGACTTGGGATGAAACACCGTGGGGGCCGACCTCTACAATTTGCTCCGCCAGGCGTCCGCCGCGGCGACGACGAGCGACGCGAGCATCTTCGGCGTCGAAGTCTCTAGAGTCATCATGGGCTTGTTTGGTGGAGCATGACGGGATCGAACCGTCGACCTCCGCAATGCCATTGCGGCGCTCTCCCAGCTGAGCTAATGCCCCGTTTTCCCACGCGCCGGCGGGCCTGGGGGCCCGCGGCGGCGCAGCGATGTATCCCGATCGACCCTCAGTGTCAATTCAAGCCGCGGCCTGCGCGGGACGCAGCAGGACGTCGTACAGCGCGGCCAGGCGCGAGCGGAACGCGTCCAGCGAAAACTGCTTCTCCGCCCGCTTGCGCAGTGCCGCGCCCACCTTCCGGTCCTGCAGGAGAGCGAGCAGCCGATCCGCCAGGGCTGGCGGATCTCGCATCGGCGCGACGAGGTCTGCCCCAATCAATTCGCGCCAGGGGGACGCGACGGGGACTCCCGCCGCCATCGCTTCCACCGTGCCGCGCAGCCCCGGGGTCCACGCCACGTGCGCCCGGGCCAGGAGCTCGGGGAGATCGGCGACGTGTCCCGAAAGCTCCACTGCGTCGCGGAGCCCGAAGTAGGCGATCCGCTGCTCCAGCACCGGCCGCATCGGTCCCTCGCCCGCGCAGATCACCCGGAGGTGCGGCACGAACACCCGCACGCGCGCGACGGCCTCGAGAAAGTCCGCGTGTCCGTTGCGGGCGAAGAGCGCGCCCACCGCGACGATCAGGGGCACCTCGTCGGGCGCGCGCCGCGCGAACCGCGTCAGGTCCGCGCCCGGATGCACGACGCAGATCTTCGCCGCCGGGATCCCCTCCCGCCGCACGCACCGGTCGCGCTCCTGTTGCGACTCGCACATGACCGCATCCGCCGCCCGCATCGCCAGCAGCTCCCCGCAGGTCGCGCCCTGCCCTCGCGTGCACACCACCTTCGCGCGCACCGCTCGCCCCGCGGGCACGGACAGCAAGTTCGCCCACCGGCCGTGCGCGTGGACGATGCGGGCGCCTTCGCGGGCAGCGACCGAAGCGATCCGCGTGAAATCGGCGGCCCGCGGCGGCCACCGCACCTGCTCGAGGGTCACCCGATATCCGCGCGGCGCAACGTCGATCCAGGCGTCCGCGGCCCGGAAGGGATCGACCAGCCGCAAGACGCCGATGGGCTCGTTCACACGGTCTCCAGCGACTTCCGTTGGGTCGTCCACGCCTCGCAGCAGGTGGCGAAACCGCAGAGGGCGAACAAGAACCAGCTGTTCGAGTAGCCCGAGAACATCTGGCAGACGAGATAGCCGAGCAGCGCCGCGACCAGGGCGCGCGACTCCCCTCCCAGCTCGCTGTCGCGCGCCCTCCAGGCCGACCAGACCGCGGCGATGATGAACCCCATCATCCCGATCAAGCCCACCAGGCCGAGCTGCGCGACGACCTCCAGCACCAGGTTGTGCGCCACGTAGCGGTGGCCGAAGAGCCGGTTCGAATCGATCGGCGCGTACTGGCTCCAGGCATCCAGGAACGCGCTCTCGCCGACGCCCAGGATCGGCCGCTCCCGGACGATCCGCGCCGCCACCTGCCAGGCTTCGAAACGGCCGACGATGGAGAGATCCTCGGCGCCCAGGGCGGCGGTCTCGTTGCGTTCCCAGAAGCTGGCGGGCGCCAGGAACACGACGCCCGCGCAGGCGATCAACACGCAGACGGTGGCGATGGCCTTGCGCCGCGAGAGCAACGCGAACAAGCCGATGGCGAAGACCAGGCCGACGGTGCCGCCCCGGGAGTGCGTGACGATGATCCCCGCCAGGCAGGCCGCGGCGCCGAGGGCGGCGATCACCCGCAGCGGCCACTTGTGGCCGCGGCCGACGCAGAGGAAGAGGAGGATGGGCAGCGCGCCGACCAGCGCCATGGCGTCGTGGTTGGGATCGGCCAAGACGCCCAGCCAGCGGCCGCGGAATCCTTCCACCAGCAGCTCGTCGTGGATCCAGTTGTTGAACGTGCCCCAGCCCGGCACGATCGCCGCCAGCGCGTACAGCGCGAGCGCGATGCGCAGCCGGCGCGGAGTGTTGAAGGCGTTGGTCACCGCCAGGAAGAAGAGGAAGTGCTTGGACACTTCCAGCGCCCCCTCCACCGAGCTCTCCGGGGCCATCGACCACATCGGCGAGAGCAGGGCCGTCGCGGTGTAGACGGCGAGGAGCGCAGTCCGCCAGCCCATCCACAGCGGCTGGTTGGACAGCACGCGGCGCACGAGCAGCGCGCTGAGCGCCACCACGGACAGGACCGCGGCATGGCGCAGCGGTTCCAGGACCGGGAACCATTGCGCGGGCGAGAGGTAGAGTTGCGCGGCGAACAGGGCCGTGGCGAAGAAGGCGACCTGGGCCGCCTTTTCCGCCTGCCATCTGCGCGTCGCCAATTCGGGGACGGGCTGCAAGGCTGCGGTCTGCACGCCGGCCAACCTATGCATCGCTCGTCCGCCATGACGACCCCCGGCAGCGTTCGCTAAAAGACATCTCCGGCCGGACGGCAATGCGCTCTCGCGGACGTCGAGGGACCCAGCGCGATGCCGCTTCCCACAGGTGACCGGGGGATCGACGGCGCGCCTGCTCGAGCGCATCCACCTCGAGGCGCCGTGCCCAGCGCCGGCCGGAGAGCGAGAGATCCCGTCCAAACCTCCACTCTGTGCCGATCCGCGTCATGTGCGCGCAAAGCAGCGGAGGTGCCGTCTTGTAGGTGTACGTCCGCACAAGTCCCCGCTCACCCGATGAGCGCCCTGCTCGGGGCACGGAGCGGCACACCGAGTGTGCAATAAGCGGCAAGCCCCCTGAGTTGGCCAGCCGGAACGAAAAGCACCCGTCGTTCCGGGAAGCAGCCAACCAAGGAGGCTCTGCTGTGAAGACGCTCCCCCTGTTCGTCGCTCTGCTCGCCGGCGGTTCCGCATCCGCCGCCCAGGTCTGGGTCGCGCCGGCCGCTCAGAAGATCCGCCCCAACGCGCAGCCCCCCGCGGGCGCGACCGCGGCCGCGAAGATCGCCGCCGCGAAAAACGAATTCGAGGCCTTCCAGGTGGTGATCACCGGCCAGGCCAACGCCGTCTCCATGAACGTCGAGAATCTCAGCGACGGCGCCGGCCACACCATCTCCGGCCGCGACGTGGTCCTCTATCGCGAGGCGCTCATCAACGTGCCCTCGCAGACGGGCGGCGACGGCGCCGCCGGCATGTGGCCGGACGCGTTGATCCCCGACGTCGACCCCATCGCGGGCGAGAAGCGCAATGCGTTCCCCTTCGACGTACCCGCGAACGAGAGCCGCGCGGTGTTCGTCGACGTCCACGTGCCGCAGTCGGCTCCGGCCGGCAAGTACACGGGCGCGCTGCACGTCGCGGGAGGCGTGAACCAGGACGTGCCCATCGAGCTGACCGTCTGGGACTTCGAGGTCCCCTCCACCTCCACGCTGCGCACCGCCTTCGGCATGGCCTGGAACGGCCCGTGCATGGGTCACGGCGACGCGGGTTGCGGCGGCGGCGACGCCGACCAGAAGCTGCGCGCGCGCTACGTGCAGGCGGCGCTCGACAACCACGTGTCGATCCACCAGCCGTACTTCACCTCGACGGTGGACACCTCGGGCAACGAGAACTGGGGCGCGTTCGACCAGTACTCGGCGCAGTTCCTCGACGGGACCGCCGATACGCGCCTGAAGGGGGCGAAGCTGACCTCGGTGAGCGTGAACGGCGCTGCGAACGCGAACGTCGTGCGCGGTTGGTCGAATCACTTCAAGCAGAAGGGTTGGACCGCCACCACCCTCTTCGATTACGTCTGCGACGAGCCGCCCCTCACCTGCCAGTGGTCGGACATCCCCGGCCGCGTCTCGCAGGTGAAGGCGGGTGACCCGGACATGCCCACGCTGGTGACCACCACCTCCTGGGAGGCGCAGGGCCACGGCGTGAGCGGCATCGACCTCTTCGTCCCGGTGATCAACTTCGTCGAGGGCAAGCCGGGCACCGAGCTCGCCGGCGACCAGCGCTCGAAGTTCTCCGCCGACACCTGGTGGTACCAGAGCTGCATGTCGTTCGGTTGCAGCGGAGTGGGCGGCGGGCTCGACGGCAGCGGCGAAACCGGCTGGCCGACCTACGCGATCGACTCGGATGCGACCCGCAACCGCGCCATGGAATGGCTGTCGTTCAGCTACGACATGCAGGGCGAGCTCTATTACGAGGTCACCATGTCGTTCTTCAGCGGTGACCCTTGGGTGAGCCAGACCGCCTTCGGCGGCAGCGGCGACGGGACGCTCTTCTACCCCGGCACGACCTCGCGCATCGGCGGCCAGACGGAGATCCCGGTGGAGTCGCTGCGCCTCAAGGGCATCCGCGACGGCATGGAGGACTACGAGCTCCTGAACCTGGCGAAGAAGCTCGGCATGGGCGACAAGGCGAAGGCGATCGCGCAGGGCGTTTATCCGAAGACGTACCAGGCGACGACGAGCCCGGCTGCCCTGGACAGCGCGCGCTCCGAGCTCGCGGCGCTCATCCTGCACGGGCTCGGCAAGGACGTGCAGCAGGCCTGCGGCACCACCGCCTGTTCGACGGACCCGTCCAACCCGGCGGCCCAACCCAACGTCGCGTCGCTCGCCGCGTCGGGAGGCGGATGCTCGAGCACCGGCGTGCAGTCCATCTGGCTCGCGGTCCCGGTGCTCGCGCTGTTCGCGCTGCGCCGTCGCCGCGCCGCCTGATCTGCCGACGAAGTGTTCGAGGATCAGAGGCCTGCGGCCCGGCACATGGGCCGCGGGCCTGTTCATTTCTGGGACACGCTTTCCCGGAGCAGCGTCAGTCCCGGTGCTTTCTCCCTCGGGAACAATCTGGCACGAAGTTCGCTCTAGAGAGCATCCGAGAAAGGAGCTCTCCCATGAAGACCTTGCGTGATTGGTACTTCCCGGTCTCGCTGCTGTTCGCCTGGACGGTCGCCGCCGCCTACACCATCTCGCTGGTGGCCGGCTCTTGGGTCGCGTAGGGCTCAGGCCGCTCGCATCCCGCTGCTCGCGCCAGCGAGGATCCGGGAGAGCCTCTTCCCGACTTCGGGCCAGAGGTATCCGCGCTCGAGCACCCGTCGCTGGCCCGCTTCGGCCATGGCCGCCCGGCGCGCCGGATCGTCGAGGAGCGCGTCGATCGCGCCGGCGAGCGCCTGCGCATCTCCCGGAGGCACACAGACGCCGGCGTCATCGAGGATCTCCGGCACCGCGCCGACGTGCGTCCCCACGCAGGGGACGCCGCAGGCCATCGCGTCGAGGAAGGCGATCCCGAACGGCTCCCGCCGCGTCGGCAGGACGAACAGCGTCGCTTGGGCCAGCAGGCGGCGCACCTCCTCGAACGGCACCACGCCGAGGTTGGTCACGCCCGCCGCCAGCTCGATGCCCTGGGGCGGCCCGGCCAGGATCAGGCGCAGGTCCGGCCGGGACCGGCGGAGCATCTGGAACGCCTTGACGAGCACCGGTCCGCCCTTCCTGCGCCAGTCGTCCTTGCCGATGAAGAGCAGCGTGCGGCCGTCGTCGTCCCGTTCCGCCGGTCCCTCCGGCGCTACGTTTGCCCCCGCGCCGACCACGTGCACCCGCGAGGCATCGATGCCGTAGTCCTCGACGACGGAGTCGCGCACGATCTTCGAGAACGTCGCGATCGCCGTCGCGCGCCGATAGGTCTCGCGTTCGCGATGGATCCAGCCCCTGGCGAAACCGCGGTACATCTCCGCCGCGGGTCCGGCGATCGCCGATTGGCGCTCGGACAGCAGGCAGGTGTTGTCCAGCAAGAGGACGTACGGGAACGGCGGCGGCCGCCCGGGAGCGAAGAGGGCGCCGTTCTGCAGGACGACGTCCGGCCCCGGTGTCATGCGCCCGAGCAGCGCTTCGGCTTGCCGGGTGTGCTGGTCGAATGCGTAGACGGTGTTCCATCGACGCGGCACCGCCTGGGGACCGAAGCGGAGCGCGCTGGCCGCGATGGAGAGCAGTACCCGCGGCGTCGGACGTGGCCGGCGCGTGCGCGGGTCGCGCAGCGCGAGAACTCCGGTCGGGTCGACGCGGATCACCTCGTGCCCGAGGGCGAACAGCGCGTTCGTCACGTTGGGGGTGACGCCGCTCTGGCTGCCGTAGTTGGCGTAGGCGATCCGCATCTAGGCAGCCTCCCGGACGAGGAGCAGGTCCTGCTTTCGCTGCGGAATCCAGGCTCGCACCGGGGGAAGAATTCCCATCGCGCGGAGCGCTCCGAGATAGGCGACGGCGAAGGCGAGCGACGCCGTGGCGAGTTGCACGAAGAGCGGCCCGCCCGCCAGCCGGAGCGCGATGGTGCAGGGAACCGCCGCCAGAAGCGCGGCCAGCGCCTGTCCACGCATTTCACGCGGCAGGACGCCCAGCATCGTGGTCTCGAACAGCCGTGCGGCGTGATGGAGCAGGATCAGCCGGCAGATCTCCTCGGCGCAGATCCAGCCGCCCAGGGCGCCGATCGGTCCGAAGATCCGCAGGCCCGCCCAGACCAGCGGCACCGTGAGCGCGACCTTGAGGACGCTGACCCGGAACATGAGCCGGTTCTGGGCGCGGGCCCGCATCACTCCCTCGAGCGGCAGCGCCGACATGGGGATGGAGATCAGCGCGAGCCGGAAGATGGGAGTCGCCTCGACGTAGCGGTCGGTGAAGAGGAAGCGGATCAGCGCGGGCGCGACCACGGCCAGGAGCACCATCGTGGGGACGAAGACGAACGACAGCTTCGCCACCGCCTCGCGGAACAGCCGCAGCGATCCCGCCTTGTCCTCCGCCGCGTCGTGCTCGGCGATGCCGAGCTGCATCACTTCGGAGACCGGGGTGTAGAGCATGTCGACGATGGGGAGCTGGAAGCACCCGACGCTGTAGACCGCGAAGGCCGCCGAGGTGACCGTCGCGCTGACGAGATAGCTGTGGAATTGCTGCTGGGGAATGAGCAAGGCCGACGCGGCTCCGAAGGGAAGCGCGTAGGCCAGCTGACGCCGGAGGTCGCGCGGCGAGATGCTCAAGCCGCGCCCCGCCAGCACTGCCCAGCAGGCGGCGGCCTTGGCGAAGGTGGCCAGTAGAATGCCCGCGAAGGCGCCCTCCACCGAATGCGTCCACACCGCGCCGATCACCAGGCAGAGCGTGTAGAAGCCTTCCGATGCCACCCGGACGATGGCGCTTTCCTTGATCCGTCCCGACGACATCAGGGCCAGGTCGAGCGACGAGCCCGCCAGCCTGAATGCGGTGAATCCGGCGACGACAGGCATCAGCCCGCCCAGCTCCGGGTTGTGGAACGCCGAGCCGACGAGCGGTCCCAAGGCCAGCAGCCCGGCAGCGGCGAGCGCTCCCATCCCCGTGGTGAGCAGGAGGGCGTGCGACTCCCAGGCCGCCTGCTTTCCCGGCTCCCGCGGGATGAAGTAGACGAGGCTCTGGTTCAGCCCCATGGGCAGGACCAGGAAGAGGGTATTGGAGAGGAGCCACGCCTGCTTGAACGTCCCGTAGCTGGCTGGGAGTAGAATCCGGGCCAGGGCCATGGGAATGGCAAACGTCAGCGCCGCGACCGCCAGGCGGGCGAGCATCAGCGGTCCCGCTCGTCGCAGGATGGAACCAGACGCCCTTTCGTGCATCCCCCCTCCGTACGGGAGAGAGTGTGCAGTCGTCGCGGCAGGGACAAGCTGTCGTGACGCAGCGCACATAGCGCTAAGATGCGGCATATGAAGACGAAAACGGATTTGCTCAAGGACGCCAGGTCGCAGGTGCCGGAGGTGACGGCGGCGGAGATCGCCCGCCAGTCGCCCAAACCGGTCCTCATCGACGTCCGCGAGAAGCAGGAGACGGATGCCGGGCTGCTGCCCGGCGCCAAGCACGTTCCGCGCGGGTTCCTCGAGCTTCGCATCGAGGAGACGGTGCCCGAGCACGGCGCCGACGTGGTCCTGTACTGCGCCGGGGGAACCCGGTCGCTCCTGGCCGCCAGGACCCTGCAGGACATGGGTTACACGCGCGTGCGCAGCCTGGCCGGTGGATTCTCCGCGTGGAAGGACGCGGGGCTGCCGGTGGAGATGCCGGTCCGCCTGACCGAGGCGCAGCGCGCCCGCTACAGCCGCCACCTGCTCATCCCCGAGGTGGGAGAGGCGGGTCAGGCCAAGCTGCTCAAGTCCAAGGTGCTCCTCATCGGAGCGGGCGGCCTCGGCTCTCCGGCCGCGCTGTACCTTGCGGCGGCGGGAGTCGGGCGGATCGGGATCGTGGACGACGACGTCGTCGACGAGTCGAATCTACAGAGGCAGATCCTGCACTCGACGGATCGGGTGGGGATGCCGAAGACCGAGTCGGCGAAGAAGACGCTGCAGGCGCTGAATCCCGACGTGGTCGTGGACGAGCATCGCGTCCGG
>Ga0070697_100001243_pt1 | contig 19278 bp, 15 predicted proteins | sample KBSK1501metaG_FD_65475 | JGI IMG/M metagenome (GOLD analysis project Ga0070697, IMG submission 65475) | Corn, switchgrass and miscanthus rhizosphere microbial communities from Kellogg Biological Station, Michigan, USA - KBS K1-50-1 metaG | ecosystem: Host-associated > Plants > Roots >... | reverse complement strand
GACGTCACCAAACGGCCCTGGGCCCTCCGGCTCACGGAGGAATTCCGGAGCGGCGCCTGTCACGCGGGGCAGTACGAGAGCTCGATCGTCATGGCGGCGCGCCCGGAGCTCGTGCGCGAGGCGATCCGCCGGTCCCTGCCGGCCAACCGGCGCTCACTCAGCGCGGCGATCCGGTCCGGCCAGACGAGCTTCGAGGAGGCGGGCGGACCACAGGCGTACTTCGGCTCCCCGGCCGACGCCGGGGCGGATGAGGGCGCGCGCACGATCGAGATCCTCGGCGCGATCCTCGAAGAAGCGGCGCTCGCGGAGCTGGCCCGGTGACGCTCGCCGGACGGGGTGCCGTCGTCACGGGCGCCGGCCGGGGCATCGGGATGGCGGTGACACGGGCGCTGGCCGGCGCCGGCGCGGCCGTCGTCGTGATGGCCCGCACCCGGGACCAGATCGAGGCGCTCGCGACCGAGCTCCGCGCCGCGGGACGGCGGGCGCGGGCCGTGGCGGGCGACGTCACGAACCCGGCGGACGTGCAGGCGCTGGCGCACGCGGCGGAGACCGAGCTCGGACACGTGGACATTCTCGTGAACAGCGCCGGAGCCGCTCACTCCGCGCCCCTCCACAAGCTCACCCTCGAGGACTGGAACCGGCTGCTGGCCGTGAACGCCACCGGGACGTTCCTGTGCACCCAGGCCCTCCTCCCCGGGATGCTCGAGCGGCGCTGGGGGCGCGTCGCGAACATCGCGTCGGTGGCGGGGCTGGCGGGCGGTAGGTATATCGCCGCTTACAGCGCCTCGAAGCACGCGGTCATCGGCTTCACGCGCTCGGTGGCGATGGAGGTCGCCGGGACGGGCGTGACAGTCAACGCGGTCTGCCCCGGGTACGTCGACACGGAGATGACGCGGGAGTCGGTAGCGCGCATCGCGGCGAAGACCGGGTTGTCGCCGGAAGCCGCGCTGCGCGCGGCGCTCGAATCGACGGGCCAGCGCCGGCTGATCTCACCCGAGGAGGTGGCGCGCGCGGTGCTGACGCTGTGCGACGACGCGGGGCGAGATACCAACGGGGAGACCGTCGTGATCGCCGAGGGAGGCATGCCGATGACATTCCGGATCGTGAGTCCCGACGCGCTCGGCCGCCCGAGCGGCTGGAATCATGGGATGCTCGCCCCGGCGGGTGGGCGGGTGCTGTTCGTGGGCGGGCAGACGGCCCCCGAGCGCGCCGGGCTCGTGGAGCAGTGGGCCGGCGCACTCGAGCGTGTGCTGGAGGTCGTCCGCGCGGCGGGCGGCGGGCCCGAGCACATCGGCCGCATGACGGTCTACGTCACCGACCGGCAGGCCTACCTCGCCAGCCGCAAGCCGCTCGGCGCGGTGCATCGCCGCCTCATGGGACGGCACTACCCCGCCATGGCGCTCGTGGAAGTGCGGGCGCTCGCCGACGAGCACGCCGCCGTAGAGATCGAAGCAACGGCCGTGCTTCCCTGACCGCTACCCGGAGACCCTCGCATGACGCTCGCGCCCGAGTCCTTCCTGTACCAGCACGACCCGCACACCGGCGTCGCGACGATCACGCTCAATCGCCCGGACCGGCTGAATGCCCTGACGTTCGATGTGTACCGCGAACTGCGCGACGCCTTCCGCGCGCTCGACGGCGAGCCGGGGGTCCGGGCCGTGGTCATCACCGGGGCCGGGCGGGCGTTCTGCTCGGGCGGCGACGTCGAGAACATCATCGGCGCGCTGTTCGCGCGCGATGACGCAGGGCTGCTCGAGTTCACGCGGCTCACGTGCGACCTGATCCTCGCGATGCGTCAATGCCGACGCCCGATCGTCGCGGCCCTGAACGGCACCGTGGCGGGCGCCGGGGCCGTTATCGCGGCGGCGTGCGACGTGCGTATCGCCGCCGAGTCGGCGAAGATCGCGTTCCTGTTCACGAAGGTCGGTCTGTCGGGCGCCGACATGGGCGCCGCCTGGCTCCTGCCCCGCATCGTCGGCCACGGCCACGCCACGGAGCTCCTCATGACGGGGGATTTCATCGACGCCCAGACGGCGCTCCGCATCGGCCTCTACAATCGGGTCGTGGCGGGCGCTAACGTGATGGGGGAGGCCCGCGGCTTCGCCGAGCGGCTGGCCCGCGGGCCGTCGGTCGCGCTCGGGATCACGAAGGACGCGCTCAATCGCGAGGCGCACATGGACCTCCCCACCGCGCTGGAGGCGGAGGCGCAGGCGCAGGCTGGCTGCATGCGGAGCCCCAACTTCCGCGAAGCCTACGAGGCCTTCAAGGCGAAGCGTGAGCCCAAATTCGTCTGATGATGCCCGATCCCACGGCCGTCTGCGCCTTCCTGACCGATTCCCACATCGCCCTGGCGGCGCGGATCACGGAGTACGCGGCGCGCGAGATTGCCCCCCGACCCGAGCCCGCTGACGACGCCGCCGCGCGGGCGCAGGCGCGCGACCTGCTGGCGCGGCTCGGCGGGGAGGGATGGTTCGCGCCCATCGGGAACCTCGACCTGCGCGCGGCCTGCCTGGTGCGCGAGGCGCTGGCTGGCGCCTCGCCGCTCGCGGACGCCGTGTTCGCCCTCCAAGCCCTCGGCACCGTGCCGATCCTGCTGGCGGGCGACCCCCAGCTCAAGGACCGCTGGGTGCCGGCCGTGCTCGCGGGCCGGGCCATGGCGTCCTTCGCGATGACCGAGCCGGAAGCCGGGTCGGACGCGGCCGCCATCGCGACCAGCGCGCGCCGCGACGACGCCGGCTATGTCCTGAACGGCACGAAGACCTTCATCTCGAACGCCGGGATCGCGGACTTCTACACGGTGTTCGCCTCCACCGATCCGGCGAAGGGTAAGGCGGGGATCTCGGCGTTCGTGGTGGCGGCCGACACCCCGGGTCTGCGGTTCGTGCGCCCCCTGGTGCTCTCGGCGCCGCACCCGCTCGGTGAGATCGCGTTCGAAAACTGCCGCGTGCCGGCGTCCTGCCGTCTTGGCGCCGAGGGCGAGGGGTTCAAGCTGGGCTTAGCCACGCTCGACCGGCTGCGCGCCACCGTCGCCGCGGCCGCGTGCGGGATGGCAGCGCGGGCGCTCGCAGAGGCGGTGGCGCACGCCACCCGGCGCCGGCAATTCGGACGTACGCTCGCCGAGTTCCAGCTGGTCCAGGAGAAGGTCGCGCGGATGGCGACGGACCTGACCGCTGCTCGCCTCCTCACGTACCGCGCGGCCTGGGAGAAGGACCGCGGCGCGGAGCGGGTGACCCTCGAGGCCGCGATGGCGAAAGCGTTCGCGACGGAGGCCGCCCAGCGGATCGTGGACGACGCCGTGCAAATCCTGGGAGGCCGCGGCGTGCTCGCGTCGCACCCGGTCGATCGCCTGTACCGCGCCGTCCGGGCGCTGCGGATCTACGAGGGCACGACGGAGATCCAGCACCTCATCGTGGCCGGGCAGCTCCTCAAGCAGGCGGCGGGGGAGGCATGAAGATCGTGGTGCTGGGCGGCGGGCCGGCCGGGCTCTACTTCGCGATCCAGATGAAGAAGGCCGATGCCTCCCACGACGTAACGGTGATCGAGCGGAACTCACTCGATGCCACGTTCGGGTTCGGCGTCGTCTTCTCCGACGCCACCCAGGACAACCTGGCCGAAGCGGACCGCGACACGTACAAGGAGATGGCGCGGCGGTTCCATCACTGGGACGACATTGACGTCCATTTCAACGGCACCGTCATCACCTCGACCGGCCACGGCTTCAGCGGTCTGTCGCGGCGGGCGCTGCTCGCGATCCTGAGCCGCCGCGCCAAGGCGGTCGGCGTGTGCCTCGAGGTGGGCACCGAGGTCGCGGACGTCCGCCCCTACCTGGGCGCCGATCTCGTAGTCGCGGCCGACGGCTTCAACAGCGTGGTGCGCCGGCAGTTCGCCGACCGCTTCAAGCCGACGGTCGACTGGCGCCCGAATCGCTACGTGTGGCTCGGCACCACCCGCCCCTTCCCGGCGTTCACGTTCTACTTCAAGCGCGACCGGCACGGCCTGTGGCGCGTCCACGCCTACCAGTACGAGCGCGGCTGCTCGACGTTCATCGTCGAGGCCACGGAAACGACCTGGCGAGCGGCGGGAATGGACCGCGCCGACGAGGATGCGACGCTCGCCTTCTGTGAGTCGTTGTTCCGAGAGGAGCTCGAGGGCCACCGCCTGCTCAACAACCGCTCCGTGTGGCGCAACTTCGGCACGGTCCGGAACGAACGCTGGCATCACGAGAACGTCGTGCTGTTGGGCGACGCGGCCCACACCGCGCACTTCTCCGTGGGATCGGGCACGAAGCTCGCCATGGAGGACGCCGTCGCCCTGACCCAGGCGCTGCAGCGCACGCCCCCGGGCGACGTAGCCGCCGCGCTCGCCGCGTACGAAGAGGAGCGGCGGCCCGCGGTCGAGAGCCTGCAGCGCGCCGCGCAGGTCAGTCTGCAGTGGTTCGAGGACGCCGAGCGCTACATGGACCTGGCGCCGGTCCAGTTCGCCTTCAACCTGCTGACCCGGAGCCTCCGCATCACTCACGACAACCTCAAGCTTCGCGATCCCGAGTTCGTCGAAGGAGTGGACCGCTGGTTCGCGGCCAGGACGGCCGAGCAGAGCGGGAGGGACATGCCGCTCAATCCGCCACCGCCGCCCCTCTTCACCCCGTTCCGGCTGCGGGACTTGCTGCTCGTGAACCGCGTGGTCGTGTCCCCGATGTGCCAGTATTGCGCCGAGGACGGCACGCCCAATGATTGGCACCTGGTGCACCTCGGCGGCCGGGCGCTGGGCGGCGCGGGACTCGTCTTCACGGAGATGACCGACGTCTCGCGGGAGGGTCGCATCTCGCCGGGGTGCACGGGTATGTACAAGCCGGAGCACGTGCCGGCCTGGAAGCGAATCGTGGACTTCGTGCACGCCCACAGCTCTGCGAAGGTCGGGCTGCAGCTGGGCCACGCGGGTCGCAAGGGCTCGACCCGCCTCGCCTGGGACGGCATGGACGAGCCGCTCCCGGACGGCAACTGGCCGATCATCGCCGCCTCGCCCATCCCCTACTTCCCCTACAGCCAGGTACCCCGCGAGATGGACCGGCGGGACATGGACGCGGTGCGCGACGACTTCGTGCGAGCAACGCAGATGGCGGACGAGGCGGGCTTCGACGTCCTCGAGATCCACTTCGCGCACGGCTACCTCTTGGCGAGCTTCATCTCGCCGCTCACGAACCGTCGCAACGACGAGTACGGCGGGTCGCTCGTGAAGCGGTTGCGGTTTCCGCTCGAGGTGTTCGACGCCGTGCGCGCGGTATGGCCCGAGCGCAAGCCGATCTCGGTGCGCGTCTCCGCCGTGGACTGGGCGCCGGGCGGTACGGAGCCCGCCGATGCCGTGGAGATCGGCAGGCTCCTCAAGGCGCACGGCTGCGACATCATCGACGTGTCGGCCGGCCAGACGGTGCCCGACGCCAAGCCCGTCTACGGCCGCCAATTCCAGACGCCCTTCGCCGATCGCGTCCGGCACGAGGCCGGGATCCCGACGATGGCGGTCGGCAACATCTCGTCCTACACCGACGTGAACACGATCCTCGCGGCGGGGCGCGCTGATCTCTGCGTCCTGGCGCGCGCGCATCTGTGGGACCCCTACTGGACGCGCCATGCCGCCCACGAGATGGGGTACCAGCTGCCCTGGCCGTCCCAGTATGGGACGCTCGACAACTACAAGCCGCGGTTCACGTGAGGCGCTCCCGATGCCGGTGAGTTATTCCAGCTACCTCAAGCTCGACGAGCTGTTGTCGCTGCAGCAGCCACGCTCCGCGGGCCCCGAGCACGACGAGTTGCTCTTCATCGTCATCCACCAGGTGTACGAGCTCTGGTTCAAGGAAATGCTCCATGAGCTCGGTTATCTCGAGACGCTGCTGCGCGACAACGAGACGCCCCGGGCACTGCACACCCTGAAGCGGATCCTGACCGTGCTCAAGGTGATGGTAGCACAGATCGACGTCCTGGAGACCATGACGCCGCTCGAGTTCCTGTCGTTCCGAGATCGCCTGGAGTCCGGGAGCGGATTCCAATCGTTCCAGTTCCGCGAACTCGAGTTCGTGCTCGGAGTGAAGAACTCCGCGGCCATCGGGCGCTATCCAGAGGGGAGCGAGCCCCGGCGGCGGCTGGAGGCGCGCTTTGGCCAGCCGACGCTGTGGGACGCGTTTCTGGCCTATCTGGCGAAGAACCGGTACGCCGTGCCACCGTCGATCCTCGGCCGGGACGTGACGCGGCTCCCTGAGGCGTCGCGCGAGATGCAGCAGGTCTTGATCAGCGTCTACCGCACGAACCCCGCAGTCTCGTCCGTGTGCGAGCGCTTGGTGGACCTGGACGAGGGTGTCATGGAGTGGCGGTACCGGCACGTGAAGATGGTGCAGCGCACCATCGGTACGAAGTCAGGCACTGGAGGAACCGCGGGGGCCGAGTACCTCACGACCACGCTGAACCAACCTGCCTTTCCCGACCTCTGGGCGATCCGCACGGAGCTGTGACCCGGTGGTGAGGTCGGAGGCGCTGTACACGAGCCCGAACGCGCTGGCGCCGCACTACCGCCGCTTTCAGGTCGCGGAGCGATTGCTCCTGACGGGCCACTCCCATCAGGCCTGGCCCGACGTGGGCTTCGAGGCCCAGGAGCGGGCCTGGCTCGACGCCGCCGAGCACCTGGACGACAAGTGGGAACGCGCGTTCGCCATGGCCGACCGGGTGCGCCGCGGGTTCGCGCGGTTGCTCGACGACCCGCAGGGGACGATCGCCCTCGGCGCCAACACTCACGAGCTGGTGGTGCGGTGGCTCTCCGCCCTGCACCTCTGGCGACGACCCCGTCTCGTCACGACGACGGGCGAGTTTCATACGATTCGCCGCCAGCTTGACCGCTTGGGGGAGGAAGGGATCGCGGTCGTGAAGGTCCCGGCGCTCCCGGCAGCCACGCTCGCCGAACGAGTCGCCCGGACCGTCGACGACCGCACCGCCGCAGTGCTCGTCTCGGCCGTCCTGTACGAAAACGCCCACGTCGTGCCCAACCTCGCCCATGTGCTCGAGGCGTGCCGGCGGGTGGGCGCGGAGCTGCTGGTGGACGCCTATCACGCGCTCAACGTGGTGCCGTTCTCGCTCCCGACCGAACGGCTCACGGAAGCGTTCGTGGTCGGGGGTGGCTACAAGTACTGTCAGTTGGGCGAGGGCAACTGCTTTTTGCGGATCCCTCCGGAGTGCACGCTACGACCCGTGATCACCGGTTGGTTCAGCGAGTTCCCGACGCTCGCCGCCGGCGGCGCGGCCGGTCCAGTCAGCTACGGTCCAGGCGCGGCGCGGTTCGCCGGAGCCACGTACGATCCGACGAGCCACTACCGCGCAGCGCGCGTGTTCGACTTCTTCGAGGAACTGGAGCTGACACCGCAGTTGCTGCGGCAGGTGAGCCAGCACCAAGTGGGGCTCCTCGCAGGCCTGTGCGACGCGCTCGACACCGACCCTCGACTGATCACCCGCGACCACGCCGTGACCCTTCCGCAGCTCGGCGGCTTCCTGGCGCTCGAGTCACCCCGGGCCGAAGAGCTGTGTCGCCGACTCCGAGACCGGGGCGTGGTGGCCGACTTCCGGGCAGACGTGCTCCGTCTCGGGCCGGCCCCGTATTTGTCGGACACGCAGCTCAGGACCGCCATTGAAGCCCTGGGAAGCGTGATCCAGGAGCTCGCGGCAACTTAGCGCTTCTCGCGGAAGAACTCCTCCAGCAGCCGGCCGCAGGTGTCTGCGTCCACCCCACCGACCACTTCCACGCGATGGTTCAAGCGGGGGTGCCGGAGGAGATCGCCGACCGATCCCGCCATCCCCGCCTTGGGATCGTACGCCCCGAACACGACCCGCCCCACCTTCGCCAGCACGATCGCCCCGGCGCACTGGGCGCATGGCTCGAGCGTGACGTAGAGGGTGCAGTCTTCCAAGCGATCGGTGTGGAGCGCCCCCAAGGCGCCCTGTATGGCGAGTAGCTCCGCGTGGGCCGTGGGATCGCACTTCGCCACTGTCTTGTTGTGCGCGCGCGCGATGACGGCGCCGTCCTGCATCACGGCCGCCCCGACGGGGACTTCATCGGATGCGGCGGCGAGGCGAGCTTCGGCAAGCGCGGCTTGCATGCCCTCCAGGTCGGCCGCGCCGGACCTAGGCACGAACCGGTTCGGCGGCCGTCGCGGGAGTGCGCTCGAACGCGAGGTGCGCGCCATCCTTGGCGCGATCCACGCGGATCTTGTCGCCCTCGCCGTAGCGCCCCTCTAGCACGGCGAGCGCCAGGGGGTTCTGGAGCAGGCGCTGGATGGCGCGTTTCAGCGGCCGGGCGCCGTACACGGGGTCGTACCCCTCGGCCACGAGCAGCTGCTTCGCGGCGGGCGTCACCTCCAGGCTGAGCTTGCGGTCGGCCACGAGCTTCGCGACCCGGGCGATCTGCAGATCCACGATCTTCGCGATGTCCTCGTGCGAAAGCGGGCGGAACATGATGACGTCGTCTACCCGGTTCAGGAACTCGGGCTTGAATGTCTGGCGCAACAGGTCCATCACCTTGGTCTCCGTTTGCTCCCAGCCAACGGCGGCTGCGTCGAGCAGGTACTGCGACCCGACATTCGACGTCATGATGAGGACCGTGTTGCGGAAGTCCACGGTGCGGCCCTGGGCATCGGTGAGCCGGCCGTCGTCCAGGATCTGGAGCAGCACGTTGAAGACGTCCGGGTGCGCCTTCTCGATCTCGTCGAACAGCACCACGGCGTAGGGCCGGCGGCGGACGGCCTCGGTGAGCTGGCCGCCCTCCTCGTAGCCGACGTAGCCGGGCGGCGCGCCGATCATGCGCGCCACCGCGTGCTTCTCCATGTACTCCGACATGTCGAGCCGCACCATCGCGCGCTCGTCGTCGAACAGGAATTCGGCGAGCGCCCGCGCGGTCTCCGTCTTCCCGACGCCCGTGGGGCCGAGGAAGATGAACGAGCCGGTGGGCCGGTTCGGGTCCTGCAGGCCCGCCCGCGCGCGCCGCACGGCGTTCGCCACGGCCGCGAGGGCCTCCGGCTGGCCGATCACGCGGCGGCCGAGCTCGCCCTCGAGCCGCGTGAGCCGCTCGCGCTCCGACTCGAGCATCTTGGTCACCGGGATCCCCGTCCACTTGGCGACGATCTCCGCGATGTCCTCCGCGTCCACCTCCTCCTTCAGATACTTGCCCTTCTTCTGGATCTCGGCGAGGCGCTGCTCGACGCCCGAGATCTCCTTCTCGAGCGCCGGGATCTTGCCGTAGGTGATCTCGGCCGCCTTCTGCAGGTCGCCGCGGCGGGTCGCCTGATCGGCCTCCGTGCGCAGCTGCTCCAGTTGCGCCTTCTTCGCCTGCAGCCCCCCGATCGTGTCCTTCTCCGCCTGCCACTGGGCCTTCATCACCTGGGACCGCTCGCGTAGCTCCGCCAGCTCCGCCTCGACCTTGGCGCGCCGCTCGCGTGACGCCTTGTCCTTCTCCTTGGCCAGCGCCGCCAGCTCGATCTCGTGCTGCACGATGCGGCGCTCGACCTCGTCGATCTCCTGGGGCAGCGAGTCGATCTCGATCCGCAACCGGCTCGCCGCCTCGTCCACCAGGTCGATCGCCTTGTCGGGGAGGAAGCGGTCGCCGATGTAGCGGTGGGAGAGGGTCGCCGCCGCCACGAGCGCGTTGTCCGTGATCCGCACGCCGTGGTGCACTTCGTAACGCTCTTTCAGGCCGCGCAGGATCGCGATCGTGTCCTCGACCGACGGCTCGCCCACGTACACCGGTTGGAAGCGCCGCTCCAGCGCCGCGTCCTTTTCGACGTACTTGCGGTACTCGTCGAGCGTCGTCGCGCCGACGACGTGCAGCTCGCCCCGGGCTAGCGCCGGCTTGAGCAGGTTCGAGGCATCCACGGCGCCCTCGGCGCCCCCTGCTCCCACGAGCGTGTGCAGCTCGTCGATGAAGACGATGTAGCGCCCCTCGGCGGCCGTGATCTCCTTGATCACGGCCTTGAGGCGCTCCTCGAACTCGCCGCGGTACTTGGTGCCGGCGATGAGCGCGCCCAGATCGAGCGCGATCAGGTGCTTGTCCCGCAGCGAGTCGGGGACGTCCCCATTCACGATCCGCTGCGCCAGACCTTCGACAATCGCGGTCTTCCCGACGCCCGGCTCGCCGATCAGCACGGGGTTGTTCTTGGTACGGCGCGACAGCACCTGCATGACGCGGCGGATCTCCTCGTCGCGGCCGATCACCGGGTCGAGCTTCCCCTTGCGGGCCTGCTCGGTGAGATCCCGCGTGAACCGCTCCAGCGCTTGATACTTCTGCTCCGGCTGCTGGTCGGTCACGCGATGGGAGCCGCGCACGCCTTCGAGCGCCGCCAGCAGGTCGTCGTGGCCCACGCCCGCCGCCGACAAGAGCTGCCGGGCCGTCGTGCCCTTCAGGTCCGCCAGGGCGAGCAGCAGGTGCTCGGTCGAGACGTAGGCGTCGCCCAGTGCCTTGGCCTCCGCCTCCGCACGGTCGAACGCCTGGCTCACCTCGCGCGATAGCGTCGGCTCGGCCGCGGCACCCGACTGCTTCGGGAACCGGTCGATCTCTCGCTCGGTGTTCGCTTGGAGCTGGGTGACGTTCAGCCCCGCCTTCTGCAGCAGGGGGACGACGATGCCCTCCTCCTGCGTGAGGAGCGCGTGGAACAGGTGGGCGTCGTTGAGGACGGGATTCCCGCGCGAGCGCGCCGACGCAGCGGCCTGCTGCAGCGCCTCGGTCGCCTTCACCGTCAAGCGTTCAGGTCTGATCATGGCGCCATGACCTCAGGCAACCTCCGTGCCCGTCTAAAGATGTCGAAATGACAGGGCGGCGGCACCCAGAAAAGGCAAAGCCGTAAGCCGTAAGTGGTAAGTCTTACGGCTTACGGCTTATAGCTTGACCTCCGCCTCCCTATTTCATCACGATCATCTTCTTCGTGTAGCGCCGCCCGTCAACCGTGAGCTGATAGATGTACACCCCCGACGCGGCCTGCTTTCCCGTACGCGGGATGTTCCCGTCCCAATAAGCGCTGTACGCGCAGCCGGACGGGCTGTTGCAGGTCAGCTCAAGATTCTCCAAGGACTCGCCCGTGCCCTGAAGGATCGGCACGGCCACGAGCTGCGCGAGCACGTTGTAGACCTTCAGCGTGACTCTCGGCCGGTGACCATTAGCGAACAACTCCCCGCTCAGGGCGAACGGGATCGTGGTCGCCGGGTTAAACGGGTTCGGGTAGTTCTGTCTGAGCTCCACGACGGGTGGCGGGGTTTGGCCCCACGCCCCACTCACCGCAGCCTCAGCCGCCCACAGCCCGAGCCCCAGCACTGCCCAGGCGTACCGCTTCATCCACCGCTCCTCTGCGAACGAGAAAGATGCCTTAGACGGCTCTCCTTCTTACGGGTCAACCGTGGTGCTGCAGGGCGCTGCAGAAAAATTAGGTGCCACCGCTGCCAGCTGTCAACCGCGCGAGCGTGCGGGCGTCGCCGGAGCGGCGGGTGATGCCGCGCCGATCGGCCCATTCGAGCAAGGGAATCAGATACTTGCGCGTGAGGCCGAGGCGGTCACGCAACACCGCTGGCGTGGCGGCACCGACCTCGGTGAGCGCCGCTTCCAGAGCCGCGCGGAATTGCTCCAGCGCCGACTTGGTAGCGTAGCGCTCCTGGTCTATTTGCTCGATCCCCCCCTCCCGGATCAGGTGGGCGAGCAGCGCCCGCACCGGCGTGTCCGGAAATTCCCTTACAAGCTCGGCGACCGTGGGAATCTGCCAGCGGGCTGCCTCCAGGCGATGCACCAACAGGGCCCGGGCGTCCGTGGCCCGGGCATCGAGTGCCGGTTGCCACCCCGGGACCCGGGCGACACTGCCGGCCAGCTCCCAGGCCTGCTTGCGGGTACCGAGATCCAGTATCTGGTCGATGACGGCGGAAGGTGCCGGCGCCACCACCGCTGCTCGGAGGGCTTGCAGCGACATCCCCGGATCGAGCGGATGCTCCTCGTGGTGACGCCGGAGTACCTCCGCCAGGCGAGTCACTTCGGCGGTGATCGCAGTGCGGGCGGCCAGCGTGTCCCCGCATGTTAGCAGCCCGGCACCCGCCTCGGCGATGACGGCCGTCACACGGGCCGGCTGGACGCCCAGCCGCACGGCGAGCGACGGCAGGGGGATCCCCTGGAGGCCGGCGTCGACAGCCATGAGCTGCAGCCGCTCGACAGGGCTCTGGTCCGCGGTCAGCCGGGGCTGGCGGCCTCGCCCGGCCCCTGCCTGGCGAGGGAACGGGTCGAGCACGATGCCGCCGCCGATCGTCGTGACCGGTGAGAAGGAGCGGAGCACGAAGCGGTCGCCACCCCGGGCCACGAGCGGGGTCTCCAGCAACAGGCGGACCGGGCCCCACTCCCCGGGGGCGATCGGCCGCGCCGGCACCGCCCGGGCGAGCACGACGGCGGTGCCGTGGTGCACCCGCAGGCGGGTGCGGGCGGCGATAGGCCGTGGCGCCCCCGGCAGGAGCTCGACCGCCGCCTCGAGCACGGTGGTCGCCGCCCACCCGGTCCCGGTGACGGCCACGTGGCCGCGCTCCAGCTCGTGCTTGTCCACGCCGACGAGCGCGAGCGCCGTGCGCCGCCCTGGAGCCGCCCGCTCCGTGGGCTCGCCGTGCACTTCGATCGAGCGCACCCGTGCCTCGCGGTCGAGGGGAAGCAGTCGCACCGACTCGCCCACGCCCACCGAGCCGCTCCAGGTGGACCCGGTAACGACCGTCCCCGCGCCCGCCACGGCGAAGACGCGGTCGATCGGGAGTCGGAAGAGGTCCTCCGCCGGCCGCTCGACCAGCCCGGTCGCGAGGCGAGCGAGCGCGGCGCGCAGCTCCTCCAGCCCCGCTCCGCTCACCGCCGACGTTGCGACCGGGGGCTCCCAGCGGACCCGGCTCTTCGCGAGCCGCTCCACCAGCTCGGCGCGCACCAGCTCGAGCCACTCGCGGTCCACGAGGTCGGCCTTGGCGATCACCGGGATGCCGCGCTGCACGCCCAGCAGCTCGAGGATGGCGAGGTGCTCCTCGGTCTGTGGCATCGGCCCCTCGTCGGCGGCGACCACCAGCAGGGCGACGTCGATCCCGGTCGCTCCGGCCAGCATATTCTTGACGAACCCTTCGTGGCCCGGGACGTCCACGATGCTCGCCTGCACCTGGTCGGCGAGGGGCAGCGGCGCGAACCCCAGGTCGATCGTGATGCCGCGCCGCTTCTCCTCCTCCCAGCGGTCGGTGTCGACCCCGGTCAGCGCCTTGACGAGCGCCGTCTTGCCGTGGTCGATGTGCCCGGCCGTGCCGACTACGAAGCGGCGGACGGAGCCGAGGCCGGGGCGGGGGCCAGGATCGAGCTTGGGGGAGGGAGAGGGGGGGACCACGCGTGGCGCTCCCAGAAATCGAGGGCGGGGAGGGTGCTCGTCTCCCCGAAGTGGTGGCGGACGAAGCGGGCCAGGAGGCGGCGGTGAGCGGCGGCGTGCGGCGGGGCGAGCGCCGGCAGCTCGGCGTCCGGATCGTTGAGGGCGACGAGATCGCGGTGGGCCTGCGCCGGCAGGCGCGTGGCCTGGTTGGGAGAGGGAGGGGGGGGCGCGCACCGGGCACACAGTACCCCGCCCTCTGCCGTGCTGAAGGCAACCTGCCCCCCGCCGGGGAGGGGGGGGATCGGCGTTCCGTCCCGGACGCAAGACCCGAGCGCCGGCGCGAAGCCCAGCGCTCCCAGCAAGAGCCACAAGCCGCGCAGCGCCACAGCGTCCACCGCGCCCGCGGCGGCGATCCGCAGCGCGTCGAGCCCGGTCGTGAGCGTGTCGTAGGCGGCGGGGAGCGGCGCCGCGGGCGCCATCTTGAGCATCAGCTCGGCCAACACCGCGCCACCCGCGAAGCGGCCGATGTCCTGCGCCAGCTCGCGCCGCAGCACCAGCAGGTCGAACGCGGCGAGCGTCTGCAGCTCGCGCGTCTCGCGGTGGTACAGCTGTGCCATCCCCTCGCTCAAGAGCTCCAGCCCCGCCCCGAAGCGACTCTTGGGTCGCAACACGCCCTTCGCGATGGCGCTCTGCACACCGAGGTCGCGCGTCGCCAGCCGCACGATCTTGGAGGTCTCGCTGTACGGATAGGTCCGCAGCACCACGGCGGAGGTCGTGACGAGCGCCATGGTCTAAAGCTAATCGCCCCTCACGGAGCGGCCTGCATGAAGACGGCGGCGGCCGCCGATGGACACGCACCGACCGCAACGGCGTCGAGGTCGGCGTAGTCGGGCGGCGCGGACAGCACATGCACGACGCCGGGTCCGCTGCAGTCGCCCCGGTCGAGCGCGTAGATGCGACCGCGCTGGTCCAAGGCCAACGCCGCGACGCCGTGGCCGTCGGGTTTGCGCCCCGCACCCACGCCGCGCACCAGCGTGCGGGTCAGCGTGTTGACTTCCAGGATCCCCTCCTGCTCCGACGCGATGAGCAGGCGGCCGGAGGGGTGGAACACGGCCGGCCCGGGGAGCTCGCCCAGGCCGTTGATCACGACGACCTCCTGGTTGCTGGCCGGATCGATAATGGAGAGCTTACCGTCGCCAGCGCCCGGCGTGCCGCGCTCCACGACGTACAGCAGGCTGTCACCGCCGACCACGGTGAATTGCGCGTTGCTGCCGGTCAGAGGGATCGTCGGGAGAGTGACTGGCGGGACCGACCCCAGGGCCATCCAACTGATTGAGCTCGGGCCCGCCGGCACGGAGCCACTCAAGTTCGCGTTCACCACGTAGAGCGTCGCCCGGGTGACCGCCACGGCCTGGGGGGTCGGCCCCACCGCGATCGAGGCCGTGTCGCCGCTGCGGTAGTTGACCCACGTGGCGCGATTGTTGTTCGGGTTCGCGACCCAGGCAGTCGACTCGTCGGCGATGACGACGCCGGCCGCGCCCGCGCCGACCGCGAGCGGCACGCGGCGGCCCGCGCCGCTCGAGCCGAAGTCGAGGAACACGATCGAGTCGGCCGCGGGGAGCGGCACGGCGAGCACGCTCACACGCTCCGCGACGCTCGCCGGCCGGCCGGCGGCGTTCAGCAGGTCGACGGCCGTCGCCGCGAAGGTCGACGCCGACACGAGCGACAGCGTGGCCGGGTCCCTGTTCACGACCGCGACCACCTGCCCCGCGGTCGTGTCCTGCTCCAGCGCGTCGCTGCAGCCCGCCGCGAGCGCCAAACCGCACACGAGCAAGCGTTTCACGTCCGGAAAGATAGACGCGTCGCTCGCCGAATGCGCGGCTCGCGCGGTGCCTCAGGGGCCAAGCTCGACCTGTGCTCCCACGAGGATCGTGCGGCCGCGCGCCGGGAAATGCCGAGCCTCCTCGTAGCGGCGGTCGAACAGGTTCTCGACGCGCGCATTGAGCGCGACGCCCGGGCCGCGCGCCCCTCCCTTTCCCCGCCCCGTGGCCGGGAGCACGTCGAGCTCCCCCGCGACATCCACCCTGCTGTAGTCGGGGAGCTCGACGCGCGGAAACGGGAAGGTCGCGAAGTCCTGATCGACCCGCTTGCCGACGTAGGTCACGCCGAGGAATACGGTGCCGCGGGCGGCCACGCGATAGCGCGCGTCGAGGCGGGCGGAATGCTCGGGGCGTCGCAACAGCGGCTGCCCCGCCGCCAGCGCGGCGCCCGAAGACGGGTCGAACCCGGGGTTCGTGACGTCCGTGTGGAGGTACGTGTAGCTGGCCGCCAGCGACACGGTGGGGACGGGAGCGACACGCACGCCCAGCTCCACGCCGTTCGCGCTCGCCGCCGCGACGTTGGCGTAGTTCGGGGCTCCCACCGCTGCGCCGGGGTCGTAGTCGATCATGTCGAGGAAGCGCTGGTCGAAGAACGTGGCGGCGACGCTCGCGCATCCGCCGGCGAGGGAGTGTTCGAGCCCCAGCTCCCAGCTGCGCGAGTGCTCAGGCTTGAGGTCCGGGTTCCCGACCGAGTAGCCGGTCGAGTAATTCTCGAAGAAGGTGGGCTCGCGGAAACCGGTGCCGGCGGTGGCGCGGACCCGCGTGCCGCCCGGGAGCCGGTACGCCGCCCCCGCGCGATACGTGGCATAGGTGCCGAAGCGCTGATTGTCCTCGAGCCGCCCGCCCGCCGTCACGGACACCCGGCCGGCGACGGTCGCGACCACCTGGGCGTAAAAGGCACCGTTCCAGCGCGCCGTGTCGATGGGCGGCGTGCTGCAATCGCCGAACTGCGTCGCGCACACATTGAAGCTGTGGTCGCGCTCCTGTTCCAGCGCCGCCCCCGCGGTGAGCACCGCGCCGTCCGGCAGGTACCAGTTGGCGCGGAGGTCGGCGCTCGCCCGCCGCAGGTTGTCGAGGCTGCGGAACAGGTTCATGTCGGCGGCGCTGTCGGGCCGGTTGTCCAGGCCGCCCTCGGTCTCGTTCGCGGCGAGGAGCAGGCGCGTCTCGAACCGCGGGCTGAAGCGGCGCCCGACCTCCAGTCCCAGAGTCGGGCCGCTCCCGTAGTTGAACTGGTTGTGGTCCCCGGGGACCCCCGCCCCGTTCGTCGGAAAGTGGTACCGGTCGTCGCCGTATCGCACCGACAGCGTCGCGTCGGTCTGGGCGTCCGGCGCCACGCGCACGAGCCCCGAGACGACGCTGTTCGTGTAGCGATTATTGAAGGCATAGAGGCCGTCGCTCGTGAAGCGCGACACCGACAACGCGTAGCTCGCCGCATCGCTCCCCCCCGACGCCTCGGCGTCCCAGGCGAGCGTCCCGTACGTCCCCCCGCGCGCGCCCGCCGCGGCACGCGCCGTGCCGACCCCGCGCCGCGTGAAGATCTGCACGACGCCCGTCACGGCGTCGGAGCCGTACAGCACGCTCGCCGGGCCGCGCAGCACCTCGATGCGCTCGACGTTGTCGGTCGTCAGGTGCGCGAAGTCGAAGGCGCCGCCGGGGTCGTTCACCGGAACACCGTCCACCAGCACCTTCACGTACTTGCTCTGGCCCCCGCGCAGGAACAGCGACGTCACCCCGCCGAAGGAGCCGGTTTGGACCACGGCGGCCGCCGGCACGCCGCGCAGCGCGTCGAGCACCGTGCGGATGCCCTGCGCCCGCAGCTCGGCGCCCGAGATCACGGTGACCGCGGCGGTCACCGCGTCGGCGGGCGTGGGGAGGCGGGTCGCGGTGACGACGACGGGCGTGAGGATGACGGTGTCCCGGGGCTCCTGGCCGGGGAGCGCGGCCGGTGCGAGGGAGACGAGCAGCAGCGCGGTGCGGAGTTTCATGGTTCCCTTCCTTTGCGCAGCGGGATCATCTGAGGGCGGCCGTCGAACGCCTCGATCGCGATGGGCCAGGCGAACACGCGCTCCACCGTCGCGCGCGTCAGGACGTCGCCCGGCGGGCCGTCGGCGACGGGGCGGCCATCGGCGAGCAGCAGCACGCGATCGGCGAAGCGGGCGGCCAGGTTGACGTGATGGGTGATCATGATGACGGCGATTCCCCGCCCGTCGGCGAGCGCGCGCGCCAGCTCGAACAGCTCCATCTCGTGGCGCAGGTCGAGACCGGCGGTCGGCTCGTCGAGCACGAGCAGCCGCGGCTCTTGAGCGAGCGCGCGCGCCACGCGCACCCGCTGGTACTCGCCCGCCGACAAAGTCCACAGCCAGCGGTCCGCCAACCGGCCGGCATCGCACCGCTCGAGGGCTCGCTCGACCGCCGCCCGGTCCTCGGCGCGCTCCGCGCCCCAGAGCGACAGGTGTGGATAGCGGCCGAGCATCACGGTGTCGCGGACGCGCTGTGGGAAGAGATTGTCCTCCCGCTGGGGCACGACGCCCGCCACGCGCGCGAGCTCCCTCCGCGACCAGGCGGCGGGCGGCCGGCCGAGCACCTGCGCCGTCCCCGCGTGCGGCGCGACGAGGCCCAGCGCGACCCGCACGAGCGTGGTCTTGCCGCTGCCGTTCGGCCCGATGACCGCGAGGAAGTCCCCGGCGCGGGCTGCGAGACTCACGCCGGCGAGCGCGTCGTGCGCCGTGCCGGGGTAGCGGTAGGCGACGCCGCGCACGTCGAGGATCAGCTCGCGGTCCATCGGCGGAGCATCAGGGCGAAGAGGGGGACGCCGACGAGCGCGGTCACGATGCCGACGGGCAGCTCGCGCGGCGCGACCGCGACGCGCGCGGCCGTGTCGGCGAGCGCCAGCAGGGTGCCCCCGGCTAGGAACGACGCGGGGAGCAGTGACCGGTGGCGGTGGCCCCACAGCAGGCGCATCGCGTGCGGCACGATGAGGCCGACGAACCCGATCACGCCGGACACCGCGACCGCCGCCGCCGTGAGCAGCGACGCCGCGAGGTAGACGCGTCGCTTGAGGGGCTCCACGTCGGCGCCCAGGTGGCGCGCGGGCTCCTCGCCCAGGGCGAGGAGGTCGAGGGGCCGCGCCGCCGCGAGCAGCACGGCGACGGGGAGCGGGAAGTAGACGCACACCACGAGCACCGTGTCCCAGGACGCGCCCGAGAGCCCGCCCCACAGCCACAGAAACGTGTTGCGCAGCTGCGCGGCCTCGGACAGTGACACGATGGCGGTCGTGATGGCGGACGCGAAGGCGCCCACCGCGACGCCTGCGAGGATGAGGACGCGCGGGTCGAGCTCGGCACCGCCCACGAGCCCGAGCCGATAGACCAGCGCCATCGCGGCGAGCGCCCCCACGAAGGCGGCGAGCGGCAGCGCCCACGGACCCCCGACGTGCAGCGCGATCGCGAGCACCGCACCGAGCCCTGCGCCGCCCGAGAGGCCGAGCAGGAACGGGTCGGCGAGCGGATTGCGGACCAGCGCCTGCAGGCTTGCGCCCGCCAGGCCGAGCGCGCCACCCACGAGGAGGGCGAGCACGGCGCGCGGCAGCCGTAGCGACCGCACGATGTCGGACGAAGCGAGCTGGGCCAGCGGGACGTGGGCGGGGCCGAGCACCACCGCCAGCGCGAAAGCGAGGGCGGCGGCGAGGCCGAGGCCGAGCCACCGGGTCATGGCAGCGCCTCGAGTCGCCGCCGCAGCTCCGCCACCGCCTCCGCAGCGCGCGGGCCCGGCCGCCCGAACAGCGAGCCGGGGAGGACCACGAAACGGCGCTCGCGCACCGCGCGGATCGTACGCCACTCCGGGCGCGACGCGTACGCCGGCAGGGGCGCCCGCGCCGAATCGGCCAGTACCACGATCGCGTCGGGATCGCGGGTGGCGATCGTCTCGAGCGACACCGTGGCCGAGGGCGCCGCGATGTCCCCGAACGCGTTGCTCCCGCCCGCCATCCGCGCCAGCTCGTCCAGGTAGCTCGCCGTCCCGATC
>Ga0070697_100001241_pt1 | contig 19289 bp, 19 predicted proteins | sample KBSK1501metaG_FD_65475 | JGI IMG/M metagenome (GOLD analysis project Ga0070697, IMG submission 65475) | Corn, switchgrass and miscanthus rhizosphere microbial communities from Kellogg Biological Station, Michigan, USA - KBS K1-50-1 metaG | ecosystem: Host-associated > Plants > Roots >... | reverse complement strand
CGACGTCCTCGTCGGCACCATCCGGCGGGTCGACATCCGCCGCGTGACCGCCGACGAGGTCGCCGCGGACCAGGGCGTGCTGATCAGCGGCGTCCCGGGCCATCCCATCGAGGACCTGCGGCTCAGCGACGTCCGCATCGTCTTCAAGGGGGGCGGTGATGCCCGGGACGCCGCCCTCGAGCCGCCCGAGCTCGAGAGCGAGTACCCCGAGCCGGCCCGCTTCGGGAGGCTGCCGGCCTGGGGGCTGTTCGCGCGTCACGTGAGGGGTCTGACCCTCGGTAACCTCGACCTGAGCCACGCCGCGGACGAGGCGCGGCCGGCGATCGTCCTCGACGACGTGGTGGACGCGGAGTTCGACCGCCTGAGGGCGCCGGCGGGGCCCGATCGGATCACCTTCGCGCTGCGCCGCGTCCGGGACTTCCGCAGCCACGACAGCCCGGGAAGACCCGACCGCTCGCTCTCGACCGCCGAGCGCGAGTCGTTCTGAGGACCTGCGTCACTCGGCGCCGGCCCGGAGCAGGCGGCGCACCTCGTTCCGGGTGAGATCGCGGCGACCCGCGCTCGAGCGGCCAAGCGCGCGCTCGACCGCGTTGAGATAGAGATGGAACACCTCGCCGTAGTCCGCCAGGCGGTAACTCACGATGGAGGATTGAGGCGCGGCTCGACGAAACTCCGTCACCTGCCCATGCCCGGTCGTGGCGTTCGCGTGTCTTGGCATTTGGCCTCCCGGCCCTTTCGGGCCCGTGCTTGCACCGAAGCGTTCAGTCGATGGGGCGGCACTTTAGGGGCGGTTGATCGAGAACGCCATCGGGTGATCACCGTAATTTTGAAGAGGTAATGACCCGAGCGGGGACGGCGGGGAGATCGAGGGGCGCGGCCGCGGACCGATCGGTTCGGCGGCGGCCGCGCCACATCGATCGGCTCAGTAGATATTGCCTCCCGCCTGGGTCGACGTGAGCGAGCCCGCATCGACGTTGAGCGTGTAGGCGACACCGCCGCTGCCGTTCCAGGTCGAGAGATTGAACGTCCCGCCCTGGGGAACCTTGTACACGCCGATATTGTGATAGGTCAGCGGGACCTTCGGCGCGAGAACCTCCGCCGGCCCGGGCGCTTGCAGGAAGTAGGCGGCTCCTGTGCCGACCATCGTCCCGGCCCCGTTGGGCGTCACCAGGATCGCCGTGTGCTCGTCGACGCCGATGTCCCGGGGCGTCGCGGACCAGCCGTTGTCGATGATGCGGGCCAGGAAGACGATCGTCCGTCCCATCCGATCGCGGGTCACGAAATGTGAATCGTAGATCTTGTCCGTGCCCAGGGACGAAGCGAACAGATCGCGGGCGAGCGTCACGTAACGATGGAACGGGTTGGCCAGCGCCTGGCTCGAGGTGACCGAGCCCAGCTCGCCGGTGTAGATGAACTGGCTCAGCACCGCCAGCCCCGCGCTCGTCCCGCCGACCGGAACGCCCTTGGTGTTGAGCAGATAGTTCACCTCCTGCTGCACGGCCGTCCCGTTCCATAGATTCACGTAAGTCGACTGGTCGCCACCCGCGATCCAGAGGGACTCGGCATTGTGGATGTGGTCCCTGACGTATTGCGAGTTGGCCCCGTCGACCGTCGTGATGATGATCGTCTCGACCGAGTCCATCTGCGGGCACAACTGCTGGATGTACGGGTTGTACGCGTCCGTCCCGGTGGTGCGGATCACGACGAAGTCGCCGCCACCCGCCCGCTGGCACATCCACTGGTACGCCTCGTCCACGTCGAGACCGCCGCCCATCAGCACCAGCCCGGCGCTCATGCCCATCGCCGGCGGAGCATCCGCGGGATTGCCGACGATGAACGCGTCGTAACCCGGTTTCGGCCTGGGAGCGGCGTGGAGCGGCAGGACCAGTAGCATGCACAGGGCGGCGAACACGACGCTGTTCGAGCGAAGCCTGTCTCGCATGGTGAATCCTCCTGGAGTTTCGACGAGTTAAGCAGAAAAAGCCGCGTGGCGTCAACACTCCTCGCAGCGTCCACCTGCGTGAGCCGCAACGCCGCCCCGCCGGGCACCGGGTCCGGGACGCTGCGCGTCCCTCCCCTCCGCTTCGCCTCGCGCCTACCCACCGCGCTGGGGAGCGCGCGGTGGGGCCCTCGGCGCGAGGTCGAAGAGGGCCCGGCGGGGCGGCGTTGCGCCTCACGCGGAGGTCGATTCGACGGATTGACACCCGCGGTCTCAATTGCGTCGGGGGTGGGTCGGGCGTAGACTCGGGCAAGGTGATTCCGGTCGCGGGGAATACGTGATGCCGGCTGGGTACATCATCGATACAGATCGATCGATGGTCCTGTCCCGGGCATGTGGTGTCTTTGTGGATGGCGAGCTTCTACGGCACGCGCGCGCTCTTGGGGCCGATCCAACCTTCCGGCCGAGTTTTCATCAGATCGCCGACTTTCGGGAAGTGACCGATTTCCGGGTCACCAGCGCCGTCGTCCGGGAGATGGTCCACCTGAGTCCTTTCGGAAAGGGCTCGCGGCGGGCCCTCCTGGTCAGCAATGACGTCGCCTTTGGGCTCACACGCATGTACCAGATCCTGATGGAGCAATCCCCCGACGAGGTCGCGATCTTCCGGGACTTCGACGTCGCCCTGAAATGGCTCGGGCTGGCGAAGGACAACGAGGAGTTGTCCTCGGCGCTGTCCCGGGTGCCCTTGATGTTCGGGCCCGACTAAGGACCGGCCCGGTCGACCGGACCCAGGAGTCGATGATGGCCAGGAAGAATCCCCTTGTCGACGCGTACATCGCCCGGTCCGCCGAATTCGCGCGGCCGATCCTGAAACATCTCCGCCGGATCGTGCACGCCGGGTGTCCGGGGGTGGAGGAGACCCTGAAGTGGAGCGCCCCCACCTTCATGTACAAGGGGATCCTGTGCGGGATGGCGGCGTTCCAGAAACACTGCATCTTCGGATTCTGGAAGGAGGCGTTGCTGCGGGACAGGCTCCGGGGCGCCGCCGGCTCCCGGGAGAAGGCGATGGGGCAGTTCGGACGGATCACAAAGGTGTCGGAGCTGCCCGACGACGCGGTGCTGCTGGCGCTGGTCCGGGAGGCGGCGGCGCTGAACGAGCAGGGGATCAAGTCGCCGACCAGATCGAGACCGAAGGGGCCGCGGGAGCTGAACGTCCCGGACTACTTCATGGATTCCCTGCGCGCGAACGGCAAGGCGCTCGCGACTTTCGAACGGTTCAATTACACCGACAAGAAGGAATACGTCGACTGGGTCACCGAGGCCAAGCGGGACGAAACGCGACGGCGCCGCCTGGAGACGGCGGCGGAATGGATGGCCCAGGGCAGGATCCGCAACTGGAAGTACGTCCGCTCTCAGAGCAGCCGGCCCAACAGGTACTCGGGAAGCAGGAAGCCGATCGCCAGGCCGTACAGGTAATCGGCCCAGACGATCGACAGGATATTGCCGGCGTAGGTCAGGATGACGAGCGGGAACGCCAGGAGCGCCAGCGGCTGCAGCGACCCGGCGCGCTTCTTCGCCTGGACCCAGAGCGATTTCGCGTCATGGTTCGATGGAAAGGCGTGCATGCCGATCGAGATGCCGAGCCAGATCAGGAACCAGGACAGCGGATCGTCGTGGTGGAAGATGCGCACCGGGATGATGGCCGGGAAGCAGAACAGGACGCAGAGCGCCGAATTGACGATGAACGGTCCAACCGCCACAAGGAACGCCGAGGTGAAGTCCTCGATCTCCTCGTGCACGACGTAGCCCGCCGGATTGCCGACGCGGAAGAAGCAGACCTTGAAGATCGCGACCCCCCGCAGCTTGCAGAACAGCATGTGTGCCGCCTCGTGCACGATCACGCCGGGGAAGGTCGCGAGGGCGATCAGGAGTCCGGGAATCGGGATCATTTCATCTCACCGGGTTGCCAGCCGTTCGGGAAGCGGCGGTGGAACTCCGCCCGCGAGATGATCTCCCGCGTGGCGAGCCGGAACTGGATGCGCTGGCTGTACTCCTCGAAGTCCGGGTCGGCGGGCGGGGAGAGCCGGCGGGCCGCTTCCAGGCGCTCCCGCGCCTGACGCGCGAATTCCTCGTCCCCCTGCACCGCGTACTTGCAGGCGTACGCCGAGGCGACACCGGCCACGGCCGTCGGCTCGTTCGGATTCTGCCCGGCGACTTCCAGGCTCTTCTGCAGGAACGTCTCGTAGTCCCGGGCCTCGAAGGCCGCCGCGACCTCGGCCTGGAGCAGGATCTTTTTGGCGTTGACGTCATCCGGGGACGTCTTGAGGTAGGCGCGCAGCAGCGGCACCGCCTCGGCCGACCGGTCCTCCTGCACGAACCCGATCGCCTTGACGAACATGATCTCGATCCGCAAATCGGCCGACTCGGGGACCTTCTCCGCCGCCGACTCCAGCAGGGGGACCGCCTCATCGAACCGTCCCGCTTTCATCGCGTGTCCCGCCCGGACCATCGCCGCATACGCCGAGAAGAACCGCTGGTTGAGCACGAGGGCGCCCGCCGCAATCCCGACGAGAGCCACGAAGGCGAACCGCAGCCAGGCGGGAAAGGGGACGTTGCGGACGGCGCGCGTGCACTCCCCGCACATCGGCAGGCGTCCCAGACGCGGCAGGTCATGACTGCCCTCGTCGCGGCCGCAGCGCGCGCAGATGGTCGGATCGATGAGACGCGCGACCTGCTTCCCCTGCCCCGCCTTCTCGACGCACGACGTGCAGAGGATCTTCCCCTCCGCGCCGTACATCTCCCGGGCGGCCGCCTCGGTCCCGCACACCGCGCAACGCACGCGCTTCAACGCCACCTCCCGTCCCGCGTTCCACAAAAGTCCGCCTGAAACATAAGGCTGGTCCTTGCGTGCGTCAAGCAGCCGAGCCCCGGGGGAGCGGGCCCGGCGGCGGCGCGGGGCACGCCGGAGCGCGCAACCGCTGCGCGGTGGATCGGCGCGCTCCGCCTCTGCTCGCCTGGCTCGTGCCCCACTGGAAAGCGTGGGGCCCCGTCGCCGGCTCGAAGGCCCCGCGCCGCCGCCGGGCCCGCTCCCCCGCACCTCGGTCACTCGGAATGCACACCGCAACACCAATCTTTCGATCGATCCACCGCTGTCCCGGCATCCGATATGACCGCACCGAGACGCGGCACGTGCGACCTCGATTCGCCACGGGGTGGGGCAGTTGTGACGTGAAGCCGGCTCAGCGTGAGGCGCGACGCAGTGCGCCCGCCGGGTCGTCCGAGACCTCGCGCCGAGGGCCCCACCGCGCGCTTCCCAGCGCGGTGGGTAGGCGCGAGGCGAGGCGAGGGGAGGAACGCGCAGCGTTCCGGACCCGTGCCCGGCGGGCGCGCTGCGGCGCGCCTCACGCCGGTGACTCTTGCGTGATAGGCTGGCGTCGACCCGGGGGACAGAGAGGAGGTCAGCCGTGACGATGCGACGACCGATCTTTGGTGCGTTCAACCAGGGCGGCATCCCGACCATCGCCTGCTTCAACAGGGCGACCGTTCCTCTCGGGGTCGGCTTCGGTCCCTTGATCGCCGCGATGCAGGTCTTCGTCGACAAATACGTGGCGCCGGTGTGGGGCACGCCCGCGAGATTGATCAAGTCGCGGGGTTTCGTGAAGGGGGCCTGGGCGATGGTCTTCCTCGACGACGCCGATCAGCCGGGCGCCCTGGCGTACCACGATCTCACGCCGGACGGGCTGCCGGAGTCGAAGGTCTTCGTCAAGACGACGCTGGACAACCACGACCTGGTCAGCGTGTCGGCGTCCCACGAGCTGGTCGAGATGCTGGTCGACCCTGCGATCAATCTGATGACCACCGGGCCGGATCCCAAGGTGATCTACGCTTACGAAAGCGCCGACCCGGTCGAGGCGTTCAGTTTCCGGGTCAACGGCATTCCGATGACCGATTTCGTCTACCCGGCCTACTTCGAGGCGTTTCACAAGGCGGGGTCGGTGCAGTTCGATCGTCTCAAGAAGGTCAAAAGGCCGTTCCAGATCCTCGCCGGCGGCTACCAGATCGTCTTCAAGAACGGCCGGTGGAGCCAGGTGTTCGGCTCCGCCGCCAAGAAACGACGCTTCGCGCGCGAGGACCGCCGCGGCCACCGGAGCGCGCAGCGCGCCGCGGGGCGGTTGAGGCGGGCGGCTCCGAAAGAGATTGCCCGGGCGGAGCGCGGAGCCTGACGCGATGGCGGACATCGGCTTCTGGTTCGAATTCGCGAGCACCTATTCCTATCTCGCGGCGCTCAGGATCGAGGACCTGGCCCGCTCCCGCAGCCTGTCCGTCGAGTGGAAGCCGTTCCTGCTCGGCCCGATCTTCCAGCGCCAGGGCTGGAGCGATTCTCCGTTCAACCTGTACCCGGCCAGGGGACGCTACATGTGGCGAGACCTCGAGCGGCGCTGCCTCAAGTACGGGCTCCCGTTCCGGAAACCGACCCGGTTCCCGCGCAACTCGTTGCTCGCGGCGCGGGTGGCCTGTGTCGCCGCCGGGCAGACCTGGCTGCCCGCGCTGGTCCGGGCGGTCTACCACGCCAACTTCGCGGCCGACCGCGACATCGCCGACGCGGCGGTGCTCGAGGAGATTCTCGTGTCCCTCGGCCAGGATGGACGCGATCTCCTGGCGCGGGCGCAGGCACCGGACAACAAGGAGCGGCTCCGCAGGCAGACCGAGGAGGCCTGGGAGCTCGGGATCTTCGGTGCTCCGACCTGCGTGGTGAAGGGAGAGCTGTTCTGGGGCGACGATCGGATCGAGGACGCCCTGGCGTGGCACGGGAGCGCCGGGCGGTGACGCGGAAGGGGGCGCCGATGGAGCGGGAACCGCTCGGCGACATGCCGATCGCGGAGTTCCGGGACGACGGCCACCGGCTGGTCGATTGGCTCGCCGAGTACTTCCGATGGTCGCTCGAGAACCCGGTCCTGTCGCGCGTCCGGCCGGGCGCAATCCGCACCGCGCTGCCGGCGACCGCCCCCGAAGAGGGGGAGCCGTTCGAGCGCATCCTCGCCGACTTCGAGCGGGTTCTCGTGCCGGGTCTCACGCAGTGGAACCATCCCGGGTACTTCGCCTACTTCCCGTGCGGCTTCTCGACGCCCGGGGCGCTGGCCGATTTCCTGTCGACGGCCGTGAGCCAGCAGGCGATGCTCTGGCGCACCTCGCCCGCCGCGACCGAGCTCGAGGAGGTCGTGCTCGGCTGGCTGCGGCACGCCCTCGGGCTGCCGGAGATCTTCGAGGGAGTGATCTACGACACCGCGTCGACGGCGGTGGTGCACGCGCTCGCGACGGCGCGTCATGAGAAGGCGCCCGAAGTGCGGACGCGTGGTCTCGCAGGGGCGGGCTCCGGCGCGTTCCGGGTGTACTGCTCGGAGCACGCCCACTCGTCGGTGGACAAGGCGGTCATCACGCTGGGGCTGGGGCACGACCATCTGCGCCGGCTGCCGGCCGACGACGAGCACCGGATGCGACCCGAACGTCTTGCCGCGGCGGTGCGGGAGGATCGGGAGGCCGGACACGTGCCGCTGGCGGTCGTGGCGACCGTCGGCACGACCTCCGTCACCAGCGTCGACCCGGTCCCGGAAATCGCCGCGGTGTGCGCCGGCGAACGTCTCTGGCTGCACGTGGACGCGGCGTATGCCGGCACGGCGGGGATCCTGCCGGAGTGCCGCTGGGCGATCGAGGGCGTGGACCGGGCCGACTCGTTCGTGGTCAACCCGCACAAGTGGATGTTCACACCGTTCGATCTGAGCGCCTTCTACTGTCGCAAGATGGATCTGCTGCGCGCCGCCTTCGGCCTCACCCCCGAATACTTGAAGACGGCGGAGGGTTCGGAGGTGCGCAACCTCATGGACACCGGTTTCCAGCTCGGCCGGCGGTTCCGCGCCCTCAAGCTGTGGGTGGTGATGCGGTATTTCGGGCTCGAGGGGATCCGGGCGCGTCTGCGCGAGCAGCTGCGGCTGGCGCGTTTGTTCGCCGACTGGGTCGACCGGGATCCCGGCTTCGAGCGCGTCGCCCCCGTCCCGTTCAGCGTCGTCTGCTTCCGGGCCGTCCGGCCGGGCGCCGGCCGCGAGGCGCTGAACGCTCTCAACGAGCGGCTCCTGAACGGCCTCAACGACACCGGTGAAGTCTTCCTGTCGCACACCAGTCTGGGCGGACGCTACGTTCTCCGCCTCGCCATCGGCAACATCCGCACCACGGAGGCGGATGTCCGCCGCGTCTGGGACCTGTTGCGCGAGCGCGCGGGCGCGCTGCAGGCGGGATAGCGGGCCTATCTCCGGGGATCCGCCCCGGGGCTCCCCTTCCCCGCCGCGTGCCAGTCGATCCGGCGCGTGAGATACATCACGGCGGCGAGCATCAGGAAGAGACCGACCGAGCCGATCAGAAGCGCGTAGTCCTCGTTCTTCAGCAGGACATAGAGATAGGCGTACAGAGAGGCCACCAGACCGCCGACCACCCCGGCGCGGCCGGGATTGCGGAGCGCGGCGAGACTGTACGATGCGATCAGACCGACGACGGCAACGCTGGCGACCACATAGGCGCTGGTGAATCCGAGGTGCTCGGACAGGGCCAGCTCGAGGAGGAAGAACAGGCACATCGCCGCGCCGACGAGCAGGTACTGGATCGAGTGGACGCGCAGGCCGCCGAGAACTTCGATCAGCCAGATCGTCGCGAAGGTCAGGAGGATGAACAGACCGGCGTACTTGGTGCTGCGCTCGGCCATCCGGTATTCGTCCACCGGGGTGATCAGATCGAGACCGAACTTGGAGGCATCGACCGTGTCGGCCATGCCCGTTCCGTCGTTCCAGGCCTGCGGATAGTTGCGTCCCAGGAACGGGATGCTCCACGACGCCTCGAACCCGTGGTCGGTCACGCTGCGCTTGGACGGCAGCCAGTTCCCCTGGAAGGACGGATCGGGCCAGTTCGACCGGAGACTCACGCTGGTCTCCCGGCCGAACGGCACGAAATAGACCCCGACGCTGCCGTTCAGGACGAGCGGGAACTTGAAATCGAACGCCGCGGACGGCGGCGCGCCCGTGAGGGGCGCGTGGATCCCGGTCGTCCTGAGATCGAAGGCGCCGGTGCCCGGCAGGAAGGAGATCGTCCGGCCGTTCCAGGTCAGGTCGGCCCGCTCCTGGATCGCCCGGGCGTCGCTGATGCCGACGCCGATCTCGGCCCGGTCCCAGCGGACGTCCGCCGGCGGCACGCCATACTCCGGGAAATCGGGTCTCGCGAACCGCCCCGACACCTCCAGCTTCAGCCGGTAGACCGGCACCACGAAGATGCCGCGGTGACGCACTTCGGTCTCGATCTCGCCGCTCACGGCGAGGGTTTCGGGGAGCACCGTCAGGTGACGGATCTGCTCGCGCACCACCCGCTCCCCTTTCTTGTCAAGCTCGACGCGTCTCTGGACGTACGGGATCACCAGCGCGGGACCGGTCACGACCTGGAGCCTGCCCCATTTCGCGGTGACCTCCTCGACGGCGCCGTCGCGCGTGGAGCGCCGCTCGGTCACCAGCCCGCCGATCATCGCCGCCGGGATCAGGAGCAGCAGGACCAGGAAGCCGATCACCAGAAGCCGGAGCATCTGCGAGCCCCGGATCGCCGTCATCAGCCCGTGAATTTCGCCCTGCATCATCGTGCCTCCGTGACCAACATACGCGCCCGCTCCGGGAAGGCAAGCGCCGAGCGGCTATACTGCGGCCATGATCCCGCCGGCCCTGCTGCTCGTCTTCTTCATGTCGGGCATGGCCGGTCTGCTCTACGAAGTCGTCTGGGTGCGCGAGTTCGGGCTGATGTTCGGGAACACGCTGTATTCAGCCGCCCTGGTGAGCGGCGTGTTCATGGTCGGCCTGGGAGCCGGCGGTCTCGTCGCCGGTCATCTATCCGACCGGGTCTACCGCCGGGATCGCTTCGCGCCCCTGCGGCTCTACGTCGCCTCGGAAGCGGGGATCGGCATCCTGGGAGCCGCCATCGCGGCGATCCTGCCACGCCTGGAGCCGCTTTCGGCGCGCTTTTCATCTTATGTCGCCGGTGCGCACGGATGGCTCCATCTCAGCTCCGGCTCCTACCTGTTCCGCTACGGGTTGGCGGTCCTGCTCGTCCTTCCCGTCACTCTCCTCATGGGCGGCACGCTGACCTTCCTGATCCGCTTCGTGATCCGGTCTGACCTGTCGTCGGCAGGGTGGTGCACCGGTCTCCTGTACGGCCTGAACACCGCGGGGGCCGCGACCGGCAGCCTGCTGGTCGACGTTCTCTGGATACCCCGTCTCGGTCTCTGGAGCACGCAGCTCCTGGCCGCCGGTCTGAACATCGCGGCGGCCCTCGGCGGGCTGGCGATCCTGGCGCGGCAAGGCCGGCGGACGTCGCCGGAGCCGCAGGCCGCCGGGCCATCCCCGCCGTCCATCGCCGGGCCGTCGCCCACCTCGACCGGAGCGCGCTCCCCCATGGTCCCGGTGGCGGCCGCCATCTTCCTGTCGGGTTTCGCCGCGCTCGGGATGGAGATCCTCTGGTTCCGCTTCCTGACAAGCGCCCTCGGCCAGTATCGGCTGGTCTTCTCCCTGCTCCTGTTCGAGATCCTGGTCGGTCTCTGGCTCGGCTCGATCGTCGGCGGGTCGGTCTCCAGACGCTTCGGCCGTCCCGCGTCGTTCTGGATCGGCTCCCAGATCGCCTTCTCTCTGTCGTCCCTGGGCGCGCTCTACTTCTTCGATCTCGCTCCGGTGCAGCGGGAGATCCAGGACCTCCTGTCCCGGTCGGGCGGCGGGCTCGGGTTCGTCGAAGAGACCGCCGTCCATCTCGGCGCCATCGCGAAACTCGTCGCCGCGCCGGCCTTCTTCATGGGCTTCGCCTTCCCGCTCGCCAACGCCGTGGTGCAGAGGCGCGAGGAGAGTGTCGGGCGGCGCGCCGGGGCTCTCTACCTCGCGAACTGCCTCGGCGCGGTTGTCGGCTCGACGGTGACCGCTTTCTTCCTCCTCCCGGCGTGCGGCATGAAGGGGACCGTCACGATCCTGATCGGCTGCGCGGGGATGGTGGCCGGGCCCCTGGCGTTCTGCCGGGACCAGCCGTCGCTTCCGCCGTCCGCTTCTCCCGCGCGGCGCCTGATCCTCGGATCGGGTCTCATCGCCGCGGTCGTCTGCCTCGTCGCCTGGAGCGGGGTCCCGCGCGACTACCTGATCCTCAGCAGCTTCCGCGCCGCCGTCGGCGGCAGGGGGCTGGGCGCGTTCCTGCGCCCGCCGTACCTCCTGGCGACGAGCGAGGGGCCGCTCGAGACGATCCTGATCCTCGACGTGCCGGATCGCGGCCGCATGCTGTTCACGAACGGACACCGTATGTCGTCGACCACGATCGGAGCGCAGCGTTACATGCGTGCCATGTCGCACCTCCCGCTCCTTCACATCGATGATCCCGAGAGCGTCCTGGTCATCTGCTTCGGGGTCGGCAACACGGCCCACGCCGCCTCGCTGTATGGATCGGTGAAGAGCATCGAGGTCGTCGACATCTCCGAGCACGTGCTCGAGCAGGCCGGATTCTTCTCGGCGACCAACGGCCGGATCCTGGATGACCCGCGCGTGCGGGTGTTCGTCAACGACGGGCGCCAGCACCTGCGCATGCAGCCGGCGGAGAGGTACGATCTCGTGACGCTGGAGCCGCCGCCGATCAATTTCGCCGGCGTCGCTGCGCTCTATTCGAAGGAGTTCTACGCCCTGGTCCGCGACCACCTGAGACCGGGCGGATTCGTCAGCCAATGGCTGCCGATCGGCCAGGTGCCGCCGGAGACGGTGCGATCGATGCTCCATGCCCTGGTCGAGGTGTTCCCCGACGCCCTCCTCGTGAACGGCGACACCAGCGATTTCATCCTGATCGGCCGCAAGGATCGCCGCATCACGCTCGACCCGGCCGCGCTCGCCAGGCGCCTCGACGCGAACCCCCGGGCGCGCGCCGATCTGGAGCGGACCGGAGTCGGCACTCCCACCGAGCTCTTCGGCATGTTCGCCGCGGACGCCGAGGACCTCGTCGCGGGCGCCGGCCGGAGCGACGCCGTCACGGATGATCGCCCACTCCTCGAGTACGCGCGCATCTACCGGGCGCGGACCGACGCCCCGGTCGATCTGTTCGACGTCGCCGGCGCGCCCGCCTGGTGCCCGGACTGCTTCCGGAACGGGATCGCGGTCGAGGCGGTGGACGATCTCACGACCTACCTGTGGATCATGAACGAGTACTACGCCCGTGCCGCACCGGCGGGCGGCGGCACCCGCCCGCAGGGGCGGGCGTGGCCGTGGGATCCGCCGGCGGACCGGGGCACGATCGAGCGGGCTGTGGGCCGCAGCGCCTACCTGCGCCGTATCGTACCGGGGCTGGGGACCAGCCAGGAGGGCACCCGATGAGCCAGAGCGAGCCGGTCATCAGGAACATCTCGGACACCGCGCACTGGGCCGCGGTGTACCGGGCGCGCGAGAGCGCGCGGCATGATCCCCTGTTCCGCGATCCGTTCGCGCGCCGGCTGGCGGGAGAGCGCGGCGAGCGGATCTTCGCCACGATGCCGGCCCGGGATCGGAACGAGTGGGCCTGGGTGATGCGCACCTTCCTGTACGACCTGCTGATCACCGGGTGCCTGCGGCAGGGCGCCGACATGGTCGTCAACCTGGCGGCGGGTCTCGACGCGCGCCCGTATCGCATGCCGCTCTCCTCGTCGCTGCAATGGATCGAAGTCGACCTCCCGGGCATCCTCACCTATAAAGAAGATATCCTCCGGAGCGAGAAGCCGGCCTGCGCCCTGGAGCGGGTGCGCCTCGATCTTTCGGACGTGGCCGCGCGTCGTGCTCTGTTCGGGCGGCTGGGCGGCCGGGCCACCCGCGCGTTGATTATCACGGAGGGTCTTCTCATCTATCTGACGCCCGACGAGGTCGGCGCGCTCGCCCGCGATCTGGCGGCGCAGGGCGGCTTCCGGAGCTGGGTCCTCGACCTGGTCTCGCCCGGTCTGCTGCGCATGATGCAGAAGCGGATGGGGGCGCAGCTCGACCGGGCGAGCGCCCCGTTCAAGTTCGGCCCGGCGGAGGGGCCGGAGTTCTTCGTCCCCTTCGGGTGGAGCCCGGCCGACGTCCGCTCGATCGCGCGCACGGCGGTGCAACAGGGACGCGCGCCGCTGCTGCTGCGTCTCCTGTCGTTCCTGCCCGATTCGAACGCCCGCCAGGGCTCGCGCCCGTGGGGCGGGGTCTGTCTCATGGAAAGGAGCGCGACCTGACATGGCCGCCTACATCATCGCCGACGTCGAGATCACCGACCCGGTGCAGTACGCTGCGTACATCCGGATCGTTCCGCCGACCATCTCACGGTACGGCGGCCGGTTCCTGGTGCGCGGCGGCAGGACCGAGACGCTCGAGGGGTCCTGGAACCCCCGTCGCCTGGTCGTGATCGAGTTCCCGAGCTATGAAGAGGCCCGGGCGTGGTGGGCCTCGGAGGAGTACGCCGCCCCGAAGGCCCTGCGCCAGAGCGCCTCGGTCGGCAATCTGATCCTGGTCGAAGGTGTCTGAGCCGACGATCCTGTCGTTCGACTGCTACGGCACGTTGATCGACTGGGAGAGCGGCGTCCTGTCGGCGCTCGCTCCGGTCCTGGCGCGCCACCGGCGCAGCGCGCCGGATCAGGACCTGCTCGAGGCGTTCGCGTCGCTCGAGACCGACGCCGAGCAGCCGCCCTACAGACCCTACGAGAGCGTCCTCCGGGAGGTGGTCGACGGGCTGGGCCGTCGCTTCGGGTTCCGGCCGGACGAGACCGATCGCGGCGCCCTGGCGGCGTCGATCGGCGACTGGCCGGTCTTCTCCGACACGCGCGCCGCGCTCGCGGCGCTGAAGACCAGGCACCGGCTCGCGATCATCTCCAACATCGACGACGCGCTGTTCGCCCGGACCGCCCCGCGCCTGGGCGTGGTCTTCGACTGGGTGGTCACCGCCCAGCAGGCCGGCTCGTACAAGCCGGCTCTCGAGAACTTCCGCGCCGCGCTGGCGCGTTTCGGGGCGCCGAAGGAGAAGGTGCTGCACGTGGCCCAGAGTCTCTTCCACGACATCGCCCCGGCGAAGAGCCTCGGGATCCCCTCGGTGTGGGTCGATCGGCGGCGCGGCAGGAGCGGGCCGGGCGCCACGCCGCCCTCGCCGGCGCGTCCCGACATCGTGGTCCCCGATCTGAAGAGCCTCGTGTCGCTGCTCGGCGTGTCTTGATAACCTCGGCGAGTTGACACTCGATTTTTTTCCTTTATACTGCGCTCACTCACCCACCGTCGGCTGGGACGGGCAGGGCGACCATTTCGGATTATGAAAAACGATCCGAACGTCCCCCGGGACCCGGACGATCTCCGCAGGGAAATCGTACGCGGCATCCTCTACGTCCACAGCCGCCTGAACGCCAACACCAGCGAGACGCTCGAGGCGCTCTCCCTTCTCGCCGGTCTGATCGAGCTGCTGCACCAGAAGGGGATCATCACGGGCGAGGAGCTGGAGGCCGCGAAGCAGGCCGCCGGCGGACGTCTCGCGGAGCAGCTCGAGGAGAAGGGTCTCGGTGTCCTTCTTCAGGAAAAGGAGGAGGACAAGTACGCGTACGAAGGCTCGGTGAAGATCGATTGCGCCAGCCGCGTCCACCTCTGCCGCGCCTCCTGCTGCCGTCTGGCGTTCGCGCTGTCCAAGCAGGACGTGCAGGAAGGGATCGTCAAGTGGGATCTCGAGCGGCCGTACACCATCGCGCGCGGCCAGGACAACTACTGCAGCCATCTCGAGCAGGGCTCGAAGACCTGCTCGATCTGGGAGAAGCGCCCCGTGCCGTGCCGGGCGTTCGACTGCCGGCGCGACGCGCGCATCTGGGTCGATTTCGAGAAGATGATCCCGCACCCCGACCTCGCCAAGAGCGACTGGCCGACCAGCATCAAACACGATCCCGACAAGCACGACCCCAAGGCGCACAGGAAAGTGATGTCGATGAAGCTCGGAGAGGAGGTGATCCCGACGTGAAGCGCAGTCTCTGGGTTGTCTCCTCCGTGGCCGTGCTGGCGCTGCCACTGGGGGTTGTCGCGTCCCGGAGCATTGCCGGCGGGTGTACGACCGGGCTCAGCAGCCTGCAACAGGCGATCGGCTGGAAGAGCCCGATCGATCTGACTGCCACCCAGAAGGCGCACTGCCATCTGGACGACAAGACCCACACCATCTGCAGCACGGTGTACCGGCAAGAGGTGTGCAAATGCCCCTGATGGAGGTGATTCCGCGATGAAGCGCACCCTGTGGATTGCATCATCCGTGGCTGTTCTCGCCCTCCCGGTCGGCGCCGTGGCGTCCCGCAGTATCGCCGGCGGCCCCACAAACCTCGGGAGCCTGCAGCAAGCGATCGGCTCGAAGAGCGTGGTCGATTTGACCGCGACACCGCGAGTCGTTTGCCGGAAGGATCTCAAGACGGGAAACAATTGCGGGCCCGATTACCTGGGCGCTAAATGCCATTGCCCCTAGCCGTGAGCGGATCACCAACCGCAGCATGAAAGGAGGTGATTCTCCGATGAAGCGCACTCTCTGGGTTGCCTCGTCCGTGGCTGTTCTGGCCCTTCCGGTCGGAGCCGTCGCGTCCCGGGGCATCGCCGGCACAAACCTCGACAGCCTGCAGCAGGCGATCGGGTCGAAGAGCGTGATCGACCTGACCGCGACCAAAAACGTCCAGTGCTTCAAGGACTGCAAGACGCACCTTCACTGCAACACGCAGTACAAGTGCGAGAAGTGCACGTGCTGAAAGAGTCCGCCGGGGGCCCGGGACGGTCCGTCTTCGCCCCGGGCCCCCTCTCTCCCCACCAGGGGCTCCCAACCGCTGTCTGGCACGTGACGCGTGTCCTCGCCCTCCTGGTCTGATCGACGGCCCTCCGGAACGGGCACCATCGCCGTCCTGCTCCTTCTGCTCTCCGGCTGCGGCCGGAATCCCTCCCTGCGCTGCGACGTGGAGGCGAGCCGCGCGGAACGCGGAACGATCGGGGTGACCTGCACCGTCTCGGGAGCGCCGGACGAGACCGCGAGCATCAAGCAGATGGTTCCCGACGGGACGGTGCGTGTCCACGATTTCAGGGCCGAGGCGCCGACCGGAGCGCGCTTGGAGGTTATGGAGCGCCGCGACGAGGGGGTCGGGTCGAACAGCCGGAGGTTCACCGAGCGGATCGTGCGCTCGGACGGGGCGTCCGATTTCGTCTACCGCTACGACGTGGAGCCCGGCGCCTGGATGGACGACGCCATGCAGCCGCGAATGGCACGGCGCTTCGGGCATGTCGACGGCCGGGGCGGGCTCCTCTCGGGACGCAACCTCTTCCTTCTGCCGTCCTGGTACAACCGCCTGTCCCCTATCGAGATCCATTTCGATCTGCCGAAAGGGTGGCGGGCCGTCGGGACGCTCCCCTTGTCCGACGGACGCGCTCATCTGACCGGCGCCGGGCAGGCGGCGAAGGAGCTGGTCGACGCCGTCATCGGCCTGGGCGAGTTCGAGGAGGTCTCTGACGCCCGCCAGGGTGATCGACTCCATCTCTTCGCCGGCACGAATCTGCCCGAGCGCGCCAGAAACGCTGTGTTCCAGGTCGCCCGCGACGGCTTCGCGTTCCTCGAGGATCGGCTCGGGCCTCTCGGTCACGACTATTCCATCATCGTCACTGAACGACCCGATGACGGCTCCATGATCCTGGTGCCCCCGTCGGAGATCGGTCAGGGAAGCGAAGTCGCCGGCGCGGCCCCGGTGCAGATGTACGACCTTCTCTTCTCGATGGGCCGCGCCTTCACGGCCTGGAGCCGTCCCACCCTCCGGCTCGCCGATCCCGACCGATGGATGATGGAGGCGCTTCCCGCCTACTACGCCATCCGCGCCGAGGACGCGCTCGGCCTGCGCTCGCGGCGGACCTCGTGGGGGCTGCGGGCCTACGGCGCCGTCGAGGCGCGATCGTTCCTTCGAGGATTCGAGCAGGCCGGCGAGGACGGCCAGGCGATCGCGCGGGCCAAGGGCGCCCACGTCCTGGCGATCGCGGAATCGATCCTGGGCGGAGAGAGCGACGGCGCCGGCGCGCTGGACGGGATCATCGGACGGATGAAAGCGTCCTCAGGACGGAGCACGCTCCTCGATCTCGTGAAAGAAGCGGCGCCCGGCGCCGACCTCTCGATCCTGAACCAGCTGGTCGCGACGCGCGGACCGGTCCCCGCCGAATGGGTCGCGAAGATGGCGGGAAGGGATCGTCTCCGGTTGACGCGGGCGCCCGGGACCGGGTCGCCGCCGGAAGCGGGCCGTCACGCGAGGCTCCTGATCACCGCGAACACCGTCGGCATGCTCGAGGTCTGCGGCTGCAAGGCGCGGCAGATGGGCGGGATCGCCCGGCGCGAGACCGTCCGGCGTCGCCTCGCGGGCCGGGGCGACCCACCGCTTCTCGTCGATCTCGGCAACGCCTACACCAACCCGGGCGACGACCCGATCCTGGACTCCGCCAAGGAGAGCGAGCAGGCGCTCGCGCTCGAGCTGATGGGCCGGGAGGGATACGCCATGGCCGCCATCGGTCACGCGGAGATGCTGCGCGGACCGGCCTACTTCGAGACCCTCGCCCGCCGGAGACCGCTCCCATATATCAACGCCAATCTGTCGTTCGACGGGCGTCCCCTGGCCACGCCGTTCAGGATCACGCGCGCGGCCGGCGTGCGGATCGCCTGGCTGAGCGTCCTCGACCCGGCGAACTACAACTTCCAGCACGCGCGCTATTACGAGGAGAACCGCGGCGGCCTCTCGGTCGACGCGCCTCGGGAGAGTCTCGCCCGGATCGCGCGCCAGGTCCGGCCCCAGGCCGACCTTGTGATCGCCATCGGCAGCCTCGCGCCCGACCTGGTGCGCGAGGCGCTCGAGACCGTTCCCGAGATCGACGCCTACCTCAGCACCGAGAGCGTCGAAGCGGTGTTCAACACCACGTTCACCTTCGAGGGAGACACCGAGGACGGCATCATCGGCTTTCGCGGACGCCATCTCGTCTTCTTCAGCTCGGGCGAGGGGAAGGATCTGGAGGAGCTCGTCATCGGTCTGAAGCCCGGCGAAGGGATCGTCTCCGCCAATCTCACGCGGCACCCTCTGGGCGAGGACGTTCCGGACGACCCGCGCTTTCGCGACCGGCTGGCGGGCTTCTATGACGGCATCTCCAAGAGCCCCGACCTCGCCGGTCCTCAGGAGCCGGTGGCGCGCGTTCTGCCCTCTCTCGTCAGAGACGCCCGCTACACCGGCTCGGCGGCGTGCGAGAACTGCCACCGCGAGCAATTCGAAGACTGGCAGGCGACCCCTCACGGATTCGCCTTCTCCGTCCTGCTCGCCCGGCACCGCAACTACGCGCCGCGCTGCGTCGCGTGCCACGTGACCGGGTACGGTCTGCCGTCGGGGTACCGGCTCGGCGACCCGCTCGAGCGCCTGCGGCACGTGCAGTGCGAGATGTGCCACGGCCCCGGAAGCGCACACGTCGCCGCGCCGTCGTCGGCCAACATCGTGCGTCGCCCGCCCCGTGAGGCCTGCTTCGAGTGCCACACCTCCGAGCATTCCGATATGAACGCCGAGAATTTCGACGCCTATTACGAACGCGCGGTCCACAAGGACATCCTCTCGTCGCCGCCTGACGAGAAACCCTGAACCGGCCGCCCCGCGCCGCTCTCTTGTGTTCTATTTCGTCGGATTGATGGTAGGCTTGCCGCATTTCGAGGGGGGTCCTGTGGCCAATCAACTGTTCGCGACCAAGTCGTACGAGACCCTCATGAAGGAGATGGCCGGCGAGCACCGGCTGCGCCGCGTGCTCGGGCCAGTTTCGCTGACGAGCCTCGGAGTCGGAGCGATCATCGGCACCGGGATCTTCGTCCTAACGGGCCAGGCCGCCCACACTCGAACCGGGCCGGCCCTGATGCTATCGTTCGTGATGGCGGGTATCGCCTGCATCTTTGCCGCCCTGTGCTACGCCGAGTTCGCCTCGATGGTGCCCGTTGCTGGCTCCGCCTACACCTACGCCTACGCGACAATGGGCGAACTTTTCGCCTGGATCATCGGCTGGGATCTCATCCTCGAATACGCCGTCGCCTCCTCGACAGTGGCGCACGGGTGGTCGCATTACTTCCAGGCGCTGATCGACCAGCTCGGCATCCATCTGCCGCACGTTCTGACCAACGCCCCCTTCGACAAGGACACCGCGACCGGGCACCTCGTGGCGACCGGAACCTGGTTCGACCTGCCGGCCATCGTGATTGCCGCACTTATCACGATCATCCTCGTCATCGGGATCAAGGAGAGCGCCGGGTTCAACGCCTTCATGGT